>JACCDR010315166.1_pt1 | contig 14032 bp, 15 predicted proteins | sample 7446431 | NCBI WGS metagenome assembly JACCDR01 (sample SAMN15323443, study PRJNA562643) | freshwater metagenome | isolation source: river surface water | place: USA:Blue River Watershed | collected 2017-08-17 | reverse complement strand
TGGTCAGCGCGTAGCAGACGAACACGAGACCGGCCACGAGATCGGCCAGGCCCGCATGCCACAGCCAGCGCAGGATCTCGCCGAGCAGTACCCCTGTCACGATCACCCCGATGAAGGCGAGTATGTGCATTCTGTTACGAGTCATGAGGCCTGGGCTCCTCACCGCCGGTATGGGTATGGTTTCCTGAGAGCGGCGCCCGCGAGGAACACACGGCACCGGACCTACTGCGCGTTGAGCGGCGCGCAGCCGGAGCCGCCTTGGTCGGGCAGCCGGCGCAGGTCAGGCGGACCGCTGGGCAGTCGTTCGCCTGACCTGCGCCTCTTTCTGCCCCACCTCGCGGGCTTCAGGACTCCCTGACGCTATACCGGCCCATCGAAAATACACAACACTCCTGGGCGTATTTATGTACGCCTGTCCGTGCACATAGCGAAGCGGCGGGCATCCTTGCCCGCCGCTTCTCGGTAACCGCACCGTCCAGACCCTGAACCGTTACGCAGACGCCGCGGTAACCGCCTCACCCTCTGCGGCCCGGTGGAAACTCGCCAGGCCCTCCAACCACGCCATCACCGAGTTCGCCTCGACGACATGCACCTTGCTGCCGACTACCAGCCGATACTGCTTGAGCCACCGCGCCTTGTTCGGCTTCGGCTCGTCCACGTACCGAAGCCAGCCAGCGTCCGCCGCCGCGACGATCGCCTTGAGCCGAGCCAGCCCCGGCATCTCCGGCAACGGCTGGGGGAGCGGGCTACCGTCGGCCGGCTCAGCGCCGCCCGTCATCGACCAGCGCATCCCAAACGCCGCAATCAGCGCCTCGCCCAGCGGACCCGCCAACGAGTTGCCGAACGCCAGCGCGTCCACGATCGTCTTCTTCGCCCGGGGCACCGGAGTCCCCAGCGCCCGCCGTACCTCGTCAGCAGCGGCCATCGCGTCCGCGTACGCCTGCTCGGCCGCGGCGTACTCAGCCGGAAGGGCGTCATCGGGCAGAGACTCGAGCAGCTTCTTCTTCTCGGCTTCCGTGTCCAGTACCAGCCGCTGCGCGGCCGACGCTCCCCGCAGCCGAGGCGCCATCACTGCCAGCTTGTCGGCAGTCACCGGATCGTGCCCTTCCCGGCCGTACATCAGGCCGAGGATCACCATCCGCTGCTGGTCGGCCAGGCTCGGCGACTCGAACAGCTTCCGGATCTCGTCGGAGTGGTCCTCGCCGACGAACGTGGGGTGTGTACCACCGCCGGCACCGGCCCGGAACCCGGCGCACCAGTCGAGCACACGCGCACCCGGCAGGTAGACGCGCTTGCCCTCGAACTCGGTCACGAAGAAGCCGTCGGCCCGGACGAACGCGAGCCGCACACCCAGAGCGGCGAGCTCCGCAACCGCCCGGATCCGCTTGACCAACGGGCTGACCTCACGAGCGCCCAGGATCATCTCCTGGCCCAACACCACAAGCTCGAACAGATCACCCGAGCGGTAACCGACGTACTCGAGCAACCCGTCGCGGTCGGCGGCAGCAAGCACCATTGCCGGGTCGTCGGTCACTGGCTGGGCCACGGCAGCCTCCGCCGTCGGCGTGTGCGAGGTCACAAACCCCATCCCATCTCGGTGGTCGAGCCGGACGCAACACCAGCACGTCAGGCGGAAATGCTCCCGATCCTACGCCAGTGACCTAGAAACCCTCAACAGGGCGAAGGACACTTTCGCGCTGGTGGTGGTCCACGACGCGATAGTCCGGCCACCACCAGCGAAGATCACTTTCTGCTACCCGGCGGCGACGCCTGGGCCAACTCACGAACGCGTTTCCGTGCCTGCCGGTACTCATCCGGTGGAGGCTCCCACCCCGGCGCCGGGGCACCGCGTTGTGCCGGCGCCCCGGCCGGTTTCGCCTCGACCGGCTCATCGAACAACGAGAGCTCCGACTGGCCCGCATTCAGCTCCACCACCGCGGCCTCCTCGTCCAGGACGTGCATCGCACGCTCCCAGAACGGGCACCCTGCCGCAGCCATCCGGTTCGGCGACCAGGTCCCCTTGTAGCCCTCCCGAGGCCGCGCCCGGTCCGCCGCAGCCAGCAAGAACGCCCGCCGCACCAGGCCAGGATTGTTCGTCGTCCTCTGCCGCACGTCCGGATGGCCAACGGCGATCCGGATCGCCCGGGGTAACCAGTCCGGCCGCGCCGCCACCAACTCGTCAACGAGCTGGGACTCCCAATCGGAGAGCTCCAGTGGGTAGCCGTCGGCGGCGTAGCCCTCTTGGTTTTCGATCTCCGAAGGGGAATCAGGTTTGGTCTGCTCTGAGGTTGCCTGGTCGGTCTGCGGCGCGTCTGCTTCCGAACTGGTCGGATCTCCAGAAGGAGAAGGAGTTCTACGTCCAGTGACAGAACCACCAGGAGTAACACCAAGAGATTCCACCCCCGAAAATCCCGGATCATGAACCGGGATTTTTCCGGGATCCTGATCCGGGATTTTTCCGGGATCAGGGGGGAGGGTTCTAGCTGCTCGCTTCTGATCCGGGTTTTTTCCCGGATCAGCGCTGACCTGCTGGTTTGCAGAATCCTTGCCGCGCGTCTTCGCCCGGCTGGCAGCTTCCCTTGCCAGGATCGCCCTCGCCGCAGCTCGGTTGTCCGGGTTGCTGTCCCAGTCTTCGAGGCACATGGGTCCGTCGTAGGTAGGCGGCGGAACGAAGTTGATCCGGTATACGTTGCGCTTGGGCATCCGCCCCTTGGTCTGGACGTCGATCGCGCCGAGCGCCTTCAGCTCTTTGACGTACGGCGAAACGGACTCGGATGTCTTCAGACGCATCATCACGGCCAGTGTCGCCAAGCCCGGCCAGACCTTGCGGCCCCGGCGGCGGTTGTTGACGCGTAGCAGCAGCAGGTTGTAGAGCTGGTAGGCGCGAGCGGAGCAGCCGGACAGCAGCAGCCAGTCGGGAGACCAGGTCCCGTCGAGGTGCCCGCGCCCCGGCTCCATCTCGTCGAGGTCGTCGCTGCCGTCGAACGGGTCACTCATGCCGACACCTCCGCCGGCCCGGCCGGGGCGAGATCATATGCGAGCGTGACGCTCAAGGGTGCTCCTTGGTGAAATTCCTGGGGAACACAAGCGCGTTGGCACCACACCGAGGGCGAAAATGTCGGTCGGCCCGGGTATGATGGCATCACCGCTTGCGCACCCAAGGGTGGGCGGCACAACTGGATACGAGGTTCGCTGGGGAACTGATGGTTTGGACGTTGCTCGCGTTTCTGGTGCGGGTGTTCTGGCTTCCCAACCTTCGACCCGCACCGATCATCTGACTTCCATCGATCCTCCGGATGTGCTCGTTTCTTGGGCTCGCGTCGTCTGGGGCTCGCCCGTAACCGGGAGGGCCCCAGCTGCGTTTTGATGGGTTCGATTCCGGATGGTAGACCCGCAACCACCGGCACAGTGGTGAGCGCCACGCGAGTAGTGCGTAATCGGGCCGTGATCGTTTGCCGGAGGCAGGGCCGGGCCGGCACCTCGCATGGAGGTACCGGCCCGGCCCTTGGTGCGCTCGACGGCGATCGTCATCGGCGCAGCCACTGGGTGAGGAACCCGTCGGCACAGGACGTTGCCCGTTTGCGGACTTCCGGTTTGGGCAGGTCCTGCAGCCCCCATCGCAGAGCGAGGTTGGCGAGCGTGTCGGTGCCGTCGGCGAGCACGTCGCCGGGCTCGGGATGGCGGATCACGAGCCGACCTGCGTTGGCGGCGACGACGCCTTGGAGGCGTTTGAGTGTGGGCACACCGTGGTTGCGGCGGCCGGTGTATCCGGGCGGGAGATCTTTGATTCCGGCTTTCCACTTGACGAGCCAGGCCATCGCGCGGGTGTTACTGGTCAGCACGGTGGCGGGAGTGGCGCCGTCGGGATGCTGGCCGATGGCGTGCCAGACCGCGCGCAGGTGGACGGTGACGGGTATCTCGCTGCCGGCGTTGTCGTCGAACTGGGGGATTTTCCCGCAGCCCCAGCGGCCGTCGCTGGTGATGTAGGCCCAGGCGGTCATGCGGCCGAAGCCGTTGCCGATGACCTGGCGGGAGATGGCGGCGGCGGTGTAGATCAGCAGCGGGCCGTCGGCGCCGGTTACCTGACCAGCGACGTGTGCGCCGCGGTGGCGCACGGGAAGGCCTCGTTCGGCCAGTGCGATCATTCGTTTGGTCGGGTGGCTCACGGGGGTCACTCCCTGGTCCACTGTGCTGGGTGGGGGCTACGTTCGATGACAGTGAAGGGGGTTCCCTGTGTCGGGCGAGCCCCCTTCACGCGTTACTGGGCGGCCGGTGTGTCCTCAGTGGTCTTGTTGCTGCGCGACTTCCAGTGCCGGGTCCGTGAGCCGTAGGGACGGCCGGTGTGAGTCCCCTTGGTCCACTCGTACCACTCGTTGATCTTGCGTGCGCGCCGGCCGAACGTCAGAGCGGCCGACACCGTCCAGGTGTCCTTGTCGTCGATCTTCGCGTCGGGCACGGGAGTTCCCCGGAGCAGGAATTCGTGCGCACTGGCCACGACCAACTTGCGGGCCTCCTCCGGCGTGCCGTCGTAGCCGGGGTTGTCCCGGATGAACCGGTTCAGCATGGTGTCGAGCGCGCCCGGCTCATCGTTGACAACGCGACGGGCGTCCACGGTGTCGTTGTGGATGTCGCGGGTGGTGAACAGCGCGCGGCAGATGATTCGGGCCAGGCCCTTGACCGTGACGAGGCGGTCGTCGGCCATGTACCTGGCGCGGCGCTGCTGTTCAGTCTCGTAGTGGTCGGGGTCAGGGTCGTAGACCCACCACCAGCCGAGGCGCTTGTTGTTCTCGGCCAGCGTCTCCTCACGGTTCTCGTGTTCGTTCACGGGGATGACGAATCCCCACTGGCGAGCCTCTTCGATGTCACGCGGTTGGCGGAGCCCGTCGCGGATCGACCGGAGGGTGTTTTCGTACCGGCCGTAGCTGGCAGCGATAGCGGCCAGCTCGGCATCGGTGGTGTGCCGGGTGATGCCCAGGTCGGACGCGGTCAGGGTCGATTCCTGGCTGATGTGGTACGGGGAGTGCCGTCTGGTCATCACGAGGAACCGCATCGGTCGCAGCCAAACGCCATCGCGGTGGATGGGCGGCGGTGCGACGGCGGTGCGCTCGGTGAGGGCATCCAGCATCGCCGGCTACCTCCTGTCGTTGGGGCGGGGCCCGTTGGTGTCGGGGGTCAGGTGACACCTTACGCCAGTGATCAGAAAATGCACAACGAGAGAGGGTGTATTTTCCGGTGGGTCGCAGGGCGAACCGTCCGTTCTGTAACCCGATGTGCCATGGTGTCCGGGTGGTCAGCCGACCGAAAACACCCCGGCGCCGACACCTCGCAGGTACGCGGTCGCTTGCCTCGTTGAGGTGGAAACCGCAGCTACCGTCACCGGAGCACCACTGCCGATGCGACCGTACTGATGTGATCGAAAAACTGTTGCAGCGCCTCGGCCGGGGACACGTTTGCCGTGACACCACGTTCGAAGTGAAGACCGAAGACGCGCCGGGGCAGCCCTGCCAGCTGCTACTTGTCATGCACGACAAGTGCACCGGTGCCCGTTACGAGGCCAACTTCACCCGGAACAACGCCGAACAGATAGCCGACAAGATCCGTGACACGGTGGACGGCATGCGTTGAGACGCACCCCGTTGCCCGGCCGGACCGCAGCGTCGACGGTCAACGCCCAGGTCTGGGCCTGAAATGGAAACCGGCCCCGCCACGCCGGAGAATCGGCGAAGCGGAGCCGGGTGCTTGGAGGATGTTGCGGTCAGGCAGCGAGAGCGTGCACGGCGGGACCGCGGTGCGGCTCGATCATCGCGCCATCCGGGAGCAGTTCACCGGTGTCCTCGAACAGGATCACGCCGTTGCAGAGCAGGCTCCAGCCCTGATCCCGGAAAGCGACGAGGACCCGGGCCGCCTCGCGATCGGTGGCGTCAGCCGGCGGGCACGGGATTCGGTGCGTGCAGGTGCTGGGCATAGGGACTCCTCGTGGACCTGGAGCGGGGCCGGAGCGGTCGGCCTACCGTTGCAGTCAAGCTACTCCCGCAGCGGGAATTGTCACTGCGCCATGCCGTGTATTTTCACCATTTGGTTACCTCGCGTGACGGTCGTCATCCCACTAGGAAGATCAACTTAGATCCAACTAGGAAGATCAACTTAGAGAGTCAGGACGACGGTTTCCGCAGGTCCCACAACATCTCGTGCCTACGTACACCGGACAGCGAACCGCGCGCCACTTTCCGTTCGTCGCAGCCACACATCGGGCAGTAATGCCAGGCCACCGGAAGGCGCCCGGCGCATTTGGAAACGCTCGCGCATTGAACCTGTTCGACCTTGGCCAACTTGCGTAGCCACTTCCACATCTCGTCCTCGGTCAGCGCCGTCGCCGCATACCGCTCCGCCAGCTGCGCCCAGGTCTGCTCGAGCACAACCTGACGTGCCCGGCCCGAGAACCGCTGGGCCGCCCGCGGCCTGCCATTGCGGATCAGCCGGAGCCAGCTGGCCGGCCGATCCGCTGATGCCTGCGGGTCCGACCAGCGTTGCGCGGTGATCACTACCGAGCGGTCCTCGGACAGGCAGTGCAGCTGACCAGCGAGAAGAGCTCGAGAAGGTACCTGCATGATCAGAACCCTACACCAGCTCTCAGAAAATATGCCATGAGATGTTGCACCTTTTCCTATGGCCGGTGTAGCTTGCTGTTGTAGCCAAGCTTCCCTCCGGCAGGAGGTGAGCGGACCCGGCCAGGCACACCCCCTGCCAAACCCGGGAGCCCGGTAAGCCAATCTCCCGGGCTCCCCGGGCAGCAAAGCGACGGACGGCACCCCCGCGCTGACCTGCCCGAACGCGACCCCCGGAGCCCACACCCCCGCTGGGCACCGGGGGTCGCACCATGTCCGCAGCCCAGCGCCCCGCCTCTTCAGGGAAAATCTGAAGCATGAGCATCCCGCCGCGCCCGACCCGGCAGGACTACGACGCAGCCCTGCACCGCATCCACGACCGCCGACGCCGCGCAGGCGACGACCACCCGCTCGCCCTGTCCGAGGACCCCCGCGAAGTGCTGGCTTACCTGCGGCAACGCGGCCACAACGGGCTCCGCCACGACCACACCGGCGACGACATCACCGACGCACTGACCCTGCGCCTCTGGCTCTGGTGGGAAGGCGAAGCCGCCGAGCTGTGGCTGCTGCAGGCCGCCGAAGCACTGGGCCGCAAGCGGATGACCATCGCCGCCGTCCTGGGCCTGCACCACGGCCAGAGCCTGATCGACCGGATCAAGCGGACCCAGCGCCTGTTCCAGCGCGACCACGAACCGGCCACCCCACGCCTGCCGGCCACCGGCCCCGCCCCGGCCGGCCGACCCGACGACAACGCCCGCGCGATCGCCGCCGAACTCATCGCCCACCGCGGCCTCATGCCCACCGACATCGCCGACGACCTCTACGCCGAACAACTCGCCGACGCGCTCACCGACTGGCGCCAGGGCCAGCCGCCACCGAGCAGCGGTGCACTAAGCGCGTTGCGGCTGCTGCTCGCCGACCTGGCCGCCACCGAGGACCTCGACCCAGCGCTGCGCGAGCTGGTAGCGCGCGGCGCTGTCACGGTCGCCGCTCAGCGCGTGTGAGGTGCGCCCTAAAAATCATGGGTGGGACGTAGCACATTTACCGGCGGTTGGTGTAGCGTCGGATCCAGCAAGAAGGTTATGGGCCCCCACGAACCTCAAACAGGCGGGGGAGGCAAGCCCGAGCCAGAGGGGCGGTAGCCAACTGACGAGCAGTGTTGGCGCATTCGAGAGCGTGAGACTCGGCGATAGTCAAGGGCCCCCATCGAGGGGCCCTTCCTCGTTTCCGCGTACGGTGGCAATCGCCCCTGAAAATCTAGCTGCGGGGCGTAGTGCAATTTCTGGTCCGTGGTGTAACGTGGCGGCAAAGGAGCTGTGGTGCACAGCCCACGACCCCCGGAGGTCGCCATGACCCACCTGACCCACCGCATCCCGGCCGGCGCGAAACTCGCCTGGCGCCGCGCGGTCACTCCCGGCACCAGGACCGGAGAGAACTACATCGTTCACGGGTTTAGCCAGCACGGACGCTTCTTCCCGCTCGACGGGCAGGAGCACAAGTACATCGACGCCGTCGGCCACCCGTACCTCTGCCCGGCCACCTCGCCGGCCTACGACTGCGGCACCGCCGGCGAGTTCGCCCCGGGTGATCGGGTCTTTCACGAGACCCTGGGTGCCTACGGGGCCTGGTGCAGTTTCGACCCGAAAGACCCGAGCGGGGAGTACTCCGTCGTTGTCCTGGATGGCGGCCGCGTCCTGCGGTGCCCGACGGATCAGATCACGGCCGCCGCCGAGGTCCAGGATCGGGACTGCCCGTGAAGTGGGACCTCGACGACCTGGTCGCCGCGTCGGACATCGCCGACCTATTCGCGCGGGGTAAGTCGGCGGTGAGCAACTGGGTCGATCGGTACCCGGACTTCCCTCAGCCTGTGGTCGTCGTCGCGCGCGGCATGACGAAGTTGTGGAGCCGCAAGGCAGTGCTCGACTGGCACGCCCGGCACGATTGGACGCACGAGGGACCGCACAGCAAGGCCCGCTGAGCAACCCCAACAAGCCCCGCCTTGTTGACAGATGATTCGGTCATCTGTCAACAAGGCGGGGCTTTTGCCGTCGGCGTGTGTCGGCGGGGGCCCGTCAGGGGTGTTCGCGTGTTCACCATCTGCACAGTAAATACACTTCGAACAGTAGTGCATTTAAGCGGTCCCGGTATAGCGTGTGGTCAGAGGGGGCGAGCCCAGCCGCCCCACCTCCCCCCGAGGAGAACCCCGTGAAGCTGCCCACCGGTTGGAAGCGGATCGCCGCAGGCCACTACCTCCACGGCGAGACCCACACCGAAATCATGAACACCTGGGGCGGCAAGCCCAGCGCGTGGCGGGTATGCATCCCGCCGCGGCGATCCGTCGTGATCGCTGAAGGCGCGGACGGCCGGTGCACGGTCATCCACGACTGCAAGACCCTCGCCGAGGCGATCACCAAAGCCGAGGAGACGGTACTGCCCCGCACCCGTCAGATCCTCGCCGAGGCATGGGACGCGGCGATCTGGGACCGGACCGGCACCCCCGAGCAGTGGACCGAAGGCCAGGTGGACGACAAGATCGTCTACGCCCGCCACGACGCCGTCCAGCTCTCCGGCCGGCGCACCGGCCGCGACGCGCAGCCCGGCGACCTGTTCAAACACATCGAGCTCGGCACGGTCCTCGCCTTCGACCGCATCGAGAACGACACGCTGCTCTACGTGCGGGAGGTCCTCGAGACCGAGGCCTACCCGGTGCACCCCAACGACGTGGTCGTCATCGAGTGCCCCGACATCCTCGAGGCGAAGCGCGCCCTCGAAGACGCGTACGCCGAGAGCATCGAAGCCGCAGCCACCGCGGTGGCCATCGGCCGGCCGAGTCCGTCGTTGGTGCAGCGGTCGGCTTACGCCGACCTGGAAGTCGCCCGCGCCACGCTGCGCCTGAAGCTGGCCGTTGGCATGACGCCGGGGCTGTACCGGATCGTGACGATGCACACCTCCCGCGACGACGGGTCTACCTGGCCGCTCGTAGGGTTCACCACCCAGCGCACGACCAGCCCCGCTGAGACCGAAACTGATCAGGCGTGGCGGTATGCGGTCGCGCTGGGCAACGCCGACAGCGGGCGCCCCTGCCGGGTCCGGGTGTACGCCCACCCCGACGACGTAGACCCGGCGGGCGAGTGGACCAACTTCACCGACCCGTGCGGGCCCGGCCAGCACGACACCGGCCACCACCCGCAGCGCCGCGGCGACGCCCGCCCGGACGGCTCGGTGGTCGAGGTGTCCCGGTGCGCCGGCTGTTTCCACCCGGTGTGGCGCGCCACCGCCGACGGGGCGGCGCCGACGGCCTGGACGCTTGAAGGCGACGACCTCCCGGCGGTCTCGCAACCCGACGGCGGGACCCCGACGGGTCCCCCGCGGGGTCCCGCCGGGACCGGGACCCCGACGGCCGGGACCCGCGCGCCGGGTCCCGTGGCTGTCCCGCCGGGACCCGCAGCGATCCGCTTCCGCGTCCATGCCCGGACCGCGACGGGATGGCGCGTGGTCCGGACCGGGACCACCCCGCCGCAATTCGAGGCGACGCCCGGCGGTCTCGACGTGGTCGCGGACACGGTCCTCAGCAACGCCCGCCAGGTCCTCGGACTCGGCCCGGACAGCCCGCTGCCGACGGTCCGCGTGCAGGCCTGGGACCGGCGCAGTGGCCTGACACGCACGGTCGTGAAAGACCGCTGAGACCCGCGCAGAGGCCACCGCCGAGAAAGGAACAGAAATCACCGTGCGTTTCCAGATCAACACTGGTGCGATTCGGGCGTTCCGGCTATGGCTGGCCGCCCGGATCGCACCGGCCGGGGCCGACATTCACATGCCCGCAGAAACGGTGTGCCCCGGCGACGTGATGCTGCTTTCCGAGGTCGCCTGGAATCAGGTGTTTCGCCTCGCCGGCGGTCAGCTCGTCATCAACGTCGGCACCGGCCTCGCCGACCTCGAGCAGCGAGGCCTGCTCCACCGCGACGAGATCGGCCGGCCCGTACTCACCGACGCCGGCGCGCTGACCGTCGCCGGGATGTGGGGTGACGACCGCGTCCCGCCGTGGGGCGCCGGCACCTTCCACTGCCCGGAGCACGGCACCTACCAGCTGCGTCCTGGCGACCTGCGCGAGTGCCCGCAGCACGCGATCAACGCGGTCCGCTTCCGGGCCTTCCCGGACCCCCGCCACGAGGGCACCGGTGACGGGTTGTAGAGCACCGGAGTGGGGCCCCAGAGATCACACGAGGAAGGGCCCCGGCGACCCCACCTGAGCGGTGGGTGCCGGGGCCCTTCCTCGTCGTCTGCCATCGGCTGTTCACGGACCGTGTCTTGGAAGCGTCGAAGAGGCCCCCACCTGCAAACCGATGAGTGTTTCCTGCGCGACGCGCACGCGCGCGAGGCTTCCAAAGTAGAAGTTACTGAGCGTCAATGTCAAGCGCTGCTGGTCATGGGCACGGTCAGGGGCTGACGTCACCCGTGCAGAAGATCGACGTGGAGCAGGGGTATCCGGCCGCGATGGTTACCGACGGTCACGCTGCCTGCGTCCGCCGCCGGGGCTGGAGTTGGTCGGGGATGAGGTGCCGGAACCGGGCGGGGATGAGGTGCCGGCGGCCGCTGCCGATGGCGTAGAGGATGGCGTGCCGCCCGTCCACCCAGCGGTGTGCCCCGGGTACCGGCTGGTGGGTGAGCGGGTCGGTCGGCCGGCCACCGACGATCTTCCCGCTGTCCACCCAGCGTTTGATGGTCTGCGGATCCCGTCCGATGATCTTGGCGGCCTCGCCGACCTTGAGCATGTGCTCAGCGCGCGGGTGGCCACGCGGAGCGGGGACTGATTCGGTGACCCGCGGTTTGACGGGTGTCTTTGTGGAGCCGTCCACGGCACAACGCCTTTCTGTCAAAACCGACGTGCTCGATTCAGCTTTGCAGATGACGGACAAGCAAGGCAGTAGGTGACCAGACAAGAGCAGAAGGTGCGCGCCGGGCACCACGCCACCAGCACTAACCGGGCGGCGGAAAATATACTGAGAAAGTGTCGTTGGAAACTGTCAAAACCGACATGGGTCTGCCATGATGGCACGCATGACCGAGACCCCCCGTCCCCTGAACGGGACCCGGGACCCGAGACCGGGTCCCGAACGAGACCCGGGTCCCGACGCTGCCGGGACCGAGACCCACGAGACCCACGAGACCCTAGCCGACGGGACCCGGTCCCGGGACCACCGAGACCCGGTCCCGGGTCCCGGGTCCGATCGAGACCGGGACCCGGGACCCGAGACCGGGCGCTCCTTCGCCGCGATCTCCACGCCCAAGATCGAACACGATGGGTCCGGTCTCGGGTCCCGGCAGACCAGAGACCGGGGACCCCAGACCCCAGACCTCAGCCGCGAGTTCGGCCCGATCGCCCGGATCCGGATCCGCCGCGCCGCCCGCAGGCGAGCCATCAACCTCGCCATCGACCGCGGCGTCGAGGCCGAGATGATCCTGCGCGAGGCCGGGGTCATCGACGAGGCACCGGCCGTATCCGCCGCCCGCTGGGAGCAGTTCGTCGCCGGCTGGCCGCAGTTCCTGCTCACCGTCGCCGTCGCGATCCTCGCCGCGAGCGGCCAGGTCGCTTTCGCCAAGGAGCTGGGCGCCGTAGGGGTGATCGCCCCGTTCGGCATTGACTTCACCCCGTGGTTCGCTCCGGCCGTTCTCGATCTGAGCGTCGCCGCGCTGTTCGGCCGCGGCATGTACGTGGCCGTTAAGCATCAGGGCAGCCCGTGGCTCGCCTGGGGCGTCGGGTTCGCGATCGGCGCGTTCAGCGTCTACACCAACACGCTGCACGAGAAGGGCGCGCTGCTGTTCGCGGCCGCGTCGGCTGTCGGCCTGGTCTCCTGGATGGTGTCGCTGATCTACAAGTGGTGGAGCCTGCCGCACGTCAAGGCGCAGCGAGAGACGCGCAAGACGCAGCGGCAGGAACGACGCGCGACGGCGAACCCGCGCCTGCTGACCACGTCCCTGATTCTCGCCAGCCGCGACACCGCGACGCGCGGCTGGGTCATCTCCCGGCGCCGCCCGCTGGTCTGGGCCGCCGAGCAGATCAGCATGTCCGAGGGCCGCCAGGTCGGCGTCCGGGACCTGACGATCCGCGCGGCCGAGCTGTTCAACAGCGTCCTGGCCGACCGCACCGTCGCCGAGCTGGCAGCGATTGGTCCCGCCCCCGACGGCAGCGACAAGCAGGCGCGGAAGTCGTGGCGGGAGAAGCGCAAGCAGGCGATCGAGCGGGCCAACCTGGTCGCCTGGGACGCTGTCGATGGCCTGCTCGGTATCCCCCTGATCGAGAGGGAGGGCATCCAGGTCAACCGGATCACCTACCGGGAGCCGGACGTCGTGCCGCACCTGATCGGGCAGCGCTCACTGCCCGTCCAGGTGGCCGACACCCAGCCGCCGGTGACCGTCACCGGCACGGTGGACACGGCCGAGGCTGCCCCGGCCGTGCCCACCACCCCGCTACGCAGCCGGCGCCAGGCACCGGCGCTGCCGCCGGTCGGCGGCAGCGTGCAGATCGGGCGCCCGTCCGGCAACGCCGGCGATGCGTGGATGGCGATCGAGGACATCGTTGACATGGTGCCGCAGCTGGCCGACCTGCCGAAGAAGCTGTGCGAGTGCCACCCCAGCGACCCGTCCAAGTACTGCGGCGGCACGCTGAGCCAGCACGTGCAGAACAAGGGCCAGTACCTCGTGGCGATCCTGCGCAATGTCGATCAGTGGGACACCCGGCCGGAGCGGATCGGCACGACCGAGATCCGCGACATCATCAAGAAGAGCGGCAAGGGCCTGCTGACGGAGCTGAGCTGGGTGCTCGACCAGATCCGCGAGGTGATGAGGCAGCGCCGAGAGGCCGCCGAGCAGCTGGCGAGCGACGGCACGGTGGTCGTCACCGACGAGGGCGAGACGCCGCCCGCTGAGTAGAGGCCCCGGCCCTGCGGGCCGATGAAGGAAGGCCAGTTCCCGAGCGCCGGGGCTGGCCTTCCTTTTCATTCACGTACGTAACAGTGTGTTACTCCATAGAGGCGTTTCGTGGTCTATCGTCGGGGATCATCGGCCGGTGTCGCTGACCCCAGCGGCGGCGCCGGCCGTCCGGAAAGCCCGGGGAACGGCCAGATCGCTCCGCCGGCCCTGCGCGGGAGCCCAGCCCGCCGGGCCGGCGCTGGCCCTCCCCGTGGGGGAGGTTGACGCGATGTGGACTTCGACGCCCTGCCGCCGGGGCTGCCCGGCGCCGCGGTGGCCGCACCCCAACCAGTCGTCAAGGGCATTTTCATGAGATGGGTGTCTCTTCGTGGGATCACTCATCTTTTTTTGACCTCCAACACGTAGCATATTTTCCAGCGTTGGAGTAGCTTTGCAGTGCACCACCCTTCCGGGCGCTGAACACGCGCGCGGAAGAGAGCACCACCTCCCGGCAGCCC
>JACCDR011542899.1_pt1 | contig 14036 bp, 21 predicted proteins | sample 7446431 | NCBI WGS metagenome assembly JACCDR01 (sample SAMN15323443, study PRJNA562643) | freshwater metagenome | isolation source: river surface water | place: USA:Blue River Watershed | collected 2017-08-17 | reverse complement strand
CGACCCGAACGGCAACCGGGAGCAACTTCGCGCCTGGCAACGGCTGCACGGCAAGGACGCTGCCGAGGACGCCGCCGAGGTCGAGCAGGAGGGCGAATGATGACGCTCAGCCCGTGCGCCGACATGGACTGTGACCACGTGGTCGAGGACGAGCGCGCCCCGTACGGCGTCGTGTTCGTCTGCCCGCAGTGCGGGAAGCGGAGCACCCACCCGGGCGATATCCGCGCCGGCTGGTGCGGGAACTGCTCGGCGTTCGTCACGGACCCGCACCCGTTCGAGGCCGATCGGGTATGGCGGGACGGGTGAGGCCGGGGCCGGGCGGTGGCGCGCTCCACGCATCTCGGCCCCGAGTAGGTCGTCAGCCGGTACCTCGCGCGTTGGCCGGCATTCAGACCCGGCGACGACTTTGTTGCCCGAAGACGCCCACCCTAAACCGGCCTGTCGCCCGAACGGGCGCTAGCCGTCCTGAAGGTCCGCCGGATCAACGCCGCCTCTGACGAGCGTCGAGATTGCCTCGCCGAGGATGCGCGTGCGCGCAACTTCGAGGCCGTCGCAGTAGACGACCAGCTCGCCACCGTCCGCAGTCGCCTCGATGCGCCAGCGCCCATCACTGCTGGTCAGCACCGTTGGATGAATCGCCATGCAGGCGACAGTACGCCTGACGCTCGTCTATGGTCCCTGGCCCATGATCGAACTACCTGAGACGCAGCGCGAGCTACGAGGCCACGACTTCTATCCGTCCGACATCGACACGCTGCCACGCCTGTACTCGACCGAGAGCGTCAAGGTCGCCGACAAGGTGATCGTGGCGCACTACTTCGTCGGCCGGTGCGATTGGTGGTTCGCTGAGATCCAGTCAGACGGAATGGCGTTCGGCTATGCGTGCCTCGGCGACCCACAGATGGCCGAGTGGGGATACTCCCACCTGCCAGAGCTTGAGGCGATTGCGGTCCACGGCCTCTTTGTCGTTGAGCGCGACCTGAACTGGCAGCCCACACCGTTCCGCGATATCAGCCACGCATGCGTCGACAGATGACCGTCCGCAACGGAGCGTGGAAGTTGTCACATCCCGCCTCTGAGCAGGGAAAATAGAAGCTCGCTGCCATGTGTATGCGATCTGGGGTGCATCACGATAGACCCCACATTGCATATACTCGCCCCATGTTGTCCCATTCAGGCAAGACCATCGATAAGTATTGTCGGATCTCAGAGTCCTACGACGGCACGACGCGCTCCGTCGATGACCAGGACGTACTAGGCACGGCCTCAATAGAGGAACGCGGACACGTCGTCGGGGAGACGTTCAAAGATCCGTTCAAGTCGGGCTGGCGGAAAGACGTTCGTCGACCCGAGTTCGAGCTACTGATGGCCCGCGCACTCGCGCGTCAGTCAGACGGGCTGTGGGTGTACGACCTGACGCGGTTCACGCGCAAGCCGGCCGAGGGCGAGCCGTTGCTCGAACTAGCCGACCGCGGCTTCATCGTGCTGTCCGAAGACGGCGAGTACGACCTGTCCCGAGCGGACGGACGTAAGCGCTTCCGCGACGCGCTCACACAGGCGGCGTACGAGTCCGACAAGATCGCCGAGCGGACCCGGCTGGGCAAGCGGCGTAAGGCCACGCTGCGCGGCGCCTCGAATGCGGCGCGGCGAGCGTTCGGGAGACCGGGACCGATGATGCGCCCGAAGGGCTGGGTACGCGACGGGAGCAAGCCCGAGCAGGCGCCCGCCGAGCTGGTCGAGGCCGAGCGCGACGCGCTGCGCCACCTCGCGCGGAAGATCCTCAACGGAGACTGGGGCACGTTCGACGCGGCCCGGTACCTCAACGACGCAGGACTCCGCACTGTGTGCGGCAATCTCTTCGACCCGGCGCGCGTCGCCGAACTATTGAAGGTGCCGGCGCTCGCCGGCTTCGTCGTCTATGACCGCGAGATCGTGGAGGGCAGGCGGCTCGACGGCGAGCCGGTGCTGGACCCCGACGACTGGGAAGCGCTGCAACTGTACTTCGCGGGCCGGCAGCGAGGACCGAAGGCGCACGCGTACATGCTGAGCGGCATCATGCGGTGCGGCGAGTGTGGCAAGCCACTGAGCGCGCGGCCGGTGTCGCACGGGCGGAAGTACGAGGACGGCGCGACGGCGCGCGAGTACCTGTGTGTGAAGTACGTCGGCCGGGGCGGCTGCTATCGCGTCGCCATCGACACGCGTTACGCCGACACGCTCGTCGGCGCGATGACAGTTGCCCGGCTCAGCGACCCCCGGCACGCGCCTGTACTCGCGGCGAAGGCAGCCGCAGCGGCGCGAGCGAAGGACCGGCGCACGGAACTGCGCTCGACCATTGACGAGCTTCGCCGGGCCATCAACGACGCGACGGCGCGCGGCGCCGAGAAGGGGTGGACGCTCGACCGCATCGAAGCATTCTGCGCGCCGACCGATCGCCGGATCGAGCGCCTGCAAGCGGAGCTGGACGCGCTCGGGCCGGCGCCGCACCCGATGACGTTCGCAGCGGCGGACGCCGAACAGCGCTGGCTGAAGGCAGGCGGCCCGATGCCCGGTCGCCCGTGGCCGGCGGGCGATGCGAAGTGGGGACCGGGACTGCCGACGCTGCGGCGCATGGTCGCTGAGGCGTTCCCAGACCTCGCGCTACTCCGGGGCGCTCGCGGGCGCGGCCGCACGGAACTGTTCGCCGCACGGTTCGACTGGGACGGTCGCGCGCTGCGCAGCGAACGATGATAGGGCGCGCGGCGTTGTGCTGTACCGACTTCGCGCATTGTGCGGACAGCAGACCGGCGCGCGGCTCAACATCGGTACATGGTGACTGCGGAGGATCTCGCGGTCGCACGCAGCGCGGTCGAAGCGCTGCCGGCGATGAGCGATGAAGCGCTCGGCCGGGTCGTCGTGGCGTGGGCTGCGATGCCCGCGCACGAACTTGCCGAACGGCGAGACGACGAGCCGGCGCCATCCTATGCTCGGTGACACCGGGGGGTTCCTCGACAGCGCTTGAGCTTGCTCGCGCGGGGGAAGGGACGAGGGGCGGTGCGCTCGGGCGGGAGCACCGCCCCTCGTCGCGTCTGTCGCCAAGTGTTGAACCGGATTCGGCGAAAGCCCGGCGCGTCGTCGTCGCGTTGTGTTTCATGGGTGCTAGGGGGGTTGCCGCAGCGTACGGGGGGTGAGCCGTGGCAACGAAGCTCGCCATCAACCCGGATCCGAAGCACGTCACGCCCGAGCTATGGGGACTGTGGCTCGCCATCAAGGCCGCCGAGCCGAAGGCGCGGCTGGGCGGGATCTACGCGCCGAAGACGGGGTACCACGACACGCGTGCCCAGAACCCGAAGGGCAACTACTCCGTCGTGTCCGCATTGGACCGCAAGGGTCCGAGCGACAAGGCTGCCGCGCTGGACATCACGTTCACCGACGCGCAGAAGGGCAACTACGCCACCATCAGCAAGTACGCGGCGCGGTTGCTGCGCAGCGGGCGCGACCTGTCCGACGAGCGCGGGAACTACCTGCGCGAGTTCTACGGCCAGGCCGATGCCGACGCGGCGGTTGAGGGTTGGGACTTCCAGAAGGTCTGCCCGGTCACGTCCGACGCGACCCACCGGTGGCACATCCACCTGTCAATCCTGCGGGCGTACCTGAACAACCCGAAGGCCATGCGCGCCATCCTCTCGATTTGGCTCGGCGAGCCGGTCAAGGTGTGGCGCTCGAAGGAAGCCGCGCTACTACTCAAGCCGAAGATCCCGGCGCAGCGCAAGCCGACGACGAGCACGCCGCCGCCGCCGAAGCTGGCGCCGGCGAAGCTGCCGACGACGACTCCCGAAGGGACGGCGCCTACCGCAGTCGTCATCGCGCCAGTCACCCCGGCACCGGTCACCCCGCCGCCGGCCACCGAGCCGGCGGCGGGTGAGCCGGCGCTGACGAACGCCTCGTGGCTCGACGGCTTCATGGCCGCAGTCCGCAAGGTCGTAGAGATATGGCTACCCCGCCGTCCGAAGGAGTGAGAGAGCACATGGACCCAAGCACCGTCACGATTGACGCACTGATCGGGCTCGGCATGCCCGGCGTCATCGCGCTCGTCAACCAGGCGCACTGGTCGCCGCGCGTGAAGGGCGTCGTAGCGTTCGCGCTCTGCGTCGTCGCGGCCGGCGTCACCGAACTGCTCCGAGGCAACACGCACGACTGGACCGACTGGCGCACAACGTTCGTCGTCGTGTTCGGCGCGGCGATCGTGTCGTACCGGATGTGGTGGCAGCCGTCCCTGATCGCACCGACACTCGAGTCCGTGACCTCGCGCGAGCACGTCGAGGTCCGCTAGTCGTCGCTGTGCGGGCCGGCAACCCCACAGGCGCCTGACCCACGCCTGCCTACCCCGTTCGCACAGCGACTCAGCGAGGGCGGTCCGAGCACACCTGGGTGGTGCTCGGGCCGCCCTTCGTCGTGTCCGTCCACGATGCACGGTCGCCAAGTGTTGAACGGCGATGTCGTGAAACGGCGGACAGTTCACGACTCACCCGCTTACGGTCGAGGAATCGCCAACGGGGAACGGGGGTTCCGGCGTGAACGCGTACACCATCCAGCAGGTCGCCGACCTGCTTCAGTGCTCGCCCGTCACTGTGGGGCGGTACGTCAGGCGAGGCTGGCTCGACGCCACGAAGGCGGGCGACCGTCGCAACGGGCCGGTCGAGATCAGCGCCGAGTCGGTCAACCGGTTCATCGCCGAGCGCGACGACGCGCTGACGTACGACACGGCGACCGCCGCGCGAGTGCTGCGCTGCACGCAGCGCACCGTGCAGCGGCTCATCGGCGCTGGCGTGCTAGAGACGAGCCCGGTACCGGGACGCGCCCAGCGGGTCAAGGCCGAGTCGGTCACTCGCCTCGCCGGCACGTGGAGCCCGCGCAACGTACGTCGGCGGGTCGCCGCATGAGCGCCGCCAACAACGTGCCGAAGCCCAGCAGCCCGCACGAGTGCCCCGGCGGCTGCGGCCGGCGCGTCGACCGGATCAAGTTCGCTTGCTCCCGGTGCTGGTACCGGCTGCCGGTGCAGATCCGGTCAGCGATCTCCCGCAGCTACCGGCTCGGCGATGGGCCAGCGCACCGGCAAGCGATGCGCGAGGCGCACGCGTGGTTCGCCGAGCACGCGGACACGATCCGATGAGCACGGTCGCGTCTGCCAAGCGGCGCGGCGCAGACACCCAGCGCGCGGTCGCTGCCTACTTCGCCGCGAACGGCTGGCCGTACGCCACTGACGCGGGCGCCGGCCGCAGCGGCAATGACGTACTCGGCGTGCCCGGCCTGTGCGTCGAGGTCAAGGCGCGCAAGGACTTCAGCCCGATGGCCTGGCTGCGGCAGGCAGCCACCGGCGGGACCGGACTGCCGATGTGCGTCCACCGTCCTGTCGGGATGGGCACCGCCGACGTTGGCAAGTGGCCGGTAACGCTGCGCCTCGCCGACCTGCTCGCCCTGCTGCGGCACGCCGGCTACGGCGACCCGCCCGGCGCGGCGTAGCCACCTCGCACCCATCACCCCGCCTCGGACCTCTCGGAGGCACGCCATGACCCAGGGCGAGCTATTCCCGTCGCCGTACGCGCCCGTGCCGCGAGCCCGGCGCAAGCCGAGCCCGGCGGTGAAGTACACGCGCTACCAACCGAAGCGCCGAACGCTCTGCGACGACTGCGTACGCGACATCCACGAGCGCGGCGTCGCGGTGGCGCCCCTCCCGCAGACCGTCCGTTGGCGACGGACCGGACCTGACAACGCGGTCGCCCTGCTGTGCGACCGCCACCGCCGCGAACGAGGAGAGCACGCATGACCGTCATACCCGAGGACTTCGCGGTGAGCGCCCGGCCCACCGGCGACCTCGTACTGATCTGCCCGGACTGCTCGTGGGAGCTAACCATCGACCCGTTCGACCAGAAGGCCGACACGCTCGGCTCCCTGCTGGGCGAGGCTGTCGACCACACCGGCGAGCGCCACAGCGACGTGCTCGCCGAGGACATCCCGTGCAAGCCGTGATCGTGGCGCTCGGCGCCGACATGCTGACGCTCGCCTTCGTGGCCGTGATCCTGCGCGAGCAGTCGCGGCTAGAACGCAGGCAACGCAACGAGTTGGCCGACCGCCTCGGCTTCGTGGCGTCGCACCGGCGGCGTCGGCGGTGGGCGCAATGAGCGAGTACGACGCAACGTTTCCGCACTGCGACTCCTCGGTGCTGCACGCTCCCGGTGAGTGCGCGTACTGCGACCGGCACCCGGAGTGGCAGTGGTTGCGCGGCGCCTGGGGCATCGCGTTCACCGGCCACGTTCCGGAAGGCGGCACGCAGCCGTGCCCGTCTGACGCGCGCCGAGGTACCGGCGCGGCGCACTCGTGGCCGGGCAACCAGCCGGCGCCGACGTACGACCACGAGCACCCGTGCCCGTCGAAGCACTGCATCGAGGCGCTGCGCTCGCGCGGCTACGAGGTGCCGGCCGATGAGGACTGCTGTGTGTGCTTCATCCGCAAGCAGCCACCCCGCAACCCTGACGGCTCGCGGGGTGCGCAGTGAGCACGCAGGGCGTGTCCGATGCGGAGCTGGCGAACCTCCTCGCCTCGCTCGCGCCGCAGGCCGCCCCAGCCCCGCCGCCCGAGTGGCCGCTGAAGCGCGAGCCGCTGGCCTGCACAGTGTGCGGCGAATGGCTCGACGCCGTACACGCTGACGTGGGCACGCACCCGATGTGCGACCCGGCGCCGGCGCAGGCCGAACCGCCAGCGTCGACCGTGGGCGAGCTGGCCGTAGCGCTCGTCGCGTACGAGGCCAACCAGCCGCGTACCCGGCAGGTCGCCATCGGGCCGTCAGAGATCGCCGTCCCTTGTGACCGGCGCCTCGCGTACGCCATGAGCGGGCACGTCGAGCAGGTCGGCGACGGCAGCGTGAAGTGGGCACGCATGCTCGGCACTGCGGTACACGCGATGGTGGCCGAGGTGCTGGCCGAGGACAATCGTCGCCTCGGGCGCGAGCGCTGGCTGATCGAGCGCCGGGTGTACCCCGACCCCGGCATCTACGGATCGTGCGACGCGTACGACACGGACACCGACACAGTCATCGACTGGAAGGTGGTCGGCCCGAGCAGCCTCACGAAGTACGTCCGCAAAGGACCGGGCCAGCAGTACGAGGGGCAGATCCAGCTCTACGGTCGCGGTTGGCAGCGCGCCGGTCGGACGCCGCGGTGGGTCCGCATCGTGTTCCTGCCGCGCTCGCACACCTTCTCGGACGCCTTCGAGTGGACGGCGCCGTACTCGCGGGCGCTCGCCGAGTCATGCCTCGACCGTCTGTTCCGGATCTCGGAACTGATGACCAACCTCGATGTCGCCAACCAGCCCGGCAACTGGGCTGCGATCCCTGCCGACCCCGGCGACGCGTGCCGCTGGTGCCCATTCCTGCGGCGCGGCGGCGAGGCCGACTCGACCGGCTGCCCAGGTGACACGGCCACGCGTGACGCGCGCGTCACGGACCGGCTGACCGAAGGACTTATCCCGAGCACCACACGCGCGCCGAGCGCCCAACCGAAGGAGTGAGCACGATGACCAACCCGCGCAGCGGTAACGACCTGCTGATGAGCGGCGGCGGCACACGATGGGCGAAGTTCCCCGTCGTCGGGACCGTCGTCATTGGCCGCATCATCAGCGAGCCCGAGGCACGCCAGCAGACCGACTACGACGACCCGTCGAAGCGGCTGTTCTGGGACAACGGTGACCCGAAGATGGAGGTCGTCGTCAACGTCCAGCTTCCGCACGGCTTCACCCCGGAGGACGATGAGGACGATGGGGTCCGCGCGTTCCACATGCGCGGCAACATGGCGAACGCAGTGCGCGACGCCGTGAAGGCGGCGCAGGCGCCCGGCCTCGAAGTCGGCGGCACGCTCGCCGTCACGTACACCGGGGACGGTGAGTCGAAGGCGGCGCGCAAGGCTGGGCCGAAGCTCTATCGCGCGCAGTACACCCGGCCGGCGAACGCAGGCAACGCCGCGCTGATGGGCAACGGCGCAGCGGTGCAAGACCCGGCCGTCGTCGCCGCCCAGCAGGGCGGGTCGACGTACGACTCGCCGAACGCCGCGCCCCAGCAGGTCTACACGCAGCCGGCCCCGCCGTGCCCGCCCGGGGTGCCGGGTGAGAAGTGGGCCGCGATGTCGCCGGACCAGCGCGCGACCGTGCTGGCCGCGCTCGGCCAGCCGGCCGTGGCCGGGGCAGCCGGACCCGGCTACTAGACCGTCCCTCTCGGAGCGACCCTAAGCGAGGCCGACGATGTTCGATCAGGCTGCGGTGCGGCAGTGGTTGGCGATCCTGCACGGGGATGCGCCGGGCCTGGTTCACATCTGCGCGACGGGTCAGTGGCGCGGCGCGACGTTCGGCACTGACGAGCTGGACGACGCAGCCGCGTACGCGGCCGAGTTGGACGGACAAGGGCGGGAGGGCATCTACGCACGCGTCACCACGCTGCGCGGTGCCCTCCCGCCGAAGTCGCGCGGCAGCATCGCCGACACGCTCGCGCTCCCCGCGCTGTGGGCTGACATCGACATCGCCGGGCCGGGGCACGCTGCGCCGCCTGTCGGCGCCGGCGACCTGCCGCCCGACGAGGACCACGCACGCATGATCATCGCCGCGTCCGGGCTGCCCGACCCGACGCTGTGGGTTCACAGCGGCGGCGGCCTCTACCCGCTGTGGCTGCTGTCGACACCGCACACAGTGAACGGTGACCTGTCAGACCTTGCCGACCTGTCGGCAGGCTGGCAGCGCGTGATCGGCGAGGCTGCGGCAGACCTCGGGCTGTACTACGGGACCGGCATCGGTGACCTCGCGCGAGTGCTGCGCGTCCCCGGCACGGTCAACCGGAAGGCTGGGCTCGCGCGGCCATGCCGGGTTATCGGCGGCGACGGCACCCGGTACCCGCTGCCGAGGCTGTACGGGGCGCTGGCTGACGCGCTCGCCCGCTGGGAGCAAGACGACGACGAGCACGCGAACGGCGCTCAGCGAGGCGCACAGCAGGCTAGCGGGGTCGCCTCGTCGCTGCCGGCTGCCGGCGGCCGGCAGTCGGGCATCGGCACGACACCCGGCGACGACTTCACTGCCCGAGTCGACTGGGAGCGCATCCTCGAACCGCACGGCTGGCGCCTCGCCTACCAGCGCGGCAGCACCCGGTACTGGCGACGGCCCGGAAAGGACGGACCCGGCGTCAGCGCGACCACGAACGCGCTCGGCACGGACCGGCTTCGTGTCTTCAGCACGAGCGCGCACCCGTTCGAGGCCACCTCATACTCGAAGCTCGCCGCGTTCGCGGCGCTCGAACATCGCGGCGACCTGCACGCCGCCGCGAAGGCGCTGCACGAGGCAGGCTTCGGCTCGTCGGACTGGGCGGCCGAGCAGGCAGCGCAGCAAGCGGCGACGCTGCGCGAGCTGGTCGGCGAGCGCGGCGGCCTGGCCGTCGCGCAGTACCCGCCCTACGACCCCAACATGAGGACGGTCGAGCTTCCGGCCGGCGACGTAGCTGCGGACGCCGCCGCAGTGTCGGACGACCTGCTCGCCGAGGTGCGCTACCGGGAAGAGGTCGCCGCCGAGGCGCGACGACAGCGGGTGCGCCGCGATGCGCGCGCCCACCTTGAGGCCGAGGACTACGAGCGGCAGTGGCGCGAGCCGGCGTCAACCCTCACGCTCGCCCAGGAGCTTGAGATCCCGGACGAGCCGGTGACGTACCGCATCGACCGGCTGCTCCCGACCGGCGGCAACGCGATCCTGGCCGCGCAGTTCAAGGCCGGCAAGACGACGCTATGCAACGACCTCGTCCGATCCCTTGCGGACGGTCAGCCGTTCCTCGGCAGGTTCGATGTCGAGGCGCCTGACGGCCGGGTCGCCCTGTTCAACTACGAGGTCGGGCCGGGTCAGTATCGGCGCTGGCTGCGCGAGCTGGGGATCAGCAACCCGGACCGGGTGTGCGTGCTGAACGTTCGCGGGTACCGGCTGCCGCCCACCGTCGCGCAGGTCGAGGCGTGGATAGCGAAGTGGCTGAAGGACCGCGAGGTGGCGTTCTGGGTGGTCGACCCGTTCGCGGCAGCGTTCACCGGCTGCGGCGAGGAGAACTCGAACGCCGACGTGTCAGCGTTCCTGGGCGCGCTCGACGTGATCAAGGAGCGGGCCGGCGTCGGCGAACTGGTGCTGCCCGTACACACGGGACGGGCCGAGCAGGAGCCAGGGCAGGAGCGCGCACGCGGGGCGACCCGACTGGACGACTGGGCCGACGCGCGGTGGCTGCTGACAGTAGACGACCAGCGCCGCCGCTTCTTCCGGGCCGCCGGCCGCCATGTCGACGTGGACGAGGAGCTGGTCACGCTCGACCCGGACACCCGCCGCCTGACGATGGGCGGATGGGACCGCCGCGGAATGAAGAACCGCGATCTGGCTGACGCGCTCGTCGCGTACGTCGGCGAGCACCCCGGCCTCGGCGTGAACGAGGTAGTCGAGGGCATCGGCATGGGCCGCACGAAGGTCGTCGGCGCTCTCAAGTCAGCGGTCGCCGAGCGTCGCATCGTGGTGCGAGAGATCGGCAGAGGTAAGCGCCTGCACTACCTACCCGGCGTGCTCCCGGGGCAGGAGGCGGACCTGTGAACCGTCCCGTTAGTACCGGAGTACCGACTGGTACCGGCAGTGGTACCGGTACCGGTGACCCGACACCCTCGGTACCACCGGTACCCACCCCCCGTAGGGGGTACCGGGTACCGGGGTCGTCGGCCGGGCAGGTATCGAGTGGCAGGCCGCTCTGATGGGGCGGCACCGGTACCAGTCCCGAGGCACGCACCTCGTGTCGACTGTCGCTCGGCGAGCGAAGTGCCCCGACTGCCGAGCGACCGTCCTATCGGGGCTGGACGAGGGAATCCCGGTTCGAGTCGAACCGGAGCCAGTCGACCCGGCCGGCGAGCTGGCCGCGCTCTGCGACGGCCGGCGCACCTACGGCCTCGTGGCGGACGGGACGCTCGCGCTGCGCGACGAGTGGCGCATTCGCAGCGGGGTCGGACTCAAGCTCTATGTCGAACATCCGTGCGGTGCCCGATGAGCGCGTGCGTCGCCGGGGAGCACTGCGCGGCCTTCGACTCGGCCACGAAGGAGCCGGCCGACGCGTTCGCCGCGCCGCTGTGCGACGAGTGCCTTCGCGTCGCGGCGGCCGACGTTGCCGCGCTGCGCTTCGACTACGACGACCTCGGCCGCGAACTGGCGCCGGCCGAGCAGGGCATGAGCCGCCGCGTCGCCTGCGGGGACGATGACGACACCGTCCCACTCGCACTACACATCGAAGCCCTTCAGCGGTCAATCTTCTGGGCGCTGACCGTGTGGGAGCCGCCCGTGCGCGAGGCGGCCGGGCTGACCCGCGAGCGCACGCGCGGCGTACGCGACCGCTGGGCCGTCGACACCGCCGTGACGGTGATCGCGCCGCGCGTCGTCGTACTCGCCCGGCTCGGGCCGACGTGGGGGTACGCCGAAGGACTCGACGCCGGCCCGGTCGCTCGTGACGGCGTGTGGGCACTGAGCAACCTGCGCGCGCTGCACCGCCGCGCCCGAGCCGCCTGCGGCGTTAACCGCTGGACGTTCACGCTGCCCGGCGAATGCTCGCGCTGCGGCGCTGCGGCTCTGCTGCGCCGAGACGGCTCGGACACTGTGTGGTGTGGCGCCTGCGACCAGCGCTGGACCTATGACGACTATCGCCGATACGTCGGCCTGATGCTCGCGGAGAGTCGATAATGCGCAAGACCGCCGAGACGCTGCCCTGGCGCTACCTCGAACACGGCGACGTGCTGCACGCGCTCAACAGTGCGAGCGGGCGCGTCGCCTTGTGCGGGCGCATGCCGACGTGGTTCCGGGGCGACTGGTACGGCACCGGCAGCCAGCGCGAGTACGAGCGCGCGGCCAGCCTGCCGTACTGCCGGCAGTGCTACCGCCTCGCAGCGGGCTTGCCGTGAATCGTGGCGTTCCTCTGCGGACGGCGCCTGGTCGTGGCAAGACTGGGCCGGTACGTGGTTAACGTCCGAGTCCCGGGCCGGCGCGACGCGCCGAACCGCCCACCCGGGAGCGCATGCGAGCCTCGGGCCGAGTCGGGGGGACACCGCTGTCCAGACCGTTCGCCGCCGCTGCCGTCGTCGTCGTGATCGTGTGCGCCACGGCCGCCGCAGACAACCCAGCCCATTCCCCGCACGCTGCCGCTGTGCGAGTCGCGCCAGAGGCGCCCGCCAGACCGGCTGAGAGAGCGCTAGGGCGCCTCGCAGCGTCCCGCGCAGGTACAGCGCACCCCCAGGCGCGTCGCGCCCGATCAGGCAGCGTGCGCGACCGAGCCGAGCGACCCCGGCCGCGCCGCGCGCAACGCGCCCAGCTCCTCACGCGCGCCGAGCGCCCGACACGCCGCCGCGATGTCACTCGACCGTGGGCGCGTCGCGCCGGCAACCACGAACGGGTGATCTCCTTTGCGCTGGCGCAGGTCGGCGACGCGTACGTGTGGGGCGGCGACGGTCCGTCCGGCTGGGACTGCTCGGGCCTCGTCGCCAGGGCATACGCGGAGGTCGGCGTGTGGCTGCCGCACCAGTCCGAGCAGATGCGCAACCACCGTCGAGTGCGGATCATCGGGCGCGGCGAGCTTCGCCCTGGCGACCTCGTCTGGCCGAACTACGGACACGTGGCGATCTATCTCGGCGCAGGCCGCATCGTTCACGCGGCCAACGAGCAACAGGGCGTGCGGGTTGACCCGCTGTACGGGTTCATCGCCGGCGGCCGCGTCACGTAGTCACGAACGGCGGCGATCACGGCGTGTCTCGCCGAACTGACTCGGCGTGGTGACGTGGTGTGTTAGAACACATCACGACGCACCGTCCCCCGGCGGTGTGCCTGCCGAGCATGGAGGAGCTTCCGATGGGGCGCCGCATCACGATCCTCGACGACGCGACCGCGCTGGAGGTGTCCGTCTACGTCGAACCCACCGACGAGGGATCGACCAAAATCACGAGCGTCACGCTCGCATGTCCTGACGGCCTGACCGGTGAAGCACTCCTCACGTTAGAGGAGTTCGGGCTCCGTGTGCCTGCCCCGATCACCGGGCCGTCAGCGCCGAAAGCGCCGCGCCCGCGTACGGCGCTGCCGGCGGTGCTGGCACCGTCCTCGTCAGACGGGCAGCCGGCAGGTGGCGGGGCGGATCCGCCGTCCGCCCCGCCACCCTCGACCGTGCCGGCGAAGAAGGCCACGAAGGCCACGAAGGCCGCACAGCCGGCTAACAAGCCCACGAGGCCGTACCGGCAGCGTCCGTCCGATGCGGTCCTGCTCAGCGCATACACCGAAACGGGCCGCAGCACGAAGAACCTCGCCGCCCGGTTCGATGTGCCGGTGCACACCGCCCAGGGCTGGGTGGGTCACCTCCGAAAGAGCGGCCTACTCGACAGGCCAGCGCAACCCGTGAAGGAGTAACCGAGTGACACGACGGAGAGCAACCGCGGTCGCCGACGACCGGCTCAACAACCTGCCCACCGAAGCGCTCGAATGCCGCGACCTGCGGCACGCGTGGCCGCGAGGAACCGGCACCGTCCTCATGCGCCCAACGCGCTGGCGCGGCCAACGCGTCGTAGAGGCCGAGCGCGAGATGGAATGCACCGGCGGCTGCGGCGTCACCCGCATCGATGTCTTCGCGGTCGGCCTCGACGGTCGGATCACACGTGACACCAAACCGCGCTACAAGTACGACCCAGACCGGGCGTACCTCGTGAAGCGCACCGACCCGAGCGACCCACCGGTCAACCGCGACGCCATTCGAACCGCCCTGTTCACGCGGATGTTCCCCGACCTCAAGTGGTAGGCGAACACGAGCAGGCCGACACAGAGGACGGTTCCGTCGCGTACATGCGGTGGACCAGCTCTCTTGAGAAGCCGTGCCCGCGCTGCCTCATCGGTCCGCTCGTCCTTCGCTCCATGCTCGTCGCCGACCCGACCGGTACGTACAGCCTCGCTGGCGCGCAAGCGAAGGTGAGCGCCGCCCTACACGCGGTGCT
>JACCDR010975175.1_pt1 | contig 14037 bp, 18 predicted proteins | sample 7446431 | NCBI WGS metagenome assembly JACCDR01 (sample SAMN15323443, study PRJNA562643) | freshwater metagenome | isolation source: river surface water | place: USA:Blue River Watershed | collected 2017-08-17 | reverse complement strand
GAGAAATATAATGTAACTCGTGCAGCATGTGAGGCCATAAGTGCTCGCCTTAGGTCACTCAGGAGTAACATCGATTTCGCTATGTGTCTAGGCAATACACTGCGCGAGGTCTTCGAATGCACGCATGAACATCACGAGGTTGCCATACTTACGGCCCAATATCATAGTCTTGAGTGCGATAAAGAGCTGAGTAATGGCTCATATGCGCCCATGAAGTAGCCCTTGTAACTATAAAAAATGATGATTATAGGGGGCGTCGGGGCCTATTATTGAGTATATCTCGCGTGATCAGCCCCTTACTGTGGCCTCTGATGTGTATATTTGGTGCGTTTGACGGCCTGCGCCGCACGCTGATTCGTATTATTTCTAGCATCTTCAATGCTGCTGAGTATGTGTTCATTGAAGTTTTTATACATGATTGTTAATCTACTATGAGCCTGCGCGGCGGCATCCCTATTATAAGAGGGGGATACATCCGACATTACGGTATCCTTTCCTTGCATAGTGGTGTTGGTCGTGCGTGTACCTATAACATAGGTCTCGATTATCTTCATGAGATATGTATCAGTTACATGGTTACCTTCATTATTGCTGATATCCATCCCGCAGTATGATTGTGTAATCTCAAGGCCCCAAGTATTCAATTTTATCACCCATAGGGCCTATTATACAATTGAATCAGTGGCCCTTAATATTACACAATCATAGTATATATGGCCTATAGATACACCTTCTACCTATATAGATGGGGGGCCAATAACCCACTGCCCGCAGTATTCAATGAAACCACATGTGCCCTTATAGGGGAAGTATATTACAGCGTCAGTATAAAGTCTATAAACGCAGAGTTCCTAGTGAGAGAGATAAACGTTAGATTGCGCCAATGCTTACGGCGCGAGGGAATTCGACACTTCATACCGTTCAGGAAGCCATTCATGGAGATGGTCGACCCTGCACATATAATAGTAGTTTATTATCATAATGATGATCTCCATAATACCATATTCAATACCAGCACTGAGCACGTCATGGTACCTATAGGGGCACTGCGCGGCCAACTCAACGAACTCTTTGCAGCACATGGACTGAACGGTTGGGAGGATCCCCTTGGGCATGTACCATTACAACGAGTGAGAACCACGTGATGCGCATTATTTTTTTGCCTCAGTAGTGCCTCAATTGAATACTTCGGATTGCTGTGTATACGCACTATGCATGCATCATCATCTTATATATGCAATATGCCCCTTGAGGTATTACGCCTAATACCTACATCTTACCGCGAATGGCAGTTATTACGCCTAACATGCATGCTACTGCGCGACCTATTGGGTAATTATCATGTAATTCGCGGCATCACCATGTATATTGGCCATAAGATTACGCCTTACCATGTGCTCATATCAATGCTTGTGCGCCATATGTCTGACCCTCGTGTGCAGTATAGATCGTATGCCCGCATAGTTATGCACACTGGGGAACGCATAGTGTGGACACATGAATGGGGATCGGTTACGAATATGCGTATATATCGGGGTGAGGAGGTATCTGCCATCATTATAGCTACTAACTATAAACCTGATGCGAATATTACTATCGGTAAACAGGGATATTCGACAGAAGGTCCTTGGGAGCAGTATATATATGGTGAACTACCTGAGTTGGCGTCATGTATTCGCCTCACTTGCCGACTGACGGCGCGCCATGCATCGCACCGTTAACTACTTCTCTACGTGCGATCTAGCATTGATAGAACACATGTCCACAGCATATATAGACATGGAAACACTTCCGCTCGAGTTGATCATCAAGATCGCATTTGAGGGCCGTGGAGAGTATACATTTAACTACTTGGTCCGCGCGCTACCCGCCCTCGGGAGATACACTATAGGTCATCGTGGTGAAAATATGACCAGTAATAATGATGCATTGCCAGATATTACTGCTATTATTGATAGACGTCTCGACCTCATGATTGAGTTCGGTTATGATGTATTGATCTCTGCCGACGACATACGATGGATGAAAAACGGCCTGCTACATCGTAATGATGGCCCTGCTGTCCAGTGTATTCGCGGCATGAAGGCTTACTACCATAACGGCGAAATGCACCGCTCTTATGGCCCTGCTAAGATACTATCGGATGGTACTAAGATGTGGTATATACATGGTAATTTACATCGTGTTGGGGGTCCCGCCGTCGTGTGGAATGATGGTAACTGTAAGTGGTATTGCTATGGTCACCTGCATAGAGATGGTGGGCCCGCTATTATTAACGCCGATGGCTCGCATGAGTGGTATCATCATGGACGCAAGCATCGTACTAATGGCCCGGCTATTACGCGTACATATGGGCGGCGTGAATATTGGATCAATGGTCGTCAGACCCTCGTGCAGCAGAGTGGCTGCTCCGTGATGCATGGGACTTATATATCACGCGATCGGCGCCCTTACTGATATTATAAAATTGATTTCCTGGGCATGGAGGTATATAGTACCCACACCATGGATACCATTTGCAATGACATATTAAAACACATACTTACCACTATGCTTACTTATAGAGAACAGAGCTACGTGCTTGCGGTCTCGCCCTTATGGCACTGTCTGATACTTGATAATAATGACCCCCAGGATATCGTTGATCATGAGATTGTTCTTGCTATGAAGGTCGAGGTTGAATACTCGATACTCATGAAAACTGACTGTGAAGATGACTGTGATAGTGACTGTGGCAGTGACTGTGAAAGCGCTCGCTCACATGATGCAGTGAGTGATGCCATTATCACACTCTATAAATATCTAGCAAGGCCCGAATGCCGATGTATATTTATACATCCAGGTCACCGGATGGCAAGGTACATGTTCATCAATAAAAGTACCAGACACTATCATTTTAGCCATCGATCAAGTAGAGCCATTGCAGAGTTGCATCGTAAGCTAGACCCGCATAATATAAAACTATACCTATACACTATGGATAAATATTGGTCCTTGACGCATGAACAGGTGTTAACACTGACCAGCCCCTCTCACTCGATATGTTTGTGTAGGGGACTGCAGTATGTACCCATCCATCACACATTGCCTATGTTTTTTTATATAACTTGGTGCGTAAATATAAAAAATATCGCTATGTAGTTGCTATCATCACTCTACTCAGTGGCCCCTTGTCCACCTTCATTATCGCGTGCGTGTATCACACGTCCGTCGGCCGACCCACTTGTCGATGAGTCATTAATCACTGCATCAAGGCTCTTCTCATCATCACCATCATCACCAGTTTCCTCGTTGGAGCATAACATGCGGCACATGAGGCCCAGATCATCACACCTGCAGAATACAGCTATTGATATCAATACTACTCCTATAGCTACACCTATCAATCCATATGTTACCGTCGAGGCATCTTCAGCGGTGAAGCAGATAACTAACGATACTGCACATGCTACCGCAGTAATTATTATTACCTTGAATTTATTGCTACTGGCCACTCTCTTAGCCCACTGTGCGTTCTCAGTATCAGTCTCATGATCAAGTAATTGGTCTTCGGTATCGGGTTCGAGTACTTCGACAGATATATCTTGCTGTATAGTGGTTATACTATCGTGTAATCTATCCATGTATGCCCCTACCTTGTGTATCAACAAGAGGCCCCAGATTCAATTTTAAGGGCTGAGCACGTGAACCATATTGGCCCTACGTGACCGACAATCAGCATTAATGAACAGCATTTATCACTGTAATCTATGCCCCAAGATGACTTTCACTACTACTATAGCCCTCAATTCACACATGGAAACACATAAATATAACCTTGTGCCTAGCGGTCCTACTGAAAATCATAACATAGAATCCTCCATATCGCACTCTACAACAGTATGCGAGGCTCAACCTAACCCGACGTGCGCGGCACTCTGTACTACGGATCCCACTATAATATCGCCTCAACGATCTATATCATGCCCCATTAGTGACCACGATGATGCACCTCGCGAAGTCAAACGTCCACGTACTGCGAGTGGCGGTGATGTCATACAACGATCAAGATCTAGGCAAAACATTGCAACTCCCCTCATAAATACTACTACTTCTACATATATTGTCTCACCGGGGCCCCTATATACTGTATCCACTGTGCATCGAGGTAATGATAGGGCGCGCGCAGTTCTGCAATATGAGGCCCCAAGCTTCAACGGGCCGCTGGATATGTTGTACTTGTTATATATACGGGCCTCATATGCGCGTATAGCCAGCATGCAAGGACACAATGTAATTACCACGAAGAACAGCATATTAGAATCATCGACCACAGCTTGCATATTATTGTCAAAGCATGATTTTCTTACGAGTGAGAGTCAAGTATGGCGTGTACTCGACCTCTCATTTCTCGATGACGTGACCCGTGCAACGATCACTTCCGCGGCCGAGCAGTACTGTGCAAATTACATGAAAAAATAGAGGTGATATGGGTGATATTACCACTATCATCTATACCACCTCCACAATAATAGATTTTCTCTCTTTTTTTAATCATTCAGGGCCCGCTGATACACTTCCCGTGGAGCCATGTCCCGCTGCAGTGTCTATAACATACCCATATCCCACTACACGTCGCCGACGTTGGCCGCCTGGTGTTGTATACAATATAACATGATCACGGTATACATTTCCTCGCAATATACGTACGGTGACGTGGCTTATAATAGCCCCAACTTCTACAAGGCGTTGCACGGACTCATTTACTATGTTCATTATGATGTATCTTAAGCACGTATATGTGCCCTTGAGTCCCATGAAATTCAACTTTAGATAGCCTGGGTTGTAAAAAATAGAAGCTCATAGTCCTATGAGCCCCTACTGTGGCTGCATTACTGCATCAAACCTGATGGCTGGCAGTTCAGCCCGCATTGAATCGCGCACGTTGCCGGACTTATGATTATCTATGCTGACTATATGGTTACCCAACCTATATTGATTAGGCTGACAGATACCTTCGGGTGAGTCGACTATGAATACATGCATATACTTTCGGCCCGTATAATAGGTATATGTTTGGCAATAACTCAATGCACTGGTGTATAACACACTATAGTACCGGGGCTTGCGACTCTTGAAAGCAAACATGATGAAGGCTAGACACGGCCAATTATCACGTACACACTCTACATACTCAGTGTATGTGCAATCTCGCCATTTAATATAATAGGATGATTTGATGTGCTTGATCCACGTGGTATTGACCACTGCGCACTTGAATAGGTATCCACGGTGTTTATGATAATCCCCCAGTGATGACCTGAGTCCCTTGCACGTCATGGCCAGGAGGGCCCAGTCTCGATAAGAGGTGGGTATAGTGCGCAAGATATCACTCGATAGCGATTGTATACCTATCTCTTCGTGCATCATAGTCTGCATCATGTTAGTAGTGTTGTTGGCATGCAGATTCAATTTTATATTGCATGGCTTGGTAGAGGGGATGAGGTGTAAATCATGGGGCGCGGGGGTGTTACAAAAGATAATATGGGTGATATATACTGCGATATTATACCCCCTACCATGGATAAGGATGTACCCACTCCAATGTAATGGACGGTAGCTCATCCCTATATATCCGGCGTATGCAGGCATACCTCGATGCACTGAATGACACCACACGATTACCTTGCTTGAATCGAGAAATACCCTCATAGGGCACAGTATAATCCATATCCGCTATGAATATACCTATGTTGAGCCCAACATAGAAGACTGTGAGCCGGCTTGCAGACTGCGTATTATACTGTAGTACGCGCAAAGATCTACCCTCGCCCACCGACATACATCCACCTAAACGCACCGGGGTTGCATTACCAGTACTATAGTTATGTAGTAGAATACTATGCTGGATGTGGTATGCCGGCATAGTACGCGGCAGTATCATAAAGGCCATGCACGGCCATCCATCGCGCACACACTCGACATACTCGGGGTATGTGCAGTCCCTCCATCGTGCAATGTGTCCTTCACATTGCCACCATGTCTCTTGGGTGCTTCGTCCTGCACACTGATTATCCTCTATTATACACTTGAATTTATACCCTCGGTGTTTATGATAGTCCCCCAACGATGACCTGATTCCCTTGTTTGTCATGGCGAGACGGGCCCAGTCTCGATAAGAGGCAGGTATTCTACGTAACACATCCTTTGGTACTGTGCTGAGCGCATATTCATTACAATAATCGGCGCAATGCATGTTATATGTGTATTGATTTGGGCTCTCGGATTCAACTTTAGTGTACACATCGCATATATAAAATTGAATCTGTGGGGACATATGGGTATACAAGATGGAAGCTATAACCATTAACCCTCGCTCTCTAGCTGATTTCTATGAGCTCTACGAAGAGGACTATCGTGCCGCTGAGCTTATAACAAAGAATATAGACGAGCTGTGCATTATATACAAGAATATAAACTTATTTCAAGCCGTGAGGCGTGTTCCCGGCATCAAGATCTTCATGATAAATACTCGTGCTCGGGCCTTGTATAACAACGCACACGACGCAGTGTTGATGTTCCCAGATATACATATGAGTGTTGTTATTCCGCGGTCCGGTGTTGATACATTGGCCTCCAACATAGCATGGTATAACGGACCCATAATGCATCTCGTGCGCAAGACTGATATGAAGCAGTTTACCTTCATATGCTCTGACCCAGCACAGGTCGCAGCGGTTCTGAAATATACTCATGCATGCTTCAGTGACCCCAGCGGCCCTATATATTACACTGGCAATCAAGTATGCGTCTCGCACGTAGCCCATCGGAGCAATACTGAAGTAATGGGGGGTACTCCCACTTGGAATACGTTGAAAGCCTACTTCGCGCGCCATGCCACACGTGCAAGTTCCGAGGCTATACATCACATCAATAGCGTTACTTACGATGGAGTGGAATATATACGATGCCAATGTAATGATATCAACGGCCTTCACTTGAGGACATAGAGTTATGTATGCCCGTGGTTACGGTATGTTTTTTATACACCGGAGTAATCATGACCAGCTGGGGGGTGACCAATAAAATTGAATCCTAGGGTCTTCAAAAGTATATATTCATGAAACGTGACACTAACCCCACCATTCCTACGTCCTACCTCGGAGGTATACCACGCTCAGGTGATCAAGAGAATAACGACCAATCACTACCCGTCGCGGTGAATGAAGCCAAAGCTATAAAGACTGCCATGAGTCTCACTAATGATCGCATCAGACTAGAACGTATATATGATAATATGGATCTATTCTTCTACATCAGCTCCATCCATCATGCGACTCTGTATGTTGATGCCTCATTGGCAGTGACAGACTACGTTCACCCCGAAACTGGCACGATAATGCTATATATACCTCTGTTGGATATGTATGTGAGGATACATAAAGCACAACTAAACATCTGTTCGGAGGTATTATTACGCTATAATATCGTAGTCTATCAGCTCATTAGTAATGCAGACATGCATGGATTCGTATTCATTTGCTCAGATATTAAGCAAAAATCTATGGTCAGTAGTATAATACGCACATACCTGGGCAACAACCATGTGCCGATATCCTTCACTGGAAACCAGGTATATGTACAGTTGGCGCCTACTGTACATATTAATGCACGCATGGATGACTTCCTTACATTCGTGTGCAACAATGCATTCTGTGAAGTGCAAGAAGCAATACATAGGATAAATCCCGTCACGATATACGGCGTTGAGTTCATACGATGCCAGTGCCTTGACATCAATGGGTTACATCCGCGCATGTGAAGATGAACGCAGTGGCCCACTTCACTCTTTTTTTTAATAAAAAATGTGCCATGAGCAGTACTCATTGTCGTGTTTTCAATAGGTGGCGGGCCTCTTCGGGGGTAAGGCCGTGATATCGCACTAGGCCATCATATATACTCTTCCGTTGTTTCTTGATAAGAGAGGGCTGAGTCACGAATCTATATGGCATTTCTGCATATATAGTCCCATTTACATGTCTACTCGCGTTCAACCCCACTCTCGCCGACATATATACACGCCCCAAGAGTACGTTACGCCAGTCAACTGTCGACCTGATGTGTAGTATTGAGTCAGTATCCCACACGTCTCTCGCTCCAATCTTATTTACAAGATCCACGATTGACCCGCTATTGGTCACTTCAAGTAAGCGATTGACACACTTACATGGCCCCTCAATGATAGGTCCATCTCTCGTGCCTTCTATCAGTGATCTGATCAGTATGCCCCCATGCACCGGCGCATTATTCACTGATTCTGCACCAAATGTAATGTCCAAGCCCTTAAATGTTCCTCCTCTATATAATGTTTTGCCCGCTCTATGGAAGTACCATTTGCCTATACTCTGCTGCTCCGGGTGACAGTGAGTGAACGGGTCTGGGTGAGATGTTGACGTGAGATATACTTCGATCTCCGCTATATAGAACACAGTGTGTGCTCCAGCCATAAGCTCGGTATCATTGAGTAGTGTATCCGCTATATTGATAAAGGTATCAGGTGTAGCACTTGCGAGTAGATTGGTATAGTCCATTGTGATGTGTCCACCACACCAATAATAGACTCTAATACAGTATTCAATTATGTATACTGTGCATAATTGAATTGTTGGGTCCTAGTTCCTACTGAAGGCGATAATCTACAACACAACTGCCGCATACAATGGATCAAGCACCTGAATCTACTCGTGATCTTATATCAAGCCGCATCAAGCTTAGGGCCGGTATGCGCATTATAGTAGGTGATAAACTGTCAAATCGCAGTGGAAATAAAGGTATCATTGTGCTGCCTTCGAGTGTGCAACCGGCCGACACGAACACACGCGCTGCGATAAATAATTAATGTGGAAGTGAAAGTATAGTGATGTGGGAATGGCCTCACTTCTTATTTTTCTACTATGCCGGCATACCCTGCTGTGTCAGTTGTATGACGTGCCGGGGATAACATTATTGAGTATCGCACAGTCTACTGTTCCTGTGAGTGGTGGACTACCATGTTTTTCATAGATACTCAGTGTCGGATACAAGCGCTTCTGACCATTCTCAATACCATAAATTTCACCTGTAAGACACTTTATTACTCCGCCATTGCTTACACCCGGTGGCAGTGTTGTAGTCGCCCCATTGTATGTGGGTGTGTTGATACCTGGCATACAGTGAGGTTCACCGAGGCTCCCACACCATCCGTAGATAGAACAACAGCGGTCAGGGCCGCACTTGGCGCCTCCAGCAGAGGGTCCACATCGATGATCGGACCGTTCACTAGGGCCAATAGGCGATGGCCCGGCGGGCGTCGGAGCTATCATTGGAGGAGGTGGTCGCAGTATGTTATCTACTATAGGGCGCACCGTTACGCCACCCGTAATATTACTGATTGCTGCATTACTACCACCAGGTGCGCTCGCAGGGCCGCGTGTAGTCTCGGTCGTGGCGGCCATATCATTTTCATAGGCTCTCTTGGCACGTTCTTGGGCCTCTTGTATGTCGAAAGATGCAGCATCATAGCTTACATTTGCGTATGGGTTCGTTACTCGAGCATTAGTATGTATCGATGTATTAGCATGAACTGCCCCCTCTACATCACTTTTACGGGGAACATCCACTGTGGTGGTGGATGACGAAGGGGCATGAGAGTATAGAGTTGAAGCCCCAACGTTAGGCAACAGATCATCTACAGGTGATATAGATTGGTCTGTTGTGACCACTATCTCGTAAACCAATACTAGGATGATTAGTATATACAGTGCCAGTGTAAGCTTATTCATTGCACCTATACAATATATATAGACAAAAAAACACGGGCCTATGGCTTGATCCTACGTATAATGGGTCCCGTGCCTCATAAATGTTGCCCCTGGCACACAGTGTAACACCTATATAAATGCTATGAGTTGCTCATTTGTGTATACATGGCGGATCCCCATCGTATCGTGCATACATGCCGCCCTTAGCATTGGAACATCGGAAATAATAGTACTGTACGCAAGTGTGTTAAGGTTCGGTTTGGTTATCGGTTTGCGATCACGCTTGGTGTCGAGAGCACGATGAATACCCACTCTCGAAAAGCTGGGGTTGAACATCTCTACTATATGTCTGTGGAAGAACGGAGTTTTATGAAATCGTTTGAAGGATCTCATTCCTATACTAGTAGGGCGATGCGCGGGCCACATATTACTACTATTGATGTACCGCAGAAGGCTATTCCGGTCATTCATGTTGAGCAACGTCCCAAACCCGCGTTGAAAGTACTTTAATACGATATCGCGTACATCTTTGCGGTTACTTGACCAGCGTATATCTGTGTTTATGCCGGTGTTGGCCGCCGATATGAACGACGGAAAGCAGTGTAATGTATCTCCAGTATAGTATGCCCTTACGATGTCTAAGTGATATCTTACTACGGACGCTGCAATATCATCTACGTGAAAGATATCTATGTCGCGGTGTAGGCCCCGCACTACATATTTATGTTTATTTTCAGTCTTTACGTAGTCCATTGTGAGTGTTCTCGGCGGCTTCATTTCGCAGGCCGCACTATTAATAGCGGCGAAATGCATAGCCGCGATGGTGTCGAACTGCTCCCACGGGCAGGCCACCGCAAGATCTATATCAGAGTAATCAATATCATGTATGACTTCTGCTGTTGGTTGGTGATTAGCCTTATCACTGCGTGTAATGATTACTGGTTCGACTAGTGGATCACTCTCCGTGGTGTTTGTGGTGTTGTTAGATTCATGGTGGGAATTGGGCGGTAATATTACTTGTCTACCGTGCTCTGTTTGTGTAGACATACATACGAAACTGCCTTGGAATATGCGATCCTGCAATTCATCATCAGAGAATACACATACTTCAGGCCCTGCATCGTTGAGATCGTCATCATGTAATTGATCATTCACAGTATGTGTATCCGGGGTAGATGGTGAGAAAGTATCACTATGCACCCCAGGGATGTCATCGTTTTCATAAATAATACACCTAGGTGTATTCGCTATATTTATTGCCCTATCGCTATGTACCGGCTTATCTTGGCGTGATGGATAGTACTCGTTAAAATAATCTTCCAGTCCATCACACCACACCTCGAATGGCGATATGACGGCACATGCGGTGATGCACGAACCGGTGACCGCTGTCGCAGATCCACCGGCTGTCCAGTCGATGTACTTGAGGCATCCACGAGTGTATGTGTGCAATCGTTCCCTGAATGTTTTGATGTCATACAGTCCGCGCCTACCGCTGTACATGGCTGGTAAGACCAACCCACCAGTGATACACAGACCTCTTGTTGATGCCAATATCATATAAGGTGAGTCTTGTAGGGCTGTGGATATGCTTGGCAACGCGCAAGCTGCCTCTAATGGAAGTATGAACTTCCCTGCAGGGCACTTATTATGTCTATACATAGACAACTCCTGTACCCACATCACTCGCAGGGCATAGAACATGGTGCACGCTAACACTTGCTTGCTCGGTATCGCGCGAATGATGTCTGCGTTGGTAAATACAGCACTGTAATACATGAGCGATGAACCCAAAATCACTATTATTTTCAATACATATTCCTCGGTGCAAGACTTCAGAAGTATAGATATGAGTTGGTTGAATCTTTCCGGCGATAGAAAACCGAGCGTGGGTATAGGTGTTATGGTTGGATCCACTACCATGGCGGGCCGCGTGACTGGATAGGGTGAATGTATGAAGTTACCTGCTGCGGCAGTGAATCGATTCCGCAAGAGATATTTATGTTCTATAGGGAGCAATAATGAGTGATTAGCGCGCCACACTAACTTCTGTTGTTCTCTTATCGCCAGTAACCAGAGATTTTTATCAAACTGAGTACATATGTAAGGGATGTCGAGCATGTACCTATCAGCCATGAGTATGTAATCATAAAAGGCCTCGGCGGTGTCAATATAACTGTCGCTGTGGAAGTATTCTTGTGGTTCTGAAGTGAGAATAATTACGGGCATGATGCGAATACTCGCGGGCCATACATTATTTATGTCGGCAAGTATACCTTCCTTCTCATGTATTGCCTCTATATCTGCGCGATTTATTAGCTTTGTTAGCCTCTTGCATACTGGTGAGTCTTTCATTATGGGGGCTATCCACGGCAATAATACATACCGGTTAGCAGGTCCCCCACTTACCGCGATAAGTACTTGCTTATAGTCGCTGTAGTTGATATTTGTGGGTGTCATAGTAACTGCAAATAGCTCGGTTAGGCGCTCAGTGGGGGATATAATTGTCCCATTGGTATCGTTGCTGTTACTTCCGCGCGCGTTGTGTGTCTCGGTAGTACCACTAGTATGTACATGTTCATTGGCTATATTATCCTCGTAGAATTGTGTACTCATGGTTATTATAACCTTATTACAAGGGGGTCTTTATAGTGAATTAAAGTGAGGCACTATGCCCATTATATACATTTGATGGACTCCATATACTTACCCCCAAGGCATGCCAGTGTGGTGGATGGGATCTATGTGGGCAATGCAAGTGCAGCGTCAGACTTTGATTTTCTAGACCAACATGATATCACCATAATCATTAATTTGACTGGTAGACAGCTCCGCGATACGCATGGTAAGCCCATCGTGATGCCTGGGTATATACGTGTATATGAATTTATATTACCCTCACAGGAGCTATTGGACACTGAAATCCCGAAGACATACAACAAGCTTGATGCTATCATGAATGCTATCCGCTCATCGCGCATTGATGGTAGGAACGTGCTTATTCAGTGTAATGATGGTAAAAACAAATCAATGTTAGTGGCCGGATACTACCTTATAGTGGACTACGAACAACGCTATAGTAATGTTGTTAGTAAACTAGAGGCACTGTATTTTACACCTCAGCAGAAAGCCGCTGAGGCGCGTGATACGCAGTCGCAAGTGATACCTCTCAATGCTGCAGAAAGGATTACTTATGAGACTGATAAAGCTGAACGACAAGAACTCAAAGGCCTCACTATGATGACATTTCGCAAGCTTCTGCGCTTGAGGAGCGGCGAAACCGTAGCCAATAGACATCATTTATATCATTAATAATTGACCATATTATCGTGTATATTGCAGCATAGTAAGGCCCACAGCGTGACCAAAAAAAAGTATATAATTCGCAACGGGTAGCCCCACCCAGCTTTTACATCTTACCCGTCGACCCAAAGCCAGAATGAACTGTGGTTATGTTGTACGGTGATCCTGCACTGATAGCCATATATCCCGTTGATTGTAGTGCAAGTGTGGCCACTTCACCGCGGCCTTCACTCACCTTCTCAATCACGAGCTGAGCGAATCGCTCGCCTTTTTTTATGGTGTAAACATGTGGGTTTACGATATACTTGCCGTCTGTCGTTTCAATATCAAAGCAGCTATAGGCCTTGTTGCCGCGTTTGGTGATCACCTTATTGCATGATACTAGAACCTTTATTTCGCCGGTGTAATCCCTGTCAATAACGCCCGCGCTGATGCTCAAATGTTGACTGACAGCGAGCCCACTACGCATAGCTAGGCGCCCGTAAGTGCCGTCCGGTAGGCGTACTCCGATGCCTGTTGGCACTGTGTATGTACCCGCACCACCTACTATAGTAACGTCCTCAGTAGAATATAAATCAAATCCCGCCGAGTATCCTGTGGCTCGTGCGGGTATAATCGCGTCATCAGTTATGCGAACGAAGTGAATACAACTGTCAATATTGTCAGTGTTCTCCATTGTACTACAATTCATAGTGTATTTTTAATAGTTATTACATGGATAGCTTACTATCCAACGCACTGTGTACACATAAAAAATAATAAGCTCGAAGCTATATATCCCCCAATATGCTTATGGTGGTATCACTTGGCGACTCATCGACGTCAGGCTCCGGTGTATCAGGATGCGCATCATCATTGTGCACATCCTCAGTAGTGGGATCTTCATTGTTCTTACGTAATCTAATAAACTTACATGGTCTCAACACAATGCCCTCGGATGTCGACAGTACAATGG
>JACCDR011989931.1_pt1 | contig 14039 bp, 21 predicted proteins | sample 7446431 | NCBI WGS metagenome assembly JACCDR01 (sample SAMN15323443, study PRJNA562643) | freshwater metagenome | isolation source: river surface water | place: USA:Blue River Watershed | collected 2017-08-17 | reverse complement strand
GTGATTTAACCGCTGCCGTAAGGCAATCGGCAAGGGAGGAAAAGTCTCCATTAAATAACACTGGGCCGTAGATGGATTTTATCTGTATTTGCATGGGTGTTTTAGGTTGAAAGGTTAAACATCCTCCCCCTTGGCAGCGGCAAGCGCGGCGCGGGCTATGGCCTTGGAGTCGGCGAACGCGGTGTCGCGCGCGGCGATGGTTTCTAGGGCCGCCAGCAAATCAGGCGCGGCGGCAAAGAGCCTGCCGTAATGGTCCGATTCCTTGCTGCGCTTATTGGTAAAGGTTGCAATGCGGGTCCGGTATTCATCCGGCCCGTTAATCCCGCATCCGTCATAACTGAGGTCATTTTTTGTGTTCATTTTTATCCTTATAGGTTGATTGTTTAGTCTCTCAAATCGTGTTCGCTGTCATATTCCTTCCCTTCCCTGTAGCATTCCCAAAGGAATACAAGGGTGGCGAGTGCTGGCAAGCCCAGCACGATTAACAAGATTCCTTCGATGGGGTGCATGGTTAGGTTTCCTGGTTTTCCCATATTACCGTTCCAGCTTTATCGGCCCAAAATTGGTCCATTACTGGTTTCCAATTTAATGCCGTAAGGTGGGCGCATTGCCCCCGAAAAACGGGTTTAGACTTGCAGGCGCAAACCCAGGTTTTGCCAAACGAGTAAACACAAGGAGTCAATCGGGTAGGATGGTAACGGTAATCAGACAACTCGGAAGGATCGATGCCGAATGTATAAGCTATGGCAGAACGTGAAGTCATTTTATTTAGTGTTCAATTGGATTAGTGATTACTTGGCTTGAAACGCTGACGGCAAATTGCATTGCCAAAAACTCATCGTTGAATAGGTGAAGTAGTCTGCCGTGGCCTGTGTGCTCCCATACTGCAAAGGGAGCGTCACTAGGCGCGTAGGGTAGGCTTTTCACTTTACCTTCCCCCCGTTCTTGCCGCACTTGCCAGCGATGTAAAAGAGCCAGCGTTCGCGATTAAATTGGGGATTCTGACTTTGGCAAAAGTCGGCAAGTTTACCTAAATGGCAGGGTGAGAACTCGCCACTGAACGTTTCGCACGTTTTATTATGCGAGGAAAGGAATTCGGCCAAAGCAATGAAATGTTTATTTGTCATAATGTTTGTCCTCTAGTTTTTTTTGGGGTTGATTACCATTTGATGCTGTCGGGCATTTTGGAGTAAATACGATCGCAAATGTTTTCGTATGTCATAGCAATGCCAATTGCGCCACGTTTCCTGCAATCAATAGCTGCTGTTTTATTCCAAGCGTAATTAGACAGGGCATTGGCCGCTGATTTGCTACCCTTGCCCTTAATCCCCAGTAAATTGGCCAGGCGGATACCTTTATTCGTGCCGTATTTTGCGACAAACTCGGCACATTCAATTTCACAGTCTAAATTTATGGTTTCAAAGTTCATCTCACTTCCCTCCGATTGATTGATGCTTGCAGTAGATATGCACGGCCGCCCCAATGGGCTTCACTCCGCATTGGAACATGCTCATAAGCTCCGATTGATAGCGGTTGACTAGGAGCTTGGGTGAATAGCGGGTAACCGCTTGGACATAGGCAGCAAAGGTTGCGGCACTGTTGATCGACTGGGTGTTCTGGGTTTTCATGGGTGAAAAGGTTAGGGGTTAATGACTGTGCAAACGCGACGGCCACCCCGGCCAATCCGCTCGTTTATGGCCGTCACGTTCTCCCATCCGACGCAAAGCAATCGGCCCTTGAGGAACTTCTTTGCGGCCAAACGTCCGCCCTCGAATAAAACCTCGCTGGTTTTCTTGTCGTTATCGTAAAAGGTAACCGTGCAGTTAGTGCCCGGCCGCCCTTGGTAAAGGATTATGTATTGCGCTGGCATGGGTTAAACCTCCGTGAATCCAAGAAGCTCAAAGGCTGTGCGGGCAATGTCCTCATTCGGATATTCCTTGGCCATGTTATGCCCGTAGGGGTTTCCGCTTTTTAGCATCGCGATGGCAATTGCCCGCGAGGTGAGGCAAAATGTTTTGTTTTTGAGGCTATAGGTTACTGTTTTCATGGGTGAAAAGGGTTAAAGGTTACCGTCAATCATTGCCATGCAATCCTTGGCATCGGTGGCAGTGCAAAGGCAAAGCCCCATGTTATTCTCTCCGCGCCAACTGTCATCTTGGAATGATTGCATAACGCGATGACCGGAAACCGCATTGTAATAAAAGTATTTACCCTCTCGGCAAACACTCGGGCACTTCTGCCAGTTTGATTTTGTCTCTGTTTTCATTGTCTAATCTCCTGTGTATTGTTTTTGTGTTGGGTTGACTGCTGTTCCTACTGTGCACACACCATCATCTAAAGCGTGCCCCAATTCAACATAATTCTACTAGGGACTATTCCCTATCCCAAAACTAGGTAACTCGGCCCCGATTTTGCCACCATGCAACTTTTTACATGGGGTCAGTATCAGGACAGCCATCATCCATATCGCCCTTATAATCCATTCTTTACATTTACATCCCGCAACCCAATCTCATTTCAATATTCAACCAATCATCATATCATCATCTATGAATATACTTCATCATCGAATCATTATCGGAACCCCAAGGGAATGCATCACCTCCGCATTCCTGTCATTCACTAATGAAACAGTTCACTAATGAACTAGACAGACCTGTCTAATCACCGGATCACTGGGCAAGCTGTCATTCCCAAGGTACCGGGGGGAGGGGGTCAGCAACGGGATTGCTGGGAGAATCAGGATTGTTCCGGTGGCACCTAATAAAAAATTGGAAAGGAGGGACTGATTTTTAAAAAAGTAGTACAAAGGGGGGCTTGTGGGTAGGCGGGTTTTGACAGGGTATTCCTTGTATTACTAGGGGGATACTTGGTAAAGGCATGTATTAAAGGCTTACCGCTTCCGCTCGCCTTGCCGGGGTGCTTCGCTACGCTCGCCCCGTGCAACCGTATTGTAGTGATTTATTGCCGGAGGAAACTTGTCAAGCCTTTTCTTTGGTGGTGACCACAACAATTCCGATGATTTTATTGAGGGAACTGTACTGGTTGGGTGACTGGTGGCGTTACGGCTCCTAGGAGAGTGTTGGGGGTTGCCTAGGTTTCGTTTATGGTACTGGTAGGGGGCTTGACAGGTGGTTTACAATTGGGGCCTATGACTAAACAGCAGGCATTGGAGGTGTTGGTGGAGGTGTTGAAGAGGGCTCCTGTGAGCTTTGTGGAGGGGTATGGGGTGCGGGAGGCGGTAGAGGTGTTGGGGGCTGGGGCGAAGGAGGAGGCGGCTGCGAAGGCCAAGAGTGATGCGGTGGAGCCCTATCTGCGATGACAAAGGCGCAAGAGCACCTGATTAAGCTGGCCGCAAAGCTGCCCTTTAAGGAAGGACAGGATTGGCGCAACCTGTTGGATAAATGGCTTTCCATGAAAGATTTTCCTGAAACCAGAAGCCAGCGCAAGGCTCTTGCCAAGTCGGGCGATTCTCTATGATTTCTAACGAGGAAGGTGGCATGAACAGTGGCCCGTTGGTGCCTAAGGCCATATACACGGGAACGCGGCGTGACCCTGATGGGAAGCGTTATGTGCAGGTTGGGGTGGACTATTGGGCGGCGGGGAAGTTTGAGGAGGCGAGGAAGGTGTTTCGGAGTGCGTTGGATCGGTGGCCGGATGATGAGAACATCTGGGCGTTGCTGAGTGGGTTTTATGCGCAGATGGGGGACTACAACAGGAGCCATAATTGTGCGAAGGAGGCGGTTCGGTTGGCTCCTGAGAGTGCTTTGGCTCTGCATTGCTTGGCGGCCAGTTTCCACAATTTGGGTATTGCAAGCAAGTGTCTGGAGTATGAGTTGAAGGCGGCGGAGGTTGACCCGACGTTTGCCCCGGCGCGGGATGGGCTGGCGGTGGCTTACCAGAAGGTGTTTCAGATGCCGGAGGCTATTAAGCATTACACACAGTTGTTGCTGGAGCATCCGAATAGTGAGGATGCGATAAGCCATTTGTGTCTGGCGTCGATTTACATGCCTGAGACCACGCCGGAGAGCCTTTACACGCTGGCGCGGTATTATGGCGAGGTGGCGGAGCGGGTGGAGGAAACGCGGTTTGAGGTTGTAAAAGACCCTGATAAGAAGCTGCGGGTGGGGTTTTTAAGCTCGGATTTTAAGAAGCACAGTGTGGCCTATTTTGTGGAGAGCCTGATTCGGGATTTACCAAGGAACAGCTTTGAGGTTTATCTGTATTACTTTGGTAACAAACACGACGAGGTGACGGAGCGGCTGAAGGGGATGGCGGACAAGTGGGTGGAGCTGCGGGCGCATAAGGCCATGATTCCAGAGGTTTTGAAGGACGGACTGGATGTGGCGTTTGACTTATGCGGGCATACGGGGCATCAACTGTGCTTCTTTGCCAAGCGGATTGCGCCGGTACAGATTGTGTATCAGGGCTATCCGGCTCCTACTGGGCTGACGCGGATGGACTACCGATTTGTGGATGAGTTGTCTGACCCGACCGGGGTTGCGGACCAGTGGCATACGGAGAAGCTGGTGCGGCTGCCGGGGTCGGCTTGGACGTATTTGCCCTATCCGAAGGTGCCTGCGGTGTCGCCGCCGCCTGCGTTGGTGAATGGTTACATAACCTTTGGCAGCTTTAACAACTTCCAGAAGATGCACGACGGGCAGTTGGTGGTGTGGAGGAAGCTGCTGGATGAGGTGCCGGGGAGCCGGATTATCTTCAAGAGCTTTGGGTTGAACGACCCTGAAACGTCGCCACGGGTGAAGGAGCGGCTGGAGAAGCTGGGCTTTGCTGGGCGTTACACGACCTATGGGGCTGCGGCCACGACGGAGCGGCATCTGGACATGTATGGCCTGATGGACATTGGGCTTGATCCTGAGCCGTTTAACGGGGCTACGACCACCTGTGAGGCCATCATGATGGGGGTGCCGGTGGTGACGCTGGAGGGCAATCGGAACGCGGCTAGGACGGGGGTGGCGTTGCTGACGGCCTTGGGCCATCCTGAGTGGATTGCTAAAGATAGCGAGGACTTTATTGCGAAGGCGAAGCTGTTGGCGTCAGACGTGGGGAAGCTGGATGCCTTGCGGCGGAGCTTGCGGCAGGAGTTTGCTGACAGCCCCATGCAGGACTACAAGGGTGCGGCGGAAAACTTTGGGAACGCCATCCGCCAATGCTGGCGGGAGTACTGTCAGAAGTAATGTATCACAAAAGATACTTTAAGGCCGAAAAACGGGCTTAATGTATCATTTACGATACCTTACAAGTCGTTTAGCTTGCCGGTCAGCTCCTTGACCATTTCGATGGTTACGCCTTTGTGGAGGCCGATGTAAACCCCGTTATTGTGGAAGTGCTGGGCGCGGCGGTATTCCTTGGCCTCTTCTTGGCGGCCAAAGGCTGTGTGGCGGAGGATGTTCCCGCCAACGATGGGGCGGCTTTCCACGCCTTCGCGGTCCAGCAGATTCTTCACCCTTTCGATATTCATGCTGCGCGTGACTATGGGCAGGGCCAGCGGTGAGAACTCCCGGGATGATTGATGCGGTTTTTCGTACACGTTGCCGTCCAGAAGTTCGCTGAAGGTGCGAGATAGGAAGCGACGCTGCCAATCAAAGGCCAAGGCGCGGTCAAAGTCTAGGGACGCCATATAGGCCGCGAGATTGGTGGAGCGGTGGTTGCTGCCCATGAGGGCAAAGTCAAAGCGTGGGTCCACGTCGGGGTTGCGCAGGTTCTTGGGCATTCCGCGAGTCATGCCGTGGTTGCGGGCCATGCGATACCAATTGGCTTCCTCGTCGTCCTTGCAGAAGATCAGGCCGCCCTCTTGGTTCCCGCTGGTGTGGTGGGAGAAGTAGAGACTGGTGGAGGAGGTTGTCCACTCGCAGAAGTGGCGGGCGTCATAGCTGCTGAAGGACGATTCGCAGTTGTCTAGGTAGAACCAGATGCCCGCCTTTTCACAGATGTCGGATATGGCTTGGAGGTTGCCCGAGAAGCCAAGCAGGGTGGTGTAAAAGAGGACGGCGGGGTTGTGCTTGGCAATGGCGGCAGCCACTTGGTCGGAGCTGCTGCACATGTTGCTGGAGACATCCATGAAGACGGGTTCAAAGCCTTGCTGCACCCACGGGCTGATGGAGCTAATCCAATTGACGGCGGGGAACAGGACACGGCGGTTCTTTTCCCAGACTCCGAGGCGTTCCATCTCTACCTTGCAGCGTTGGGCAATCAGGAAGTTGGCCGCGCTACCAGAATGCACCATGATGGCGTGGGGTGATCCGGTATAGCCTTCCCAGCGGCGTTCGTACTCGCGGACGGTTTCCCCTGCGCTCCAATGCTTCTCGGTGAGTAGCCAGTAGCCGATTTTCAGCTTGTCCAAGGCTGTCATGGAGGGGACGGCGAGAGGCCAGTTCATCGGGCTATTGTAAAGCACATGTCAAGCTTGACAGAGGGTGTAGAATCCCGCGATGACAGCAGAAGATTACAATTTGATTGAAGAGGTTGGGAAGATGGCGATTCCCCCCGAGATGGAGGAGGAGGCACGAAAGCACCTTCGCGGGATAAGGATTGCCTTGGCGCGTCAGGAGCTTGGCGGGGTTAAGGCAGTTGAAAGCGATCTTTATGAGCAGTCGCTGATTGGGCTTTACATGATTAAGAAGAAGATTGAGGCTGGGTCAAACTAAGCACCATGGCCAAGAAAGGCAAGATACTACAAGAATACGTTGAACCGGTACTGGTAGCCAGCGTGGCTGTGGAGGCTGGGCGTGGGCATGTGAACCGCATTGAGAAGCACAAGCCTGCCGAGAGCGTCATGGCTTTGGAGATGCTGCTGAGTGGCATTGGGGCGGATGAGATTAGGAAGAAGACGGGGCTGGGCTGGGAGGCAATTAGCAGCCTGAAGGCGCGGCATGAGGTGGCTTTGGAGGTGCGGAGGAAGCAGTTGGCGGCGGATGGCTTTGAGATGGCTGAGGGCATCCGGCTGCTGGCGAAGAAGAAGATGCAGATGTTGGCGGATGATGATGAGGCTTTGGCGAAGGTGAGCCTGAAGGACTTGGTGCTTGCGCGGGCAATTGAGCAGGACAAGAGCTTTCAGGCTCTCGGCGAGGCAAAATCAGTTATCGAGCATCGGACGGGGAAGCCGTCGCTTGCGGACGCTCAGAAGGCAATCGAAGAAGCCCGCAGGAGTTTGCAGAAGGAAGCCATTCCGGTTGAGGCCACGGTAATGACGGAGAAGAATTTATGAAAGACATTGATATTAAGTCGGTGGATGACGACAAACTGCTCATACATTGGATTTTCTGCGGGATGCTAGATGTCTTTGACCCAGAGGGAATCAAGAAGAAGGACGCCTACATGGCTCTTCTAAAAGCCGAGGTTGACCGGCGTGGGTTGCTAAAACAGATGGCAGACCCGGTTGAGGCTACGGAGGTTAAGTCGGCATGAGCTATCTAAGACAATTCGATTACAACTTTGGTGAGGGTTTTGACCCGATTAAGCACTATGAGAACCAGATTACGGGGCAGACTCTTTCTGGTGATGTGGTGAGCATTTGGGATGGAGGCTGGCATTGGAGTCCGCCGCGCCCGTTTTGGGCTGGTACAAGGTGGAAAAAGCCGTCTCCGTGGAAGGAGATTGATTCTTATGGCTTCCCGCTTAATAGCCCAGAACATGCCAAGGAGGTGCTTGGCGAGCACTACGAGCAGCATAGGAGCAGCATTGCCTATTGCGTGGAGACGGGGATTGATGTTGATAAGGATTACGCCGCCTTTTTTGGTGTGGATGTGAACGAGATTAAACGCCAGCAAGAAGCATGAGCCTAGTCTGGAAATCGCATCCTCTGTTGGTGCCTCCTACGGTGGAGGAGATGGCCCGCATGGAGCCGAGCAAGTTGATGGACTTGCACACCATGTACCACGATGCCATAGAGAATGCGGAGCAAGACCCCTATCGATATGGATTTGAACTAACGAGTTGGGGCAAGGCGGACGACCTTTTGCGTAAGTTCAACGAAGCCATCATTCTAGGTGGTAACAGAAGTGGAAAGACCAGCTATGCCGCAAAGGCTGTTGTTAGGGCAGCCCTAGAGAACCCCGGCTCTGTTATCATGTGCTTCTCCCAGAACGCCGATGTGAGCGTTCGGCAGCAGCAGAGTGCCATCTACGACGCCCTGCCAATTGAGATGCGGGTGAAGACGCTTGGCACCGAGGCCAACGTCAGCTACACGCGAAAAAACGGCTTTTCCAAGGGCAGTCTGATCTTGCCGGGGAGCCGCAGTCACATCATTTTCAAGACCTATGCACAATTCCTTAATAACGACACTATCCTTGAAGGCGCAGAGCTTGGCAGCCGTGACCCCAAGTGGATCAATGTGGGTGCTTGGTGTGATGAGTACCTTATTGGCCCTGAGCTTATTGCTACTTTACGCTTTCGGCTTGCTACGCGCAACGCGAAACTTCTTGTCACGTTCACACCTATTGATGGCTACACGGATGTTGTGCGTGACTATATGGAAGGTGCGAAAACGGTGGAAACCAAGAAAGCACCGTTGCTACAGAACCGAGAAGTGCCGCTCGTCCAGCATTCGCGCAGTCGTGACGCCGGTATCCTCTACTTTCACTCAGCAGACAATCCCTTCGGTGGTTTTGAGCGCATCGCGCAAGACCTCAAGGGCAGGCCGGAAGAAGAAATCCTCTGTCGGTTCTACGGTATCCCGACCAAAAGTGTTAGCACGAAGTTTCCTCTCTTTAGCAGAAATGTAAACGTGGTAAAGCATGAGTCCATCCCGCGGGAGAACGTGACTCGGTACATGGTGCTGGACCCGGCTGGACGCAAGAACTGGTTCATGTGCTGGATTGCGGTAGATGCCACGGAGACATATTGGGTTTACCGGGAGTGGCCGGACATCAACGTGGGGCCGTGGGCCAAATGGCATGGTGGGAAGTGGATTGGCGGGGAAGGCAGCAAGGGGCTGGGCTATGGCATCCGCGACTATGTGGACCTGATTACGCGTTACGAGGAAGGAGAGACCATTTTTGAGCGGCTGATTGACCCTCGCTTGGGTGCGGCCAAGTATCAGGGGGCTACGGGGGCCAGCAGCATCATTGAGGACTTGGCGGATGCCGGGCTTACGTTCGTGCCTGCGCCGGGACTGGAGATTGAGGACGGCATTCAGGCCATCCAGACCAAGATGGCTTACAAGAAGGATGCTCCAATCAATTCACTTAATCGTCCACACTTCTACATATCAGACAGATGCGAGAATATCATCAGCGGATTAACGGAATACACAGGAGATGATGGTCCAGAGGAAAGTTTTAAAGATTGCGTCGATGTGGTTAGATACGCCTGCATTGACGGCATACGATTTGTTCCAAACAATGGGAAGCAACAATCAAGATCAAGAGGTGGCTATTGAAGACTAATGTAAAAGTGCTGGCTGACAAAATGAACCTAACGGTTGACGACCTACTGAAGCTGGCCAGCCAGAAGTTGACCACCGGAGTCACGGGAACCGGTAAAAACACATGGTTTTCCCAAGAAGCCACCGAAACCCTGCTGCTGGCTAAAGAGGCTCCCATGGCCGTTTCTGACAAGCTAAAGGGGCTGGTTCTCCATGCCGCACGCAACCCTACATGGGTGTATGCTAAAATAGACGGCATTGATGGAAAGAAACTTGTCCACATTTCGCGTCGCTATACGGGAATGCTGATTGGCAAGCGTATTCCCATTGAAGCAATCACTGATGACAAAGGCACAACTTACCGCCATGACACGACGGAGACGCGATCCTTCGCTTGACCCCAAGTGGATTGGAGAGAACCTTGACCGGTTGCTCGGCTATGAGATTTTGCAGCGGTCGATTCGTGCCCAATACCAAGAGATGGACCCGGTTGACTTGGAGGATGCCGTCGGTGCTGATTACGGGCTTTACACGCGAATTATCAAGAAAGTCCGCACCATTCTTAAATGAAAAACTCCGACGCTAAAGGTACAGACACCCCGCAGGAAGCCATGCTCTATTCCTCGGACGATCCGAACGTCCTGTATCTGAAGCAGGCTTATGAGCGGACCATGAGCGACTTGTCGGTGTTTGCCACGGACTGCCGTGACAGCTATGACCAGCGGCGCAACATCTGGCCGGGCAAGAGCAAGGATTTGCGCAAGCACGGGAGTGACGCCTTCCCGTGGGACGGGGCGGCTGACACGGAGGCCCATATCATCAATGACCGAATCAACAGCTATGTCGCGCTGTTCATGTCGAGCTTGCAGCGGGCGAACATTCGCGCCTACCCGGTGGAGGTTGGCGATATGGCGCGTTCCAAGGTGGTGTCGAGCTTCCTGAAGTGGATGGTGAGCACCTATATCCCCGGTTTCCGCCGCCAGATGGAGCTGGGAGCCAATTACCTGCTAGAGCGCGGCATCATGTGCACCTACGTCGGCTGGGAGCGCGAGGACCGCACTTTCAAGCAGAAGTTGTCGCTGGACCAGCTTGCCCAGATTTCCCCCGACTTGGTACGCATCATTCTGGAGGGTTCGGATGACGCGAAGCTGATTGAGATGCTCAAGGGGCAGTTCAAGGGGCTTTCTGACAAGACGGCGAAGAAGGTGCTGCGCGACCTGCGCAAGAGCGGTTCTGCGGAGTTCCCGATTGTGCGGCGCAGTGTTGACCGCCCCAAGGTGTGTTCGCTGGGTGCCGATGGCGATGCCATGTTCCCGGCCTACACCACCGACCCGCAGAAGGTTCCCTATTGTTTTTGGCGCGTGCCCATGACGGCTCAGGGGCTAAAGAACAAGGTAAGCACGGAGCAATGGAACGAGAACTGGGTGGATTATGTCATTGAGCATTGCAAGACCGGGCAGGTGGTCCGGCGTGAGCAAACGGTGGGCACGCGCACTTCCATTAGCGAGTCTGAGAACGAGGGCGAGCTGTACGAGATTGTCTATGGCTACCGCCGCCTGATTGACCCCGACGACAATTCGGAGGGCATCTATTGCACCATCTTCCACAAGGATGTGGTGGGCAAGACGGACATTCCTGACCACGCCAAGCACGATCTGATGAACGGGTATGAGGACTATCCGTTTGTGGTGACGAAGCTCTCCGAGGACAACAAGCGGCTGTATGACGTTCAGTCATTCTGTCAGCTCCTAAAGGGCATCCAGAATCAGGTGAAGGTGGAGCGGGACAGCCGGATTGACCGCAACAGCATGGCAACCCTGCCGCCCATCATGCACCCGATTGGCAATGCCCCGGCAGCGTGGGCACCGGGCTCCTATGTGGGCTACCGCCGCCAAGGTGAGTTCCAGTTTGGGCCCGCCCCGCAGTTCAACCCCGGCAGTGTGGAGATGGAGAACACCCAGATTGCACAGGCGGATTCCTTGGTTGGCCTGACGGTGGACAACCCTATTTCGCAGGTTAAGCAGCAAAACTACGTCAACAAGTTCCTGTACCATGTGCGGGATGTGCTGAAGCTGGCCTATAAGTGCTACCAGCGGTTTGGCCCTGACGAGATTTTCTTCCGCGTGACGGGCGTGCCTGATCCGCAGAAGTTCAACAAGGGCGACCCGAATGAGGATTTTGATGTCAACATTGACTTCAACATCCTGCATAACGACCCCGAGAATCTTGAGAACCAGTTGCAACAGATGGTGAGTCTGACGCAGTTGGACCGCAATGGGCGCATCAACATGGATGCCCTGCTGGATATGATGGCCGGTTCCATCAACCCAATCATGGCGGATGCTATTCTACAGCCCGCAGAGCAGGCGCAGCAGCAGACCATGAAGCAGGTTACGGACGACCTGAGCAAGATTTACGCCGGTATCGAGGTAGGCGCACGGCCTAACGGATTCCAAGTGGCCATGCAGATTGTGCAGCAGTACGTCCAGCAGCCCGATGTCATGCAGCGGCTCCAGAGCGACGAAGCCTTCAAGGCTCGCTTGGAGAAGTACGTCAAACAGATACAATTCCAGATTCAGCAATCGCAGAATGCACAGATTGGAAAAATTGGAACAGCTCCAGCCTCTATGGGTGGAGTCCCGACGCAAGGAATCAACCAACCATAATAAGCAATGAGCATCCAGACAGACTACAGCAACAACGAAGCCATTTTTTCCTTCACGGATGAAACGGCCTTTACGCTTCCCTCCTACAACACGCGGGACAGCCTTACCATCAAGAACACCACCGCCTCCGCGCTTACTCTTACCGCCTTTGGTACAGAGACCATTGACGGCGGAGCCACGTTTGTCGTGGGCGGCTATTCTACCGCCAAGATTGTGCGCGGCGAGGATGAATGGGTTGTGACGGAAGGCAGTGAGGGTTCCGTTGCCGGTGTGGTCAGCGTTACCAACACCACGGAAGCCACCACGGCTGGTGCTGGCTCCATTGTTACCGCTGGCGGCATCTTTGCCACCAAGGCCATTGTTTCTGACAGCAATACCTCAGCCGCCTCAAGCACCTCTGGCGGTATCATTCAGAACGGTTCAAGCGCGGCTACCTCGGTTGGTATCGGTGGCGGTAACATCAATGCCGGTGGCACCCTGACGGTGGGCGGAACCTCGGTTCTTGTTGGGGCTACCACCCTGACGGGCGGCGCAGCCCTCCCCAGCCAGCCGACCATCTATCCGGCTGCCGGTGGCATGTGGCAACTCGCCACTGCCGGAACCGACACGGCCTGCACCAATGGAACGTCCTACTTCGTGGAACTGAATGTTCCCTATAACCAGACCCTTACGGGCCTTGCTTATCAGGTGGGTTCGGTTGGCGGCACGGACAAGGTTATTGTGGCCCTTTACAATAGTGCCGGAACCGTGGTTGCCAGCAGTGCTGTGGCCGGTGCGACAGTGGGAACCGCTGCCCAGATTCAGTCTGTGGCGTTTGAAACCCCCTATGCCGCTGTCTCTGGACGATATTTCGCTTCCGTGACGTTCAACGGTGCCACCGCCAAGTTCCGCACCTACCCGATTCCCGGCTCCAAGTTCATTGCGGGCAGCGAAGCGGAAACCTTCGGCACGGTCACGAACATCACCCCCGGCACGACCTTTACTGCCGACAAGGGGCCGCTGTGCTACGTTTACTAACAAATGATCGACGAGAAGCAGATTGACCGCCTAAGCCACGTCACTGACTTCGTGGACTTCTTGGAGGAGCTTTCACTCCAGAAGGAGTCAATCATCCAGTCTATGCACGGCCTTCCCACAGACCAGCTCCAGCAGGTCTGCGGGAGGCTGTTGCAGTTGGACGACGTTTTACAGATGGGCGGATGGGGTAAGATACAGGAACGCCGGAAGCTACAATAGCGCATAGCGCGGGTAGGTACGGCTAGTTGTGTTAAAATGGGCCTCACGCTGCGGCCCTGCGTCATGGGCTGAACACAATTATGCCAGATGAAATCGCGTCAAACGCCACAGACGTTAAACCAGTGGTGGGAAAAAGTTCAATCACGGAGAGCGAGTTTGCTGCTCAACGTGTTGCCGCGCTCTCGGCGCGTCTAAACCCCAAAAAGGAGGACGTTGCAAAAGAGCCGGATGTTGGAGCCAAGTCGGAAGCCAAGAACGAGGAACCCAAGGCGGAGGCCAAACAGAGCGAAGCCAAGGAGTCCAAGGACGAAGCCAAAGACAAGGAAGTTCTTTCACATGTTAATCTTGATGAGTTGACAGACGACGACATTGCGGAGCTTGCCTCGAAAGGCAAGTCCGGTCTGCTGAAGCGAGTTGCGGAACTAACCGCAAAGCGCAAGCTGGCCGAGGAGAGGTTGGCCCAGCGCGAGCAGGAACTTGCGCAATTAACGAGCCAGCGGACCCCCGTGGTGGATAGTGACGTGGAGATTCCGAAGGAGATTGCCGGTCTGAGCAAGCCTGAAGAGATTCAGGCGAAGTTCAAGCAGGCGAACGACGTAATCGAGTGGGCGGAAGCGGTATTGGACAGTGCCGACGGGCTTATGGCGAATGATGTTGCCGTGAGCGTGGATGGCAAGGACTACACCAAGGCGCAGGTTAAAGAATACATGCGCGAGGCCCGCACGGTTAAGGAAAAGTACATTCCCGCGCCAGCG
>JACCDR011192548.1_pt1 | contig 14039 bp, 20 predicted proteins | sample 7446431 | NCBI WGS metagenome assembly JACCDR01 (sample SAMN15323443, study PRJNA562643) | freshwater metagenome | isolation source: river surface water | place: USA:Blue River Watershed | collected 2017-08-17 | reverse complement strand
GTGGGTGGGTGGGTTTTACCCCAACAAATTACTGATAGAAAATACAGCCCATCATGTTAAAGGACCAAACAAATTACTGATAGAAAATCTGGCCCGTGATGTTTAATGCCGTTTTTCCACCTTGGTACTGCATGAACCAATGCTATAATGTCTCGATGACCCCCGAAGAAATTGCCGCTCTTGAAGGCATAAAAATCAAGACTTTGTACAATGCGCTGTCAGCAATGAGAGACTGCCCCAAAAAGCAGTGGAAGGGCTGGCGTTTCAAGAAAAATGGCAAATGTTGGGAGGGAAAGCGCGTCCATGGGGCGAAGAAGGACGACTGAGTATCGGTGCTCGCACATTATGGGGGACGGTGTGCAATGCGAGCGCGGAGGGACCTGGCGCGACCAGATGAATGACAGGTGGTTGTGCGGCAGACACAAGAATAGTGGTAAACGGGCTGGCGTTCAGCCTGGAAGTGAAAGACTGACCAAAGGCCAGCGGATTTACCGGCGGCAACTGAAAAGAAAGCGTAGAAAGAAAGGGGTGCTGGACTGTGATTTTGCCACAGCGGCTGGCCATCCCTGTCAGGCTCCAGTGTCTCAGAGGTTGGAGGATGGACGTAATGTGTGTCAGCATCATTGGCGGTTGCTGCAAAATCTTGACCCAATTGACCAGAATAAGATGGAGTTGGCGGCGGTGGATTCGTTGCTGGACCGTAAAATTAATAAGGTTAAAAAGCGGCGCGATGTGGTTAGTTTGACAAGGAGACAGGTTGTGGATATGCCCGATATTGAGGAACAGATTGAAAAATTGGAGGAATATAACGCCAAACAGCCCACTAAAATACAGTTTAGGGAGCCGCCAAAGCCAAAGATTAATGATAAAGGTCAGAGTAAGCTGGCGTTTTTTGGTATTGATGTTGAGCATTACACCCCTGAGTTTAAGGTGGATTACGTGTATATGCTGATTGCAGCGATTCGACGGACTGAAGCTGTTGTGAATATTCTGTTTCAGCAATTGCAGCGTATTGAAGCTGAGGAACAGGAATTGAAAGAGGTTCATGAGGAGGGTAAAATGCCCACAATGAACGGTGGAATGGCTGATTATAATAAGAAAATCACCAGAAATGCTACTCCTGTAGAGCTGAAAATAAAACTTTTAGAAGCCTTATCCAAACATGAGAGCAGGTATGCCAGCCTGCTAAAGCAAATGGAGGAATTGCCCCTGACCTGTCTGATGGTGATGAGGAAGTTGGGCGTGCGGTGGGACAGAGAGGCTGCTGTGATGGTGGTGAATAAGTTGGAGAAGGAAAATAAGCAGATATTGAGTGATTTTGGGGCGTTGGATGTGAAGCCGGAGGCTCCGCTGTCGATTAAGGAGGCGATGGATATTGTCCAGCACGACCCGTCGATTATGAAGGGTTTAAAGCCGCTGATGGCCGATGATGGATGGTAGACAAGTTCATGAAGTTGTGGTAGATTAGAGGTCATATTAAGGTTCATTTTTTAAATAACGATACATTTGGCCTGCTGGTCTCTACCCGGTGGGCTTTTTTATTGTGAAAATGATAGAATAATGTATACTGGCAGACACCGGCTTGACCTGGAATCGGGAGTAGACAACTTCATGAACATCGGTTATATTGATGGGCATGTTGTGGTCTCTCCCGATTTTGGTGCTGGTAGGGCTTGGTTTGTCTGAGCCGCTCAGTGACGCGAAGATGTTGGAGTGGGACAGACAGTTGGAAAAGAGGTATTGTTATGACCGATATGGTGGCTTTACCCAATGTGAACCTGGACAACGCCCAGGCACCTACCGTGGTCCAACCGCAGAAGGAAATTGAGTATGAAGCCCTGCGAGTTGCACACAGTCTCGACAATCCCGACACGCGACCACTTCACGATGGCGGCCATGCCGAGGCTGTTGGCGCTGCTGAATAGGTATATGCCCGAATTGGTTGAGGCCAGACATATTCCCATTGAGGAGCGTATTGAAACGCTGGTCATTACTTTGTCTCAGAAACTTGCAGTCATCCAATACGAGATGTTGACTGGACAGTTGAACAGTGCGCAAACCACGTCCCACAAGAGCTGCTAAAATAGTCGTAGAAAAGACGCCTGATGGTCAGTTTGTGATTTGTCCGACGTGTCAGAAGGTTGGACTGAGACACCTGATTCCGGTGCTGGAATACGAGCGCGAGCGAGCGTTTCTGACGAACAACCAGTGAGGAAGAGGATATTGTGGAATGAAAAGTCAATTTAAATTGTTTAATAAAGGAAAAGACATGAATGACGAGTTGAATATTCTCTATCCCAAAACAATGAGTGAGCGTGAGCGGTTGTTTGCCCTGCATGACCAGTTGTGTCGTGAAGCCAAGCAGTTGATGACCAAAAAGAATCAGGATTACGGTAAGTTGAAGGACCCGTTCAATAATTTCAGGAAGCGCGGGGCGTTGGGGATTCTGACGCGTTTGGAGGACAAGGTTGACCGAATTGATAGTTTTGTTGAAAAGGGTTTTAATGCGGTAGCAAGTGAATCTGTGCGCGATACGGTGGTTGATTTGATTAATTATGCTGTGTTGCTGTACGGGTTTTTAGAGCAGGAGGGGGTTTTAGATGGTGAAAAAGAAATTGGACTTGTCACACCCAACCCACAACAATTGGCTGGAGTGGAGTGATAGAAAGGCGTTAGCGGTCGGACTGGCGACTATTGTCACGTTTACGGTGTCGGCGTTCACAGCGGCTAATTGGCCCTGGGTGGCGACAACGGTGACGGGTTTTCAAGAACCGCTCGCGCATCAGTTTTGTCAGTGGTTGCATTGCGATGGATTTTCTAAACCCAAAAATTAAGGATTACTTGCTGGGGGACACCGGCGGGAAGGTTTTTCCAGAAGGACCTTGTCCGAATCTGCGCGACTTTACCAGAGAAGTGTTGGGTCCTGATGTCGTGCTGTGGCCCATGCAGAAGCTGATTTTAAAGACTGTGGCTAATGCTATGGGACAGTTTCCCTATATGCCGCTGACTGTGTGGGAGCAGGAAACGCTCGATGAATTAACCAGTAATGTCGCCAAACAAAATTATGACCACACCTACAGACAGGCGGTGGTACGGACCAACCCGAAATCCACCAGCCCGATGGTGGTGTTGCTGATTATTGGACGGGGTGGGTCTAAATCGTTTTTGATGTCGTTGTTGGTGGCTTATTTTATTCGCTGGTTGTTGAGTCATAAGAGTCCGCACCGATATTTCAGTTTGGCTAAAACCAAGCCTATTGCGATTCAATGTCTGGCTGGTAAAGAGAGTCAGGCTGTGTCGTTGTTTCGTTCAGTTAAAACCCATGTGCGAAATTGTGACGGATTGAAATCCAGCTTTGATGAATTTAAGGAATCGATGAATTTTGGCGGGGTTGTTGAGGCCAGGGCGTACACCAGTAACAGTAATACGGTGCGCGGTGAGGACACGTTTTGTTATTACCATGAGGAAACGGCGTTCTGTTCTGAAGATAATCCAGAATCTGAAAAGTCGTTCACAGAGTGCTATAAGGCGATTCAGCCTGCTGTTAAAAACCGGTTTGGACGGTTGGGTGTCATGCTGTTTGCAACCAGTGCGGGGATGAAAATCGGAAAAACATACCAGATTTATAGACAAATTCTCAATGGCACGATTCAAAATTGCGTCATGTTTCAGATGGCCGTATGGGAAATTAATCCCAAATATGTCAACGGCAAGGCTGATTTTGCCCAGGAATACGCTGAAGACCCGGTGACTGCAGATGCTGAACATGGCAGTAAATTTGTCGATGCGGTCAATGTGTTTTTGACACCCGCTGAAGTTCAACGGCCCATTAAGGCGCATTTGAAAAAACAGGACCAGGGGCAGCCTGGCATTCAGTATTGGATACGGATTGACCCCTCGCGTAAACATGACCGCTACGCGCTGTGTCTGGGTCATAAAGAATATCGCCGCGAAAATGGGTATGAGCGGATTGTGGCGGTCATGGATTATATCACCTGGTGGCAGGCGCGTTGGTTTGATAGAGAAACCGGAGAGGAACGGGTGTCGGTATCGGCGCGCGATAAGCAGCGCTTGCGGTGTGAGCCTGTAAACCCCCAGCGGATTTTAGAACATATTGAAGACCTGTGTTTGCGTTTTAACGTGGTGGGTGTGAGTTCTGACCAGTTTGAATCGCAGTATATTATCGACGAGCTGAATGATAGGTACGGTAGTGAGGAGTTCCCGTTTGGCTTTATTCATCCGATTACAGAGAAGGCGAACTGGCTGGCGTACCGAAATCTTAAGAAGCTGATTAACACGGATTGTCTGGAACTCTACGCTGAGCCGTCTTATATTGAGGAAGCCTCAGTGGCCATGCGGTACAATAAGAACAAGCCGCTGGACACCAAGCCTGATGAACTGCTGCCGGGTGGTCTGGATGAATGGGACGACGATGAGGATGAAGCCAAAATCGACCAGCCCAACCTCATCTATTCAGTGGCGGCCCCAACGCGCGGTGCGGTTAAAACAGATGACGTTTTAGATGCGGTGACCTTTTGCGCCTGGGATATGATGGTGAACCCGGAACTGGGTGTTGCCGACCTCAGACTTTTAGAAGCCGGTGTGCCTGAAAAGAAAAAGGCCAAGCCGGGTGAAGAAGAGATTCCGATTCGAGAAAACCTGTTGGAGGACATTCCTGAAAAATGGTAATCGATAAAATCCTCAGTTTTTTCAATCGAAACAAAGAAACGCCGCCCCCTGAGCGGTCCTGGAATAGCGAGCGCTTGGCGACGCCAAACACGCTGCTCACTCAGGTTTTTCAGGAGTTTCCCTTTGACAGCGGATTGTTGACGGCAACAGGTCGTTCGCAGTTGGAGGAAAAAGAAGGCCTGGACATGATGGAGCAGATGTCCAGAGACCCTCAGGTGGTGGCTGCACATACCCTGAAGCGCAATGCGATTATATCGGGTAATTGGACCGTAGAGCCGTATTCAGAAAAAGAAGATGATATTAAAATCGCTGATTTTGTTCGCTACAACCTGCGTCAACTGTTGGGCAATACTGGCATGGGCTTAAAGCCGCTGATGTCCGCATTTTTGTATGGACGTTCGGTGGCTGAAATTTTGTGGGAGCCGATTCAAAACGGCCAGTGGGCTGGGCTGTATAAGATTTGTGAGCTGAAAGGCAAGAACATTGGGGCTATTGGCTTTTCAATGGATGAATACAACAACATCTTGAAAATCCAGGTCAGCAACCCAACAGCCGATAATTTACAGCGTCAGCAACTCATTGACCCGTTTAAGGTGGTTCACTACGCCTGGAATGGTGATTTTGACAATCCGTACGGAAAACCGGATTTGTGCTCGGTCTACCCGTGGTGGTGGGCGAAAAAGACGTTTTACAAGTACTCTCTGGTGTATGGTGACAAATACGCCAGCCCGATTCCTGAATTTAATATTGAGCGCAAGCTCTCTGTTGAAGAGGAACAGGTGCTGGATAACGCCGCTAAAAATTTCCATATTTCCAATTACTTTAAAACACCAAAGGGCGTTAAGATGACCCTGCACCAAGCCTCTGGCACGGGCGGGGCGTTTTATATTCAAGTCATTACAGCGTTGTGCAATGCTGAGATTGCGCGTGCGATTCTGGCTCAGACCTTGACGACCAATGAGAACAGCAAGACCGGTACGTTCTCTCAGGCTGAGGTTCATCAGGACACGCTTCACGTTGTGCTGGATGAGGTGCGCAACGATATTGAAATGCGTGTGGTGCGTGACCAGATTATCAAACGAATGGTGGATGTGAACTTCCCCAACGTGGAAGGCTATCCGATATTTGAATTTGATGAGTTTGACCCTGAATACCTGGCTGCTGTGGCTAGTGCGATGCAGACGCTGTGCAATATTCAGGATGATTTTGGAAATCGTTTGGTTGACCCCAAAGAAGACTGGGTGCGTGAACGCGCGAAATTGCCCAGGCGGGATGCTAAAAAATTCCCGTGGTTGACCAAGATGCCTGAATGGCGCAAACCGAAAGAGAAGCCGAACGATAAAAGTCAATCACCCAAACCGAAGCCAAAGGCGTCACTAAACGGATTTTATTTAAACGGACAAAATGGCATGCTGGAAGACAGTCCTTATGCGTAAGGAGGTGTCGCCATGCCGCTCTCTCAACATGCTTTAGCCCATAAATTGCAAGAAACCAACCGCCAATTGAATCGTGGTGAGTTTGGCGCGCCCGCAGAGCGAGAAATCCTACACGGGATGGCCAGTTTGTACAAAACGCTCCTGAGATTGGTGCCGCCCGATGCTATAATGAACCCAACCAGCCAAAAGTTAGGCGGTGTGGTGAAGGAAGCATCCGTTGAGCCCGGCAGACACCCAATCTCAAGTCATTCCGTTCAGTCGGCGCGTCAATGCCGATTGGTACCGCATGACCGCCAACGCGGCTCAAAAAAGCGCGGAAATTCAGATTTATGAACACATCGGCGAAAACTGGTGGACAGGAGAAGGCATCAGCGCCAGAAAGTTCAACAGAGACCTTAAGGCGCTCGGTGATATTAACCACATCACCCTTCGGATTAACTCCCCTGGAGGTGCCGTCTTTGAAGGGAACACCATTTACAATATCCTCCGCTCTCATCCGGCGACAGTCCATGTTGTCATCGATGGGCTCGCTGCCTCCATTGCCTCGATAATCGCGATGGCGGGTGACTCAATTGAGATGCCCGAAAATGCCTATATGATGATTCATAACCCGTCTTCCTGTATTTGCGGGGAGTCGCGGGATATGCGCAAGCTTGCCGATATGCTGGACACGCTGAAAGAGGGATTGGTTGCCACGTATGTAAATCGTACTGGTATGGACAAGGCTACTATCGTCAAGATGATGGACGATGAGACCTGGATGACGGCTGAAATGGCAGTGGATATGGGGTTTGCAGATAAAGTGACTGAGCCTGTTAAGGCGGCTGCTTTGTTTGAGCCTGCTGCTTTTGGTACATTCCGCCATATGCCTAAATCTGTGGCTGCAGCATACGTTGCAAACGGGCAAGACGCTGTAGAATCACAAATTGTTACCGAAGAGAAGGAGACGCCGACGATGGCTACTCAAAATCCCACTGCACCGGTCGCGCCGGTTCTCGATTTAACCAATCCTGAAGTTCAAGCCGCCATTGCCGCTGCTGCTCAAAGCGCTGTGGCTCCGATGGTCGCTCAAGTCAATGAGCAGCGCATGGTCGCTGTTCGTGAGCGTTTTACCGCTTTGACCAAATCCAGTAATCTGACTCCGGCACAAGCCACGCTGTTTGGCGATTTGGCTGAAGTTTTGATGAAGACTGATACCAAGTTGAAGTTTTCGGTGGAAAACGATGGGTCCAATGAGCAGCAAGGCACGGCGCTTGAAGCGTTGTTCGCACTGGCTGGAACCATGCAGCACAATCTTTTAGGCGAGCAGGTTGCCACGGAATCCGCTAAGCAGCCTGTTGCAGGTCAATCGGTGTCGGCTAAAGGCTGGACCCCGGACCTGTCTAACGTGCCGGAGAGCCAGGCTGGCTGTGTTGGAGCCTATATTATGGACCAATACATCACCAATGTGCTGATGGCCAAAAATCCTGAAATGGATTACGCCAAAGCGGCGGCAATTGCTGAAAAAGACAACGAGTTGCAGAAGTTGATTGCCCAGCACGACCAAGCGTATAAATCGTAACCGGCACTGGAAAGGAGATAATTCCCATGCCTGGAAAAATCCCGAGTCAAATGACCTTTACCCGACTCTCCAATGCCGCTGTCACGATGGACACTGTGTTGACCATGGACACCAACGGTAAGGTGGGTCCTGCTGCAACCGGCTCACTCCCTTTGGGTGTGGCTTTGTGCGGCGCAAGCGCTGCGGGTCAGGAAGTATCGGTGGACCCCGGTCCGGCGATTGCCAACCTGACGATTGCAGGGGCTGTGACTGCCAATGACCGCGTGATTGGCGCGGCTTCTGGTCAGGTCAAAAAATACACCGGTCAGACGGGTCAAACCGTCACGGTGGCAAACGCAACCGATATTTGGACAGCAACCGGTCACGGATTCACCACTGGTGAGGCGGTTCGCTTGAGCAACTCCGGTGGCGGTTTGCCTGCGAACTCTTCAGCCACAACTACGTACTACGTGTCTGTGATTGATGCCAACACCTTTAAATTGTATACCTCGCGTGCAAACGCCATTGCCGCTGGAGCTACCGGCTTGCTGGATGTCTCCGGTGATGGTACTGGTACGCAGACGATTCGTCTGTATGACGAGGTTTGGGTGCTGGGGATTGCCCTGGAAACTCAAGCAACTGCAGGCGCGAAGGTCGCTGTCCTGTGGCAACCGTATCCGATTACCTTACCGTAATGTCCTAACATCCTGACTAAAGAAGGAGCGTCTCTAAAATGGCTATTCAAAAGCAGTCGGATGTCCACGTCGATGCGGTGCTCAGTAACCTCGTCTTGGCTTACGGGCGCGCGGAAATGGTGGCCAGCCAAATCCTCCCTAAAATCACGGTAGACAAAGATACCGGCAAATACTACGTTTGGGCTCGAAACAACATCAACATTTCTGGCCTGAATACCCGGCGTGAAGACCGCGCGTTTGCGATGGAAATCAACCTGGATGTCACGATGAGTGATTACTCCATGGAGCAGCATGCGTTGCGCGATTTCCTGCCTGACACCATCCGTAAGAACGCCGACAGCGTGCTGAACATTCGCCAAGCGTATGCGCAGCAGGTTGTGGATATTATGGACCTGGTGAAGGAAAAAGCGGTTGCCGACTTGGTGTTTGACGCCAACCAGTACGCGGCTACCACCAACAAGCTCACCTTGTCTGGCAACGACCGCTGGAACCAAATCAGCCAAACCGCCTCTGACCCGAAAGAGGATATCAACACCGCGCAGTTGTCGGTTCTTAAGACCGCTGGTGTTTGGCCGATGACTCTGGTGATTGGTGTTGAGCTGTACAATAAGCTGAAGCGTCATGCAACAATTCTGTCTTCTGTTCAATACGTGCAGCGGACCGGTATCAATTACGTGACCGATAGCGAGCTGTGCGATTATCTGGGTGTCAGCAAAATCATCGTCGGCAAGGCCGTGTACAACTCGGCTTCTGAAGGGTTGACGGCGGTCAATGCTTTTGTCTGGAATACGCACGCGCTGTTGTTCTATGAACCCCCGTCTGGTGGTGGCATCAACGTTCCTGCTTTCGGTTATGAGTTCCGTCCGTCGCACACGGGTCGTACGGTGTCTCGTTATACCGAGAACGGTCGTTTGGGCGAGTGGGTGGAAGTGAATGAAAAACGCTTCCTCAAGCTTACCTTCCCGGCTGCAGGTTTCCTGTTTATCAACGCTGACGGTTAAGGAGGACACGCTTCATGAAATATTTGATTGGTGAAACCGTCAAGGCAGGCCCTGGTTTGGTGCTGGTCAAAGGTGAGACGCTGGATGACAGCAAGCTCTCTGATGAACAGAAAGACAAAATCAAGGAACTGCACGAGGCTGGCTATTTGTTGTCTGAAAAAGACCTGAACAAAACCCACCTCGATGTGTCTGCTGAAAATGTAGGCACTGGTGAAAAAGTGGAAGTCGAGAAAGTAGACGACCACAGCAAGAAAAAATAATCCTTCTCTACTCGCGGTCCGACAAAAGGCTGGCTTCCATATAGGCGGCCAGCCTTTTTTAGAGGAAACCAATGGCCTACACCACGATTGCACAGGTCAAAAACGAACTGACCTATAACTACGACAAAGCCGCCGCCAAGAAATTAACCGAGGACGGTTATATTGACGTGGCGCAACGATTTGATGAGACCTCATTCCTCACGTTTTTTGTGAATCAGTCAGCCAGCTTTATTGATTCCTACCTGTCTGGTGTCGCGACGCCTCCGTTTGCGCCCAATGGCGTCCTGGATAAAATCAATCGAAATCTGGCCGTGTATGACGCTGAGATGTACCTCAAATCCGCGCAGTCTGACCGTCAGGTGTCGGTAAGCATTTATGCAATGCAGAAGCAGGCCATTGAACTGTTGCAGCGCATTATTGATGGTGATATCGCTTTATTGCCCGCAGACGGGGCTGCGCCAGACCAGGGGACTGTCAGACTGATTGAACCCGATAACGATGGTGTGACTTTGACTGTGGGGGACCTTGAAGAGAATATTCTGTTGGGCGGCTGTGCTGATGCCACGGAGATTCCAGAATGAGCATGGACCAGTTTCGTCATGATACGTTTATAGTCGAGCTGGCTGATTATGTGGTCAATCGACTGGACGAGTCCCAGGTGCAGGGTTTGGCTTATAAGGGCATCCTGCCGCCTATTTCCACGCGCAATGACTTTGAACATTTCCCGACCAGCCTGTATCCGTTTGTTGGGGTGGCTCCTTTGGCGATACGATTCCAGGACCAGTCGCTGGGCCAGTACTTTCCGACCTATCAAATTCAGGTTATCTTCTCAAACAGAGACCCTGGAATTGACCCAACCACTGTGATGGCGGACATGTTGGTCTTTACCCAGCAATTGCAGGACATTCTGATTGGTACAATAAGGTCAGACCTCTTTGGCCTGTCGAACATCATTAACGCTGCGGAACTTCAGGATTTCTTCACGTTTCCCACGTTCTACACCCAGGTCGAGGGCGACCGCAAATGCTACAGTATTGGCTATTTCACGATTAACCTATTCTTGGGAGGTTTATAAGATGTTCTTTTTCTACACTGGCGAACAGCCCCTCGACGTGAAGGTGCCGGGAGAGCAGTATGTATTGACGGTTTTCCCCAGTGACCGGTCTCAGCGTACCACGCATGCGGATTTCTACGACTATATTTTCTCAGACGCGTTCCCGCACAAAAGCTTGTTTCAAAAAGCGGACAGTTTTGAGCCGCCTAAATCGGACGTAAAACCAGAGTCCAAGCCCGAGAAAAAAGAAGCGCCGAAAGACGCTGATGAGGGAGGCCAGTAATGTCCAACAACTTTTCAAACGCCAAGTTTGCCATTAACCGCAAGGCGCAGTCGACCAAGGACATCGCTGATGTCTCACAATTGGTGCGCTATCCGTTTCTATACGGCAACAACAGCGGTTTTATCGTCAGTCCTGAAGCGGATAATTACGGCGATGTCGTTGACCCGATTCTGGAGTCCAGCAAGACGCAGATTCTAGGCGCGGTTGTCCAGGGCGGCGTTGAGGTTCCAGCAGACGCCAGCTTTATCGGTCTGATTCTGGGCTCGATGCTGGGTACGGTAAATACCAGCAACCCGACCGCTGGTGTATATTCTCACGCGATTACCCCCACCAGCTCGGCTGACCCGAATTTTCATACCTGCCTGTATTCTGATGGCACCTGCGATAATCGTATTGTTGGGGCTGTCCCGACCTCCTTGGCCTTGGGAGCGGATTTTCAAAACAAGCGGATGAACGCTCAGGTTGGCTTTACCGCTATCCGTATGGAAGACAATGACGGCACAGCATCCGGCACAGCAACTGTGGTGGCGGCAACTGATATCTGGACGGTGACCGGTCATGCCTTTACTGATGGGGATGCGGTTCAAGTCACCAACTCCGGCGGCGGCTTGCCTGCTGGCGTGTCTGCGCTGACCACGTATTACGTGGAAGTCATTGACGCCAACACGTTGTACCTGCACACCACCTACAACGGGGCGATTTCTCACACCACTGCAGATGTGCTGAACGCAACCACTGCAGGGACCGGCACCCATACGGTTGCGCGCTATATCGTAGCGTACCCGTCTCAGAATGCGCTGAATCCGTTTCACTTCATTAATACTGGCGCACTGCTGACGCTGAATAAAAACGCAGCTGGTGCGGTGGATTACACCACCCAATGGGCTGGCTTTGCCTACACGCTTCAAGATGTTGTGGCGGCTGAACAGCGTGCTGGTTCTAACACGTTTCGTCAGATTCAGCGGGTGGACCGGACCCAATCTCTGTCGTTGGTGTTTGATTATACGGACACTACTTTCAAGGATATCATCCGTGACTACCAGAAAAAAACGTCCCCTGACCAGTATGAAATCATTCTCAAATTGCAGGGCAAGCTGATTGGTGCGACGACCTACAATTATTCGATGCAGTTTCAGTTCTATAACTGCAACCTGATTAACCACGACTACACCAAGAACCCGGAAATTGGTAAACAAAGCCTGGCTTTCAGCGTGAACCATGACCTGACTGCTGGTAAATCGATAACGGCAACCGTGGTGAACGATGTCGCAACGTATCTGTCGTAATCAGCCCAGGACCTGGATTTTGTGGTAGGATACTTCATGTACTATAAATCGTAGGAGTATCCCGATGTCCAAGCGTTTTGACATGAAATCCCTGCGAAATCCGGTTGATGAGGTGTACGTTTGCGCTCCGCTCAATCAGATGTCGCAGGAAACTTTGCCGCCGTTGACCTTTAAGCTGCGTCCGCTGGAAACTGATATTGTTTTTGAGGGTAGCCGTTGGCAGGGCCTTCAGGGTGCCGGTAGTTTTGATGCGGCGTTGCAGACCCAGTTTTCGATTGGTTTGAACCGGATTGTTGGTTGGCAGGGCTTGGAAGACGAGCATGGCAACCCATTGGTATTCAACCGGGATAACCTGGCCTTGCTGGCGCGTCATCAGGATGCGATTCCCTATTTCCTGGATATTGGCGCTAAAACCTTGCTTGAAATGGGTATGGGTTCTGTCTCGGGAAACGAACAGAAGGGGAGTTCCTCGGCAGAAGCGAGCATCACCCCTGGGGACCAGCTCATCGAGACATCCGACAACAATACGACGATGCCATCAAAATCAGAGACGGATTCGCCGACAGAAGCCGCGACGCCGGAGTAACCATTAGGACTTGTGCAGACTGTCCGGCTCCGCGTGAAGTAATGACCGTGGTGCCGGATAAGCTGCCCTGTTCGTGGTGCGAGCACGAGTACAAATGCCCGGTTGCAATGACCGAAGCGCCTGATGCGTACTTTGCTTGGATGCTTTCGGTCTACCAGCTCAGTCTGGCAGGCTTTACAATAAAGAATGAGCAGCTCAGCCTCGATGAGTGGCGCGACCTGGGGATTCTAAAGGCGCTCCTGGACGCCAAAAAGGACCACGAGAATCTTGCCTCCGTTAGTGCCGAAATGCTCTCGGTATTGGTAAAAGCCCAGCGACGAGGTTGATGATGGCCTACCGGGATTTTTTTGAAAACGGCCGCATGTGGCGGGAAATTAACTACGGTGGCAAGACCATCAAAGTACCGTTGGGTGGGTCAGGCTTATCTCAACCTGGTATTGGAAGAGCTTATGCCGAGAATCTCTATGGGCGTACGCCTGGCAGCTTTGCCTATGGCGAATCATCCTTGCCCAACGTTGGTCCCAGATATAACTATAACTTTAGACCCACATCATCCAGTGCTGGACAGGGGCTATCAAGCTTCCCGGTCAATACTATAGCCAGTTCTGGCGAAACGTTTGTTCTGGGAGGTCAGACAAGCTCTGCAGGAGGAGGCACTCCTTCATTCACTGAAAACTCGCTTCGTACAGGAAAGTCGTTTTCTGGGAGCAGCCTGGGGCCTTACCGTGGCATTCTGGGTGGACTAGGCGTTGGCGGGGCGATTTTGAATGACCCCAACTTCAACAATAATGTTTTGATTCCCTCGATTTCCGCTGGTCTGGTATCTAACCTGGCCAATCGGTTTGCGATTACCCCGACCTTCCAGGCCTTAGGCAAAGCAGGTGCGTTTGGATTTTCGGCAGCACAGGCTGGTGAGCTGGCAGGCGTTCGAGCTGGAACCACCTTATTCTCTAATCCGTTCACTGGTGGCAAAGTGCCGTTTCGAGCAGGTCTTCCGGGTGCCGGTACCATTTTGGGTATTGGTGCTGCCGCTTCTGCTGGTCATGGCTTGTTCTCAACCGATGTTGAACGAGTCAAATATGGTCAGTCCGCTGTTGGCGCGTTGGTTGGCAGTGAAGTATTCGGCACCGCTGGTGGCTTATTGGGCGGTGCGCTGTCTGGCGGTAACCCACTCATCACTGGTGGTGGTGCTTTTTTGGGCGCGATTGG
>JACCDR010125660.1_pt1 | contig 14039 bp, 10 predicted proteins | sample 7446431 | NCBI WGS metagenome assembly JACCDR01 (sample SAMN15323443, study PRJNA562643) | freshwater metagenome | isolation source: river surface water | place: USA:Blue River Watershed | collected 2017-08-17 | reverse complement strand
TTTCTATTAGCAGTTCTGTTTTATTAACTTTCTTGAAATCTGCGGCAGACATAACCATTTCAACGCCGCCAGACTTACCCATAGTCTGTTGCCCCATTCTCCACAGATCTCTGAGTGCTGCTTCGGCTGGATGTCCTTCTCTAACTCCAACAGCGGTAAGACGAACACTTCCAGTCACTATACCTGTAGAGCCTGCTGCGAAGGGTTGTGCTGTTGAGAAGTTTAGTTTTATTCCACCGCTGGTTATTTTTGGAGTGACAACAACTTCACTCATTGGACGGACTAAAGCATTAATAACTCCATAGTCCTTTCCAGCCATTCTTAACACATCTAGTATATCTTTTTGCTTTGCATTTAGATTTCTGAAACCTCTGTGCGTAATATGCACATTCATGGCTTCTTCAAGATCCATCATGGATATATCTTTAAGAACTCCAGACTTACCTGCAGTAACGTTAGCTCCAGTAAGCCGCTCCAGTGCTGCAATCTGTCTAGATGATGGGCCCTTAGCTTTTATGCTATAAAGAGCCTGTCTATCCATATGAGCCTCAAGACCTCTCTGAGTAAACAGCGCTCCAGAATCTTGAGTAAGTATAGTTCCAAGATGAGGTACTGAACTGAAATCAGCTACAGCAACTCTCATTGGGCGCTGCCTGGCTAGCATTCCAGTACCAGACATCTGATCAACTTCTCCGCTGCCCATAAAGTGCGGGACAGGCCTGACTCCTACTCTGTGAAGCCTTCTTGCTCTGCTAAGAGTTATACCTTGTGAACGAGGTAGCTGATGTAAGCCTTTAGTTTTTCCTCTGTAACTTACATTTTCTCCATAGAGTTGACTAGAGCCTTTAGTAGGCAGTACCATCATGCCGTCACTGTTGACTAGTGAATCCGGCTTTACGTGAGAGTGAATCACTCCCATTGATTTGAATAGGCTTGTCAAGTAATCATTATAATCATGAACTTCTTTATAAGCTATATTCAAAGCAATAGAAGCGGCAGGGGTCATTCCACTAAATCCCTTACCTTCTAATATAAATGACTCAGGGACAAAGGTACCTCTAGTAGCAATAATAGTGTGTATAAGTTTTCTTGCTTCTGAATATCTCTTTTGTCTTAGAAGAATAGGATTGTCTTCTGGACCAACTACAACTTGCTGCAAGCCCTTAGCCATTGCAGAAAATGCATTATCTGATAGTCCGTTGATCACTGGGCCTGGACCTAATAAATCATTTAATTTGATATGACCTCCCATCCGGTGGCCTATCTTTCTGTTTCCTATCTTCTTTAATCTTTTGACTATACTAGAAGCATCTTCTTTTTCAAGCTGTTTGGTTAGTACAGATAGCTCATCGTAAAACAAATTACTATAAGATGAAGAATATGTTTTTCCAGTGGCAGAGACATGTAGTGCCCCGTATGCGGATCTGGTCGAACCTCCTATAGTAACCAAGCCTGCCATAAGCGTACCTTTTCCTGTCTGATAAGGAAGAGGAACAAATCCTGCACTATGGCTACCTAAATAAAGTTCTTTGCCTTTACCAATAACTTGTAATCCTTTTGATTTTCTTAGAAAGTTAAGCGCGTCTTCCGCTTGTCTACCTATTATTGGCCTTAAGCTATCTAAATCGTCGGCATCTAAGACTTTGAACTCATTATATCTTCTTAGAATTCCATACTGATCTGTATTGCTTATCAGGTGAGTAATTTGTTTTAAATTACCTGGCCCACCACCATGCATCTGTGGCAACCCAAGAGACTCTCTAAGTCCAATTAGGGCGTTTAGATAGCTAGAGGAATCAGAGAATTTCTTCCCTCCAAATAGCCTATCTATGGTGTCTTGAATTGGATTTTCTGACATTATCTAGTCTCTCTTCTGTAATTATATCTCATCTCGTCGCTGTCGTCTATATCAATTTTATTATACGATCTTGCTCCATAAGAAGTGCTCATAATATTCACTGCGCCTAAGGATTCGCCTATCTCCATTCCTGCTCTTCTGTACACTTCTTTACTATTTGCGTACAGCGGAGGCGGAACAAAGCTAGTACTCTGAGACCATAGGTCTGGGTAATTATGTCTTAAAGTCTTTTCATGGCTCTCATAAAACCCGTACCGGTGGTAATTATCTGATATTCCATTAAGTCCGTGCATCACTATTTTGAGCTTTGTAGAAGGATTGTCCACCATCGGATGGTAGCCTTTCCAGCTAGCATCTGGGATTCCCTGATCTTGCAGGACTGTTAGGGCTTCTTCGTCGGCTTGCTGCTGTCCTCCAAAGTCACTTGTCCAGGACTTAGTTAAGGCATATGCCATGTAGGGAGGTAGGCCAGCTAATAGCTCGTCCCTATTCTCTGCTGGAGTATTTAGGAATACGTCATAATATTTCTTATCAGAAGATCTAGGAAGGCTGGCTCGGACTCCGATAGGAGAAGTTGCCCCCACCATTGTCTTCTTTTGCATTCTTCTAAATTCTGACGCAGCTTGAGAATTACCTTGAGACAATGCAAGCTCTTCTAAAGATCTGTGTTTGTAGTACAACAAGCTGTCTGCGTAAGATATAGCTTCAGATTCTTCTATTATGTTTTCTGGTACATAGTTAGAAGGAATGTCAAGTGCAATTCTGGCTGTACTTACTGAGGCTCCAGCAATAGCACCAGCAGAGATTGCTCTCATGTTTATAGGGGAGTTGCCTGCAAAGTTAGCAAATGGGTTCATGAACCTAAGAGGTCCAGTCATCATTGCTGCTGTGCCTGCGCCCTTTATTGCTCCTATTAGTGGGTTAGATAGCGCAGTGTCAAGTACTTGCGGTCTAATTATGTCCTCATAAGGATAGTACCAAGACGGGAACTCAGATCCTTCTACATACTGTTTTCTATACTTTTCATAAGGATCCTTAAATGGCGCAAGCTTGGACCCTATCCACGGAATCTCTGCTAGGAAGTCGTGAGTAAATGAATCATACAAGCTTCTTGTAACATCATAAATTGGATTAGATCCAAGCCTTTCATTGATATTTATCAGGGAGTCTACATACCTAGGATATCTATTTTCAATAGAAGTCATACCCTGCTTGTACTCAAATGCCTCATCTACTTTCTTTTTCCAGTATGGGTCTAGGCTTATCTTTTGTACTTTTTTAGAATAGTCTGAGAATGCCTGGCTATATGGAGCAACATCAGCAAGGATTAAGAACCTGTCAACATCATCGTATTCCCCAGACTTGCCTGAGTGAAGCTTATTTAGAGATTCGTAGCCAGCTCCAGGTAGTCTAGATTCAGCATCTTCAATTTTTAGATAAGGGTCTCCAGCACTGAAGTCTATGAAGTAGGACTGGTCTCTCTTGAATTTAGATCTTGATCCAGGTAGCCAATCCGGCATGTCGTTATTTGTCCGATTGATCATGGCAGCAGTATTGACTGTTATGCCATAATCTGACAACATGAATCTTCTAAGGAACTCTGTCTGGCCAAAGAAGCCACCGAGCTGCATGGAATAAAATGATCTAGTAGGAGAGTTAATCAGAGCTGACTCAGCTCGCTCTGGATAATCTGGAGAGAATTTTACACCAAAAAATTCCATAGCAAACTTATAGACACCAAGCGGCTCAGTAGCCACGTTGGCCATCTTCTGCATTCTAGCTATAGGATCCTCGTAGTCTGGAGCCGTGATATTCATATCAGGAATACCTAGATCTCTAGCTGTTTGTGGATCAAGGCCTCCTGGTATAACTCCTTGTCTAGATAGATATTGCTCTGGACTGCGCTCTATTCGTGGCTTTAATAGAGTTCCAATAGTAGAGGCAAGCATTGGCCCAAAGACAGGGACTTCTTCAAACATAGGAGAAGTCACTTCGTATGGTCTTGACTTAGCATGTAGTCCTTCCAGCCTATAAGGGTTGGTTATATTCAATAGTCCGCCAAGGTTATGCAGGGTCGGGAACGGAACTCCAAAGACATTAGTATGGTAACTAAAGTATTCTTCCTTAGATCCATACTTAGACTTATAGTCGTAGTCAGACATCAGCTTGTGGTACCAGCTATAGTCATACCTGAGAATCTCACCACCTTCTATTGGTGAGTTTCCCATGCCCCATAATCTTCCCTTTCTTATGGGAACTTTTTTCTCTCCTGAGTATTCTCTTTGAAGATCTTCAGGAGTCTGTCCTGGCTCTACACCACCTATCAAACCAAATGTGATTCCTGCACCTATCAATGATTTGCCTATAGTAGTTTTTGACGCTAATAGGTTAAATATTGTTGCAGGAGCTGCTATAGACCTAAGCATAAAGCCTAGACCACTATCCATGCTGCCAGGGTAGTTCTCTTCCGCACTGGCTGCAGCCTGCTGTATGCCGAGCATGCTTCTTATATTTTGCTGGGCAATTCGTAGCCCTGCATACGCACTAGCTAAAGTTTTCTTTGGTGATATACCAGTTATAGATTCTGCTAGGTAGTCTGCGTAATTTATTGCCTCTAGTCCGGCACCATATATCATTGGAATAGCAGCTAACCTAGCCATGTTACCTACAAATGACTTTGACGGAGCGTAGGCTATACCAAACAAGCTGGCGCTAGCTAGATGGCTAGTTCTGTATGACACATAGCCAGCAAAGTCCCTAAGGCTTGTCATCCCAGGTATGAGCCTACTCTGAGGCGCAGTATAGAAGGAAGGAGAATCAGCATTCTTAGCAGTTGAGCTACCTGCAGCTTGTGCTCCTCTATTTATGCTGAATCCGCCCGTGCCAGGAGGTCTAGTAAAAAATTCTGAGTCAGTAATAAACGTAGGCTTAGCTCCTCCCATTCTAGTGGTAATGCTTCCTACCGACTCACTCTTTACTAAGTTATATTTAGGGTTAGAGTCAAAGACAAGTAATAGCTTTTCAAAGAAGTTTAGTTCTTTAAAGTCTACACCAGTCTTTGTTACCCTAGCTCTGGTAGTACTGCCTACTAATTCTGGCGCATCAGCTCCATATAGCTGATTAGCCATGGCTGTGATATAGTCACCGCCAACGGCTTTCTGCTCTACAATAGTAGCCCTGCCGGTTGCAATTCCTCTTAGTCTTTTTATAGGATCTATAATAGCAAAGTCAAAAAATGACTTTCTTGAAGAAAAGCTAGTGCCTACTCCAGTTAACTTTTCAAAGGCCGTTATTGCTGCCCCAAAAGCTCCTGATCTAGCTTTAAGTTCATACTCTAGCCTGCCTTCTTTTGCAGCTCTTATAGGCTCAAGCTTATCTCCTATTCGTCTAAGCTTCTGTTTAGTAGCAAGCAAGTGTTCAGCTACGCCACCTGGGACTTCTGTGTAGCCATACACATTTCCGTCCACAAAGAAAGTAGGTCCATGGAATCCCTTTCTGCTGCCTAGCTTAGCAATATTTTGCCTGTCACCAAACAAAGCACGGACAGCATTAAACTGACCAAACACGTCAAACTTAGGGACAAGCCCATAATCATAGTTTGCGTTTTGTACTGGCTTGGTGAATAGGTTCCTAAGTCTTAAATCTTTTAAGAATCCTTGCTTAGTCTTGTATATATTCTTGTCTAGAAAAGTAGCAGTGTCTACAAGTCCAGCCTGGACACCGCGCTGCAATCCTTCCCACTGGTTCTTTCCTATTAAAGAAAACCAAGTGTCTCTATTTTGAAGAACTTCTCCAACGGTTACTCGCTCTAACTCTTTGGCAAAGAAGCTAGAGTTGTTACCGTAATTAGTAAATCTTCTATTTATTGATTCAGTAAATCTACTTCTTAGTCTACTGACTGTTTCTGCATTTGAAGTAGAACCAAGGATATCAGCTGCCGCTGTAACATCCCTTATAAGATCTATGGGACCTAACTGGAGCTTATTTCTTCTTAAGTTGAAGGCAGCGCTGACAAGAGATTTGATACCATGAGTACCAGAAGATGGTGTAGAAGCTCCGGTATTGTACAGCTTACTTACATTGACATCTAGGGCAGTAGGCCTGCCTAGGAAGTGTAGTAAGTTAGGGAGGATGCCACCGTCTGTGGCAATCTTAGTCTTGAACAGATAAGCGCCAAGAGCAATAGAGCCAATACCAGAAGCCCATGGAAGTATCCATGATGCGTTGCTCCTTTGTTGCGCTTTAAGTTCTTCTTCTCTGCGCTTTGATATAGACTTGTTTTCGTCAGCCATTATAAGCTGTTAAACATTTTATTGTCAGCTTCGAAATCTGGCTTGTCTGCAGCTTCCTTAGATAGCAGAGCTGCAGCTTCAGGTGACATAGGCTTCTTTTTAGTCTTAGTTTTTTGATCTAGCGTTTGGGTCTGTATCTCTTTTCCAGTCACAGACTCAGCTAGTGCCAGATACTTTATTTGCTCCCCTGCGGTTATCCTTCTATGGTATTTACCTAGAAGAGTTCCAGCTCCTGTCAAAATTATATTAGTAATGACTCCAGAGTCAGTATTTTGATTACTCCTTTCTTTCTCTAGGTTGCTTATTATAGTCTTAGCATCCCCTGGAGCAGACCTAGTTACTATTGACAACGCAATAGAAGATACCAATCCTGCAGGCGCCTCATTCAAGAGATAGCCTAAGCCGTCTTCTATATTGCTAAGCTTAAAGGATTTTTTGACTACCCACTCGTCAATAATATATTCACTAACGTGCTCCTTTAACGCAACAAGGGAGTCAAACTGCGACAAAAGCAATGGAGTGAATACAAACTTGTAGTTGTTGTAGGTATATAAAAACAGCTGCCCGAACTCCTCTCGAAGCTCGAGCAGCCCAAAACCGAAGTTAGTATTATCTACTAGACGCTTAGCCACATGTCACAGCTCCTGTGGCTCTGTCTCTGCACCAAACCCCGAAGCGGACATGATGAGCTCTGATAGAGTTGGTATCAATCCTGCCGGTAGTCTTGACAACTCTAGCTCTGATGCAATCTTTGGCACCAATAGGGCTTTCATCACAATCTGCTCTTCCCCGTCTTCCTTCAAGAAGTTGAGCTTTGCTTCAACCTGATCCTGCGCTACTGACTTCTTGATCTCTTCGGTTTTATCAGCAATCTTCTTCTGCAGATCACGAAACTCTGCTCTAGAGAGGCTTCTGTACGTGCACGTGACTCCCGCAACCTTTGCCTGGAGGACTCTGTGTCCCGCGTCTTTGATTCCCTGAATATCTAAGTTTGTCATTGTTTTATTTGTTTGATTTCTCGGTTCTTGGCAATAAACTCATATATTTCATATAACGGCTCTGAGCTGCCTTCTGCACCAGCTTGTGATATATTTTGTGATACTTCAGTGAAGTATACGTTATTGAACCTCACAAACCAGGTGCTAAGATCTGGATCCTGGTAGTAGATATCAATTTGATTACCTGTAGAAGAATCTGAGTCTGCTACCAGTGGGCTCAGTATAGTCTTAAAGTCTTTTTTGACACTGTTTTGAGCAAGCTCTAGTCTGTTTCCTGGATCAGAGCTAAAAAACTTGGACAGGGCCCGCTTGGTATCTTCTTTCTGCTTAGGATTTTTTCTACTTAGTAGGTTTGCAATAAATTCAGCTCTGGCTCGCCTGCTGTCATCATCGCTATTGGCTGGTAGCTCTGTTTTCAGAGACTGGAATATGTTTACCTGGGAAGCCTGAGAGCTGGAGGGTAGCTTAAAATTTGACGAAATGTCATAGTTATAAAGCCTAGGAATATATGGATCTGTTCTTTGTGCTAATACAGAAGTTAGGTATCCAGGAAACACAAAGTTCAAGATCATCATTCCCTGTACAATGCCTTTACCTCTTACTGCTTTGGTAAACTCATAATCGTTATAGCCGTAAATAGGCACCTTAGGCACGGATTCTTTATGGTTGAACCCATAGCACTGCTCTATGTGATATCCATTTATAAATGTAACAGTAGTAGAGGCTGTGCTATACAACCAGGTATTATTACTCATTATCTGATCTCGCTTCTATTAGTCTTACTTGCTAGAAGTTCCCCAGCTTTCCTAGAAATGTCAACTATTTGACCATAAGCACGGCCCATAGAATCCGTCACTAAGTCAGTTATACTTCTAAAGGAAGTTTGAGCTAGCTTGTTATCAACTTTTTGAGTTAGAGGATTTTTACTCCTAACTAGATCCGCCTCAACTAAAGGAGTAACGTCAGTAGCCACATATGTGTAAGTAGTTTCTGTGTACATGTCGTCTACGCTATATGTAGTACCATAGTTAGTAATAGTGATACCGTTAATAATTTGAATAGCAGCTGCACCTAGCTCTGTAGTAGCCGTTATGACTACACTAAACGGGGGCATTTGGTCTGCCACAATCGAAGTAGAGGCGTTTACAAAGCTCTCATTGACTCCAGAATCGACTATATCATTGAACGGGTCTTTACGTATGGTTGCGAATATAAGCGAGCCAGCGAACGTTCTAGCCCCTCTGGTGTACCCTAGAGGGCTTGACCTACCAAGAACTCTAATAGGAGACACAGACCTAGTCGAAGAAATTGATATAGTCTGGAGGTCTGCAAATATTTTGAACTTGACGGTCTCTGACCCGGCAAGGCTAGACTTAGTGACTAGTGGTAAATAAATTGCTGCCTTGATATCAGTACCGGAATAAGTTTGAAAGTTGCTGCCCCTAGACCATATGAGGGTGCCGTCTCCATCAAACAAGGCTTCTTGTGCAGGAGTTAGTCTTCTGTAATCTGCCATGTTACCCTAAAATGAGAAAAGGAGGAGTAGGCTAACCTACCCCTCCCAAGGTTTATCTAGGCTGGATTAGCCGCCGACGAATGTAGCTGACTTACCATCGCTACCAACCTTTACGAATCCCTGGTTGCTCCAAGGAGTAATTGCTGTAGCAATAAACGTGCATGCCTCATCGGTAGTGATGTCATCGATCGACATTGATGAACCTACGTTCATAATTTCGACGCCATGAATCATCATCTTAGCCACTGAGCCATACTCGTTAGACGCAGTAAGGACTATGTCGAACGGAAGCACCTGATCCAAGTAGTTAGGAGCAGCTAGGACTTTATCAAGAGCAATTCTTGATATTGTCGGGCTAGAAGCACCAACTGCAGGAGCTATGATGCCAGGGAGGATTTCAATAGTGTTAATATTGACGTCCGCAATCTCAAATCCCTGAGGAATCGAGTAACGGTTCGCAACATACGGACGATCTTTCATTACCTCTAGTAAGGCTGACCGATCAAATACCGTAAACACTATCGACCCTGCTATTCCGCGCTTACCACGAGAGAACGATCTAGGATCGGCTTCACCCATGGTGTATATAGGGGCTTTCTCTCTCTGGACTGTATAAGAGATTCCCTGGAGCTCGCCTATGATTTTGCCACCAAAGGTAGCGACCATGTCGACTCCAGAAAAGCTGTTATAAGTCTTCGAGAATGAAGCTCCAGACTTTGACGCACCTGATGGTGCCATTCCTTTGTTATTGGCCATTTACCATTCCCTCCTTATAGTTCCTTGCTCAGAGAAACTACTAGGTTGATTTCCTGTATTTCGAACGCCGGAACCAGGGTTAGATTGATGTCTAACTGTCCCAGTACTCTCTGATCAGGAGTTGAAGATATTGAGAAGTCATAGGAGTTTAGTGCTCCCTGACCTTTCATAGAAAGCAGCAACTGATCAATTTCCGCATCTAGAGCATTCATCTGCGGAGCATTGTTAGGCTCGCCAATGTACTTGTCACCAACAGAACGGATCAGGTCCACTGCGGCTGTGACTATTCTCATAGTCGTCAGTCGAGTGTAGTCTGAGCGTACATACTTAGTGACGTTGTACGCACCAGTGCAACCGCTTGCAACGGTAAGGCCCTTGGTACGAGCGTACATCGTGACATGGCGCATACCCGTCATGTCGTTAGCCTGCTTTGCGGAAAGCAGTCTCATCTGAACCACGCCGTCGATCTGCTTGTTTGTAGTAGATGACTGCGGAGCCAGAGAAGTCACTTTACCAGCATAGGCTGCAGGGCAAGCAGTGTTTCTGCTTGTGTTCGTCGGGGAAGCCCCAAAGCCAAGCGCAGTAGCTCTTACTAGAGTACCAACTGCTCTCAGCGGGGAGCTCCACACGCTAATGTAGGCGCCCGAGTCGACCTTGTTGGATCTAGAGTCAACTACTAGATCACCCTCGCTGTTCACAGCCTGCCACGACGAGAAGTAATCCGTGTCAACAGCGTTTGACCCAGTGTCAGACGTGTTGGACAGGAAGTTACCATTCTGATCTGCAGCACCCTTTAGCCAACCAAGGTAAGGAGTAGCATAGTAAGCTTCGTTAGTAATACTAGCTACAGACTTGGTAAGGTCTCCAGGATAAGTGTGGTAAGCATGCCACTCCGCGACTAGCGAAGCAGAAGGCACACCAAACATCATTCCCTTGAAGACGTTCTTCTTGTTGGTATCCGTGTACTTCCACCACTCGCCAGTAAACATGTTATTGTCTACCGAACCTGTCAGTGTGAACAGAGTAGCTAACTCGCCACTCAGCGTTGTGTCTACGCCTAGGATGCCTCTGTTGACAAATGCCCACTCCAGTACAGTTCTGGTCGGGATTACACCGATAGCAGAGTTGGACTCGGCGGTGGCACGATAGCAGAAATCTGCTAGCTGCTTACCGAAGTTCCATGTGCTAGAAGCTGTTGCGCCTGTAAAGCTTTCATCTATGTGAACGCCTACTGGCACGACTACATCTAGGTCTCTGTTACGAAGTACCTCATAGGCGCCCGAAAGGTCTATGAATCTCTGACGGTGATCAATTCCTGGGCTAATGTAATCAAGCAGTGCCTGGCCACTCAAAACATTGATGATCATTACTTCAATGTTAGGAGCACCAGCGTTAACAGCCTCTTCTATAGCAAGAGCAAGCTCGCCTGGCACGCGGCCGTTTGAGCCATATGTGCCCTCTCCAATTGATCCTGGAGCAACGGCAGACGGCAGATCAAAATACAGTGTATTCATTGCCTTTTCCACGGATGCAATCGTGTAAGGCTCTTTTATGCGGATGTTAGGGTTGCTTGTTACACCCAGCAGCGTAACTTTAGGCCCGGCAGGCGGCGGTGCAACCTTTAATCCAAGATCGTTTAAAGTGACATTTGTTCTTGGAAGGTAGTTAGTCATTATCTATTCTCCTATTGGCGCAACTCAATATTACCAAACATATACTTGCCAGAGTGATAGAACAGCTCACGGTACTCAGAGCTGGAAATGTCGCCAGTTACTAACTGATCGGCAATCCATCTTGGTCCATTGAACATTCTATTAGTCGGATCAGAAGCAGAGACCTCAGCATTAATATTCAAGCTTAGCAAATCTTTGCTGTATCTTGCTTCTAGTTGCTCGGTTCGGAAGAAGTACTGAGAACCTCTAACTACAAACGCTTGACGCCACGTTTTGTTGTACTCGTCTTCTCCGCGCTTAACGAAGAAGCCTTGTGCCAACCCGTATTGTTCAAGATTTGCTATTCTCAGTCTCATGAATTGTTCAAACCACCTTAAGAGTCTATCGCTGGTTCGAGGATCGTTAGACCAACAGTCGAATTGAACAAGATTGTCAAAAAATTGTCCATAAATCTCAACAGTATGACCGGGAACAAAGGGGTCTTTTACCGACTCCCTAAGTCTCGGCTTGTACTCTTTTCTTGAATCTTGGAATCTTCCTAGGCTTCCAGGTTCCACTGAGCTTACTGTCCAGGTTATGGTTGGGTATATCGGAGGCGGCGTTAATAGCAGCTTCTCTAGGTTTGCACCTACCAGATTTGGGATCTCATCAGGCATCTCGTGTCTAAACCTGATATACTTATTAGTAGGGTTCAAAAATTTTATACTATGTGACCGCTCTACATCTGGTGGGTTTCTGAGTAAAAACTTAATCAAACCTTCCCATCTTCCATTCTCTGGGTTCAGGATAACCTGGTCTACCGTGTATATTTCTGATGTAGTCTCATTGATGAGCTTATCGCCCTTGACCGGCTCCTTGAACATAAATGGAAATAAAATGACTCTAGGGTCATCTTTGCTAGGGACATAGACTAACTGATGCTTAACCATCAGCAAGTCAATCAGTTCCATCAGCTCGGACAAAGACAGGTTGCCGTTTGTCCTGGACTTTCGTCTTACCTCAAAGCTTTGTAAGTAGGGATCAAAATATTGAATATAATGTTCTCCAAACTCAGGTAAGGAACTAAGGTTCGACATTAGATCTATTTCCTTTATAGGAGTAGTAGGCGCCTACCTCATTAAACAGACCATCGTCAATATTCCGCTCTTCTATCGAGCACCTGTAGTACTCAGTAACTCCATTCTTACCATATACCGCATAGGAGTCTTGTACAGTAAAGGTCTTTACAATCTTGAATGGCTGACGGATCTTTCCTGTGTCTGGCTCACTATCTAGTTCTAGAACGTGATCAAACTTATTTATAGGTCTATCGTGCTTAAGTATAAAGTTTTTGCGCTGAGTTGATATGTCACCAGCCGAGGTACGGAACTCAAACCCAAGTGTGCTGATCCACTTATATCCTTTTACAAGGAAGTCAGTAAATAGATAGCCAGTCCTAAAGCATCTAACACACTTGAGTTTTTGTTCGTCTGGCAAAGTCTTGCACGCGCATGGCTGTGTATAGTCTAGCTGTCTCAGTCCGTACCAATGAAAATTATGCTCTAGGCCCCTCAGTTCTTCTCTGAGGTCCATAAAATCTTCATGGATAGGAGGGAGATCACTAGTCATTTATCACGACCAGTTAATTATACCTTCTGAGTTCCAAACAATCTGGAAGGTACCGTTAGAGCTAGAAAGGTTACCACCAAAGTCTATGAACGCTAGAACGTAGCTCTTGCCCTGGGCTGCGGCTGAGTTATCGTTTGAGCGATCAGCGATGTTGGCATTGGTAGAACCTGACATGTACACTATAGCGCCTGAAGCGGTAATAGTAGACGATGTCCAGCTGACGTCGGCTGCATCAAATGCACCTTCATTGTCAGCAGTATCTGCCGTCACAGTCTTTGAGGTCAGCTCTACGCCACCCTTGACATAGCCACCACCGGCTGCTATCTCGTAGGCAACGACATCACCAGTGACTATGTGAGTGTCAATTGCGTTGCTGTTCTGGATTGCGCCACCATAAAGGTTGCTTACCAGCATTACCTTTATACAGTTACCAGTAAGGTTAACTGCACCAGTCAGTGCAGCTGCTTTGTAATTCGTGTACAAGAAACTTGCCATTTATCTATCTCACCAAAAAGGATTGTTTGTCTTTGCCTGTCTGTTCAGACTTGTGTTTGAAACAGGGTCAAATGTCTGGAAGAACTTGTACAGAGGATTTACATATCTGTAGTTAGGACTGTACCAGACTCTGTCTCCAAGAGAGTTTGCCGGGAGAGAAACTCCAGCTATAGAGCGGAATTGCCATCCCTTGAATAAAGTCTCTTTAGCTATGTCTCTTTCCTTTTGGACTCTAGCGATCTTTAGCGCGAGTCTACCAACTGGATTGTCTACTGAGACATTTAGGTCACCAAGTTGTCTTCTAGTACCACCTAGGACAAACTTGTGATAATCCTTATCTTCCATTATATCTAATAGTGTGCTCAATAAAATATACTTCTTAGCAGCAAAAGACATACTAGCAAGATTTAGAGTTCTACCGGTATTCTCCCATATGAATACGCTATTTTTGAAAAGCATACAATTTATGTAATCATCGTATAGAGAAGCACTTATGGAGTTCAGCTCTCTTTTGACCATCTCTGGCCCAAAAGCCTTAGCGGTGAGCTCTGTGTTTATTATGTAGTTCATCCCGCCGCCATACTGATCATTATCTATAGACCTTATGTTACTGTTTAGGTCTACAGTAACTACTGCATTTTGTGGCAGTGGGGCATTAAAGGTGATAAGCATATCTGTACCAGATACAGATATTGTACTAGAAGGTATCGCCGCAGCAGGGTTAAATGTATCATTCTCCCCTAAATATGCAGAGTCCCCTAGTATAGGACTTACTGACACGTCTGCCCAAGTAGAATAGTCTTGTCCGGTAAGTAGCTGCTTACTGAACTTAAACCTTATAAG
>JACCDR010576994.1_pt1 | contig 14040 bp, 7 predicted proteins | sample 7446431 | NCBI WGS metagenome assembly JACCDR01 (sample SAMN15323443, study PRJNA562643) | freshwater metagenome | isolation source: river surface water | place: USA:Blue River Watershed | collected 2017-08-17 | reverse complement strand
GAAGCTCGACGCCCAGCTGGTGCTGGAAGACGTCTGGGGCAACGACGACATCCTCAAGAGCAACCCGCTGGGCAAGGTGCCCTGCCTGGTGCTCGACGGCGGCGAGGCGGTGTTCGATTCGCGCGTGATCGTCGAGTACCTCGACACGCTCAGCCCCGTGGGCAAGCTGATCCCGCCCAGCGGCCGCGAGCGCATCGAGGTGAAGACCTGGGAAGCGCTGGCCGACGGCCTGCTCGACGCCTCGATCCTGGCGCGGCTCGAAGCCACCTGGAGCGGCCGCAGCGCCGAGCAGCGCTCGCAGGCCTGGATCGACCGCCAGATGAGCCGCGTGCACGCCGCCGTGCGCAGCATGGCGCTGGGCCTGGGCGACAAGCCCTGGTGCACCGGCACGCACTTCACGCTGGCCGACATCGCCGTGGGCTGCGCGCTGGGCTACCTCGACTTCCGCTTCGCGCACATCGCATGGCGCGACGCCCACCCCAACCTGGCGAAGTGGCACGAGAAGCTCGCCGCGCGGCAGAGCTACCTCGACACCGCGCCGCCGGCCTGAGGCCCGCGGCTGCCTCGGGATCAGGAGGCAGCGGCAAAACTGTCACTGCGGGCCAGCGGCCAGTACAACCGGTACACGTTGTGCGGCCAGTCGCCGCGGCCTTCGATGGCCGCGAGCAGCGCGCCGGGCTTCACGTAGGGCAGCTGGTTCGCGAGCAGCTTCACCTCGCCGGCGGCCACGCGCCGCACGATGTGGTTGGCGGTGATCTCGCCCGGGTGCTGCAGCCCGGCCGCCTGCACCAGTTCCTTCAGCGCCATCAGCGTGTTCTGGTGGAAGCGCCACACCCGCTCCATCTTCGTGGGCACCACCAGCGCCTGCTGGCGCCGCGGGTCCTGTGTCGTCACGCCGGTGGGGCAGGCGCCGGTGTGGCAGGCCTGGGCCTGGATGCAGCCCAGGGCGAACATGAAGCCGCGCGCCGAGTTGCACCAGTCGGCGCCCAGCGCCATGCAGCGCGCGATGTCGAAGGCACTCACCACCTTGCCCGCCGCGCCGAGGCGGATGCGCGGGCGCAGGTTCAGGCCCACCAGCGTGTTGTGCACCAGCAGCAGGCCCTCCTGCAGCGGCGCGCCGACGTGGTCGGTGAACTCCAGCGGCGCCGCACCGGTGCCGCCCTCGGCGCCGTCCACGACGATGAAGTCGGGCAGCAGGCCGGTCTCCAGCATCGCCTTGCAGAGGGCGAACCACTCCCAGGGGTGGCCGATGCAGAACTTGAAGCCCACCGGCTTGCCGCCCGAGAGCTGCCGCAGCCGCTCGATGAAGCGCAGCATCTCCACCGGCGTGGCAAAGGCCGAGTGGCTGGCCGGGCTCACGCAGTCCTCGCCCACCGGCACGCCGCGCGCGGCGGCGATCTCGGGCGTGACCTTCGGCCCCGGCAGCACGCCGCCGTGCCCGGGCTTGGCGCCCTGGCTCAGCTTCAGCTCGATCATCTTCACCTGCGGGTCGAGCGCGTTCTCGGTGAAGCGCGCCTCGCTGAAGCGGCCGGCCTCGTCGCGGCAGCCGAAGTAGCCGGAGCCGATCTCCCAGATCAGGTCGCCGCCGTGCACCCGGTGGTGCTGGCTGATGCTGCCCTCGCCGGTGTCGTGCGCGAAGCCGCCCCGCTTCGCGCCGCCGTTCAGCGCCAGGATGGCGTTGGCGCTGAGCGCGCCGAAGCTCATCGCCGAGATGTTGAAGATGCTGGCGCTGTAGGGCTGCGTGCAGCTGCTGCCGCCGGCGCCGACGGTGATGCGGAAGTCGTGGCTGGCGATGGTGGTGGGCGCCATCGAGTGGTTGATCCACTCGTAGCCCTGCGCGTGCACGTCGAGCTGGGTGCCGAAGGGGCGCTTGTCGGCGTCGCCCTTGGCGCGCTGGTAGACCAGGCTGCGCTGCTGGCGCGAGAAGGGCGCCGCCTCGTTGTCGCTCTCGATGAAGTACTGGCGCATCTCGGGCCGGATGAACTCCAGCAGGAAGCGCAGGTGCCCGATGACGGGGTAGTTGCGCAGCACCGAGTGGCGCGTCTGGCGCGTGTCGCGCCAGCCCAGGCCGGTGAGAAACAGGCCCGCCAGCGCCAGCAGGCCGAGGCCGCCGCTGCCGGTGAGCCCATAGGCCAGCGCCGCCAGCAGCGTGGCGACGGCAGACAGCAGCCAGGCCCAGTAGCGCACCGGGAAGTGCTGGTCGAGGCGGTGAAGCCAGGCGTGCATGGCGTGTCTCCGGAACCGCTTCAGGCGGCGGGCTCTGCAGGATGCTAGTGCGGCGGCGGGGCTGCCATGCCTCCAGCACAACCGCTTTGGCCGCGCAAACGCCCCTTTAAACTGCCGCGGCACCCCACGCTGCCCGCATGCAAGGACAACTCTTCACGCAGGACTTCCTGCGCCACGGCATCTGCGAGACACCGCCCTGGCAGGCGCTGTCGGCCGAGGCGGCAACGGCCTTCGAGCAGCGACTGCGCGGCATCTTCGCCAGCCTCGCAGCCGACACGGTGATGAACGAGGCGCAGACCGAGCAGCTCGTCATCGAGCGCGTGCTGGTGGAGCTGGGCTGGGGCGACGACTACCTGCCGCAAGTCAACCTCAGCGGCAAGCGCCGCGAGGACGTGCCCGACATCCTGCTGTTCGCCGACGCCGAGGCCAAGGCCCGCGCGCTGAAGGAGTCGCACGACGACCGCCGTTACCGCCACGGTTTGGCGCTTCTCGAGGCCAAGCGCTGGCTGCGCCCGCTGGACCGCGGCGCCAGCGACGAACCACTGGACCCCGGCGCGCCCAGCTCGCAGATGCTGCGCTACCTGAGCCGGGCGGACGTGGCCAGCGACCGCGCCGTGAAGTGGGGTGTGCTCACCAATGGCGGCACCTGGCGCCTCTACTGGCAGGACGCGCGTTCGCGCGCCGAGGAGTTTCTGGAACTCGACCTGGCCGCGTTGCTGGGCGTGCCCGGTGTGCAGCCCGACCTCGACATGCCCGAGCCGGCGCACGGGCTGAAGCTGTTCTTCCTGCTGTTCAACCGCGCGGCGTTCCTGACGCAGACCTGGGATGCGCAGGCCCGCAGCTTCCACGCCTACGCCCGCGCCGAAGCGCGGGCCTACGAAGAGAAGGTGTCGGCCGACCTCGGCCAGCGCGTGTTCGACGAGATCTTCCCCACGCTGGCGCAGGCGCTGGCGCGGGGCGACCTGCAGGCCCAGAAGGAGCCCGTGGGCTACGGCAGCGGCACGCGCCACCGCTACACGCGCGAGTACCTGGAGCAGGTGCGCGAGGCGACGCTGATCCTGCTGTACCGGCTGCTGTTCCTGTTCTACGCCGAAGACCGGCGGCTGCTGCCGGTGGGGGATGAGCGGTATCGGGCGTACAGCCTTCGCGCCCTGCGCGAACAGGTGCGCGATGACCGAGATGCGCAAAAGCAGCTGTCAAGCAAGCTGACGACCATATGGCGCCACCTCCAGGGCGCCTTCCAGCTCATCGACGAAGGTGACGACACCATCGGCATGCCCGCCTACAACGGCGGCCTGTTCAACCGCGGCCGCAGCCTGCTGCTGGAGCGCACGCGCGTGCCCGACGCCGTGCTGGCGCCCATCATCGATGCACTGAGCCGCCGCACCGAAGAGGTGATCCGCGGCTGGATCAACTACCGCGACCTCAGCGTCAGCCACCTGGGCGGCATCTACGAGCGGCTGCTGGAGTACCAGCTGCAGCACGAGGTGGCGCCGGCCGACCTGCACTACAGCCCCGAGATCGACCGCGTCACCGCCGTGCCGGCGAGCTTTGCGCGCAAGGTTTCGGGCAGCTACTACACGCACGACGACCTGGTGCAGCTGATCCTGCGCGAGAGCGTGGGCCTGCTGGCCGGCGAACGCGTGGCCATCTTCGACAAGCTGCTGGCCGGCTGGAAGAAGAAGACCGGGCTGAACCCCGGCGAATGGGACCGCCTGGACGCCGCCGACCCCGCCAGCGCCATGCTGGAACTGAAGGTCTGCGACCCCGCCATGGGCAGCGGCCACTTCCTGGTGGCGTTGGTGGACTTCATGGCCGACCGCGTGCTCGAGGCTGCGGCCACCGCGCAGCAGCGCGTGGCCGAGCAGCCCTGGTCGGCGCACCTGCTGGAGCGCGGCACGCCCTGGACGAGCCCGGTCATGCAGCGCATCGCTGGCGTGCGCCAGGCCATCAGGGCGCAGGCCCGCGAGCACGGCTGGGCTGTCACCGACGCGCAGCTCGACGACCGCCACATCGTGCGCCGCATGGTGCTGAAGAAGTGCGTGTTCGGCGTCGACAAGAACGCGATGGCCGTGGAGCTGGCGAAGACGGCGCTGTGGCTGCACACCTTCACCGTGGGCGCACCGCTGAGCTTTCTGGACCACCACCTCAAGCACGGCGACAGCCTGCACGGCGAGCGGCTGGCCACCGTGCAGCAGGGCCTGCAGGCGCTGGGCATGCTGTTCCAGCAGGCCGAGCTGCAACGCCTGGAGCTGGCGGCGAAGAACCTGCAGCAGGTGGCCGACTTCACCGACGTGGACATTGCCGAGGCGCGCCTGAGCCAGCGCCTGGCCGAGGAAGCCGATGCACAGGTGGCGCCGGTGCACGCGCTGCTGGACTTCTGGCGCGCGATGCGCTGGCTGCTGCCGGGATGGCCCGTGGCCAAGGCCGACAAACTCGGCAAGCTGGGCGACGAGGCGCAGCGCGAGGCGCTGAAGGCACTGCTGGAGCCCACACGCAACCTGGTGGCGACGCTGGCCGCCGGCACGCTGGAGGGCGAGGGCGCAGCCGCCGAAGCAGCCCGCACGCTGCTGCAACGCGTGCGCGCGCTGGCGGCCGAGGAGCGTTTTTTCCACTGGTGGACAGCCTTCCCGACCGCGTTCGCCACCGCCGAGCCAGGCTTCGACGCGGTGATCGGCAACCCGCCCTGGGACCGCATCAAGCTGCAGGAGGTGGAGTGGTTCGCGGAGCGCGCGCCCAGCATCGCCGCCCAGCCCCGCGCCGCCGACCGCAAGACGATGATCGCCGCGCTGCAGAAGAAGAAGGCGCCGCTGGCGGCCGACTTTGCGCGGGCCGTCGAACGGGCCGAGGCCAACGCGCGGGTGCTGGCGAAGGGCGGCGACTACCCGCTGCTGGGCGGCGGCGACGTCAACCTGTACAGCCTGTTCGTGGAGCGCGCGCAGGCACTGGTGAAGCCCACCGGTGTGGTGGCGCTGCTCACGCCCAGCGGCATTGCCGCCGACAAGGGGGCCTCGGTGTTCTTCCGGGGCATTGCGACGACGCAGCGGCTGGGGGCGCTGTTCGACTTCGAGAACCGGAAGGTGTTCTTTCCGGATGTGGACTCACGCTTCAAGTTCTGCGCCCTGGTGTTCGGGGGTGAGGCGCGGCGATTCGAACGCACGAGAGCGGCGTTTTTCCTTCATGCAACCGACGAGCTTGCGCAGGAAGGCCGTTCTGTTGGGCTGACAGCCGAGGACTTCGGCTCGATGAATCCCAATACCGGGGCAGCGCCGATCTTCCGCTCGCAACGCGACTTCGATCTCGTTCGGGGCATCTACGCTCGACTGCCGATTCTGGTTCGGCATCGTGCGATGGGAGATCAGCGGGCATGGCCGATTGAGTACTCGACCATGTTCCACATGACCAACGACTCAGCGCTGTTTCGCAAGCGTACTGCCGCTGTAGGGGTACGTCTCCGTCCACTGTACGAAGGAAAGATGGTCCAGGCCTTCGACCATCGTGCGGCTGACGTGATCGTGAACGCCGCCAACCTTCACCGGGCCGCCCAACCGGAGAGTCTGTCTAGCGAGGCCAAGCTGGACCCCGCGCGCAATCCGATACCGCAGTACTGGGTGGCTGACAGCGACTGTCCCGCCCTTCCTCATGAGTGGGTGCTCGGATTCAAGGAGATCACGGCACCGACCAACGTTCGCACCATGATCGCCACGATCCTGCCGCTGGCGGCTTTCGGCAACAAGCTGCCGCTGCTGTCGATGCCAAGCCTGTCTGCGCAAACCGCAGCGCGCTCGTCGAGTCTGCTCGCAGCGAACCTCAATGCATCCGCGTTTGACTTCGTTCTGCGACGCAAGCTGCAGGGCCAGACCATCAACTGGTTCATCCTCGAACAACTCCCCGTCGTCCCCCCCACCCGCTTCGACGACCCGCTGCCCGCCGCCTTCACCCAGCACATGCGCGACGCCGGCCTGATGAACGGCCACCACCCCGCACCCACCATCGCCGACTTCGTGACCCCGCAGGTGCTGGCGCTGAGCTACACCGCGCACGACCTGGCGCCCTTCGCCCGCGACCTGGGCTACGTGGACGAACAAGGCCAGGTGCTGCCCCCCATTCGCTGGGACGACGAAGACCGCCGCCGCCGCCTGGCCGCGCTCGACGCGCTGTTCTTCTGGCTCTACGGCCTGGGCACGGACGACGCGGCCTACGTTCTGGACACCTTCCCCATCGTGCGCCAGCAGGACGAAGCCGCCTTCGGCCGCTACCGCACCAAGGAAGACGTTCTCGCCCTGCTCAGGCTGCTGCCGCCGCCGGCTGGGTGAAGAAGCGCCGCAGCCGCTCGGCCGTGGCCTCGGGCTGCTCCTCGGGCAGGTAGTGCCCGCAGTCGAGCGCCTCGCCCTGCACGGCCGTGGCGTCGTCGCTGGCCGCGCGCCACAGCGCCATCGGGTCGAACAGCGCCTGCACGACGCCGCGGCCGCCCCACAGCACCAGCAGCGGGCAGCGCAGGCGCACGCCCTGCGCGCGGCTTTCGCGGTCGAGCGCCATGTCGCTGGTGAAGGCGGCGCGGTAGTCCTCGCACATGGCGTGGATGACCTCGGGCCGGTGGATGCAGCGCTCGTACTCGGCCAGCGCCGCGGGGTGCAGGTGGGACAGCGAGCCCGCGCCCCAGCCGCCGAGCTTGCGGTGCAGGTAGCGCAGCGGGTCCGACGCGATCAGGCGCTCGGGCTCGGGCGCCGGCTGCGCGAGGAAGAACCAGTGGTAGTAGGCGCGGCCGAAGCGCCAGTCGGCGCCTTCGAGCATGTCGAGCGTCGGCGCGATGTCGAGCACGGCCAGGCGCGTCACCGCCTCGGGCGCATCCAGCGCCAGCCGGTGCGCCACGCGGCCGCCGCGGTCGTGGCCGGCCACCGCAAAGCGCTCGTGGCCCAGGTGGCGCATCAGCGCCCGCACGTCGGCGGCCATCGCGCGCTTGCCCATCTGCGCCTGCTCGGGCTCGTCGGGCGCGGCCTCGCTGTCGCCGTAGCCGCGCAGGTCGGGCAGCACCAGGCGGAAGTGCGGCGCGAGCAGCGGCGCCACGCGGTGCCACATCGCGTGTGTCTGCGGAAAGCCGTGCAGCAGCAGGAGCGGCGGCGCGTCGGGCCGGCCGCCGATGCGGCCGCGCACGCGCCGGGGTGCGTCGGGGCCGCCGAGCGGCACGTCCAGCGGCGCGAAGCCTTCGAAACCGGGGATGTCGCTCAACATCATCGTTCGGCCGGTCGGTCGGAACGCGCGAAGGTCCACGACAGGCCGATGCCGGCGGCGCTGCCGGTGGGCTCGTCGACCAGCGGGCTCGCGCGGTTGGCGGCGTGGCGCACGCTGTCCAGGCGCGCGAAGCCGAACACCACCCAGTCGCGGTGCAGGCGGCGGCTGATGCTGAGGTTCAGCCGCGTCGCCACGAGGCCGGCCCGGGCCTCGTAGGCGGGCCGCGTGGGCGTGGCGAAGGCCGGGGCGACGCCGTAGAAGGTGTCGGCCAGGCGGCGGTCGGCGAACAGCAGCCCGACGCTGGCGCCGAGGTTGAAGCCGGCCGCGCGGGTGCCCCAGCCGAGGCTGGGCTCGAGCGCCATGCCGCGGTACTCGAAGCCGTTGTTGATGTCGAACACGCCGCGCAGCGGCACGGTGGCCGCCAGGCTGCCGCCGAAGGCCGGGCCCAGGCGCCAGCGCAGCCGCGGGCCGAACTCCACCAGCGTGCCGATGTCGGGCAGGCCGCGCCGGGCGTCGTTGGCCGAGGCCGCCGAGCCGAAGCTGCCGGCGAAGCCGATGTCGAGCTCCATCTGCTCCGTCTTCGCGGCGCGCACGCCCACCGTGCCCTGCTCGGCGCGCAGCACGCGGCCGCGGTACAGCAGGTAGGGCAGCACGATGCCGTTGGTGGTGCGCTGCGCCGCGCCCGGGTAGGCCGGCGAGCGGGCGCCGAAGGCGGCCAGGCCGGCCTCCCACAGCGGCTGCGGGCCGGCGCCGGCTTCCGGGTTTTCGGCGGTGCTGGCCACGGCCGTGGCCTGGTCGGAAACCTGCGCACGGGTGGCGGGCGCGGCCGCCAGCAGGGCCAGCACGAGGGAGGGCAGCAGGAGGGGGTGTCGCATCACGGGCCATCTTAGGGCCCTGGCTATACTCCGCGCCCTCAGCGCCGATTTGCTCCGGATTGCGGGCGCTTCAACAAACAAATGCGGCTAAACAGGATGCCCGAGCCCAACGCCCAGCGCTGAACGCCCGGTGTCCGTGTTGCAGCGGCACCGGGTTTTGTCTTTCCATGGGTTCGGTCGGGTCCGTCACGCCACAGACGATGCGCTTCGATGCGCCGCTGCCGCTGCAGAGCGGCGCGGTGCTGCCGGCGTGTGAACTGGCCTTCGAGACCTACGGCACGCTCAACGCCGAGCGCAGCAATGCGGTGCTGGTGTGCCACGCGCTCAACGCCAGCCACCACGTGGCCGGCATCGCGCCCGACGGCAGCATCGGCTGGTGGGACAACCTGGTCGGGCCCGGCAAGCCGCTGGACACCGACCGCTTCTTCGTCATCGGCGTCAACAACCCCGGCTCCTGCTTCGGCAGCACCGGGCCGATGCACACCAACCCCGCCACCGGGCGGCCCTGGGGATCGGACTTCCCGGTCGTCACGGTCGAGGACTGGGTCGACGCGCAGGCGCGGCTGCTCGACCGCCTGGGCATCGGGCAGCTGGCGGCGGTGATCGGCGGCAGCCTGGGCGGCATGCAGGCGCTGGCCTGGGCGCTGCGGCATCCCGAGCGCGTGCGCCACGTGGGGGCCATCGCCACCGCGCCCAGCCTCTCGGCGCAGAACATCGCCTTCAACGAGGTGGCGCGGCGCGCCATCGTCACCGACCCCGACTTCCACGACGGCCACTTCTACGAACACGGCGTGGTGCCCGGCCGCGGCCTGCGCGTGGCGCGCATGCTGGGCCACATCACCTACCTCTCCGACGACTCGATGGAGGCGCGCTTCGGCCGCCGCCTGCAGCGCCCGGGCGGCGATGGCGGCGAGGCCGCGCTGGCCTACACCACGCGCGACATCGAGTTCGCGGTCGAGAGCTACCTGCGCCACCAGGGCGACAAGTTCAGCGGCTACTTCGACGCCAACACCTACCTGCTGATCACGCGCGCGCTGGACTACTTCGACCCCGCGCGCGCGCACGGCGGCAGCCTGGCCAGGGCCTTCGCGGCGGCGCGCTGCGCGGCCCTGGGCCTGCGCTTCCTGGTGGTGAGCTTCACCACCGACTGGCGCTTCGCGCCGGCGCGCAGCCGCGAGATCGTCAAGGCCCTGGTCGACAACGACATCGCCGTGAGCTACGCCGAGATCGACGCCCCGCACGGCCACGACGCCTTCCTGCTGGACGACGCCCGCTACCACGCGCTGGTGCGGGCCTGGTTCGAGCGCATCGATGCCGTGCCGCAGCCGCCATCGCCCGGCCCGACGCCGCCCTCGCGCGACGACGGCAGCACCGCCAGCGGCGACGGCGGTGCAGGCGGTGCAAGCGGCCCGCGCAAGGGCGGCCCGCAGGACACGCAGGACGACGGCGGCAGCGGCGGCAGCGACGGCGGCGGTGGCGACGGAGGCGGCGGTGAGTGAGCGGCGCGACCTGGAGCTGATCGGCGCGCTCGTGCCCGCCGGCAGCCGCGTGCTCGACCTCGGCTGCGGCGACGGCGCGCTGCTCGAGTGGCTGCGGCGCGAGAAGGGCTGCAGCGGCTACGGCGTGGAGCTGGCCGACGACAACCTGGTGCGTTGCGTGCAGCGCGGCGTCGACGTGCTGCAGCTCGACCTGGAAGAGGGCCTGGCCCTGTTCGACGACCAGAGCTTCGACGTCGTGCTGCAGATCGACACGCTGCAGGCCATCCGCCAGACCGAGCGCATGCTGCGCGAGACCGCGCGCGTGGGCCGCATCGGCATCGTGGCCTTCCCGAACTTCGCGCACTGGCCGAACCGGCTGAAGGTGGCCGCCGGCCGCATGCCGGTGACGCGCGCGCTGCCCTACGAATGGCACGACACGCCGAACATCCGCGTCGGCACCTTTGCCGACTTCGGCGTGCTGGCGCGGCGCCTGGGCCTGCACGTCACCGACGCCTTCGGCATGCACCAGGGCCAGGCCGTGCGCGTGGCGCCGAACTGGCGCGCCAGCGTGGCCGTGTACCGCTTCGAGCAGCGCTAGCCCGCGGCGCGGGGCTGGCCCTCCTCGGCCGCCGCCACCGGCAGCCGCACCCAGAAGGTGCTGCCCTCGCCCGGCGTGCTCTCGACACCGATCTCGCCGCCCAGCGCCTCCACGAGCTGCCGCGTCAGCGCCAGGCCGAGGCCGGTGCCGGCCACCGGGCCGCGCTCGGCGCCCAGGCGGTCGAAGGGCCTGAACAGGCGCGAGAGCTGCTGCGCGTCGAGGCCGTGGCCGCTGTCGGCCACGCGCAGCTCGCAGCGCGGCGGCGCGCCCTCGGCCGCCGGCGTGGCCGTGGCCACGCTCACGCGCACCCAGCCGCCGGCGCGGTTGTACTTGACGGCGTTCGACAGCAGGTTGCCGACGATCTGCTTCAGCCGCTTGCGGTCGGCCATCACGACGGCGTCGCGGCCGGCCACCTCGTCGTCGAAGCGCAGCGCCATCGCGCTGCGGCCGATGTGCCCGGCGGCCAGCATCGTCCAGGCCTCGTCCACCACGGCGGCCAGCGGCACGGGCTCCACCACCATCGGCAGGCGGCCGCTCTGCAGGCTGCTCAGGTCGAGGATGTCCTCCAGCAGCGCCAGCAGGTGGCGGCCACTGCCCAGCACCTGCTGCACCCAGCCGCGCTGGCGCTCGCCGGCACCGCCGGGCTCCATCTCGAGCAGCTGCGCGAAGCCCAGCACCGCGTTCAGCGGCGTGCGCAGCTCGTGGCTCACGCGGCTGAGGAACTGGCTCTTGGCGCGGTCGGCCGCCGCGGCGCTGTCGCGCTCCAGGCGCAGCACCTCGGCCTGCTTGGCCGCCGTCACGTCGGTGTGGGTGCCGATCATGCGCAGCGGCCGGCCCAGCGCGTCGCGCTCGATGACGAGCCCGCGCGAGAGGATCCACTTCCAGCTGCCGTCCTTGCACCGCACGCGGTGCTCGTTGACGTAGCGCGCGCTGCGGCCGGCGAAGTGGGCCTCGCGGTCGGCCTGCATGCGCGCCCGGTCGTCGGGGTGGGTGCGGCTGTCCAGGGCGTCGGGGGTGTCGGGCAGCTCGTCGGGCGCGAAGCCGTACAGCGCCTTGCACTGCGGGCTCAGGGTCTCGACGCCGTCCTGCACGCGCCAGTCCCAGACGCCGTCGCCGCTGGCCTGCAGCGCGCCCAGCCAGAGCTCGCTCTGGCGCTGCAGCGCCAGCTGCGCCCGCTTGCGCTCGGTGACGTCGAACAGCACGCCCACGCGCACGGGGTCGCCGTCCTCGGCAGGGGCCGGGGCGCTGCGCACGTGCACCCACTTCTCGGTGCCGTCGCGCAGCCGCACGCGCACCTCGTAGTCGAGATCGCGCTGCGCGCCGATGGCGGCCTCGGTGGCGCGCAGCACCTGCGCGGCGTCGTCGGGGTGGCGCAGGCGGGCCAGGGCCCAGCCGTCGCGCATCGCCTCCTCGGGCTCGACGCCGTAGAGCTCGCGCACGCGCTCGCTGATGTAGCTGTAGCGCCGGGTGCCGTCGGGGCCCAGGCGCAGCCGGTAGACGACGCCCGGGATCAGGTCGACCACGCGCTGCAGGCGCTCCTGGCTGCGCGCCGCCTCGAGCTCGGCCCGCTTGCGCTCGGTGATGTCGGTCACGACGCCGGCGCGCACCTGCAGCCCGGGGTTGTCGCGCTCGGCGGCGCTGCCGCGCCAGTGCACCCAGCGTTCGCGGCCGTCGGCGTGGTGGATGCGGAACTGCAGGTCCAGCGGGCCGCCTTCGCGCCCGATGCGCGCCACCTCGGCGTCCACGCGCCCGCGGTCCTCGGGCACGATGCAGGCGCTGAGCACGCCGACGTCGGCCAGCACGGCCTCGGGCTCGATGCCGTAGATCTCGCGCACCGAGTCGCTGATGAAGGTGAAGCGCCGCGTGCCGTCGGGCAGCACGAGAAGCCGGTAGATGATGCCCGGCACCAGCGACACCAGCTCGCGCAGGCTGGCCTCCGAGCGCGCCAGCGCCTCGCGCGTGCGCACGACGTCGGTGATCTCCTCGACCGTGCCCTCGTAGTGCAGCACGCGGCCCGCGGCGTCGCGCACGGCGTAGGCGTTCTCGCGGATCCAGATGCGCTCGCGCGTCTTGTGGCGCCAGATCTCCGACTCGAAGGCGACGACGCGCCCGTCGCGCTCGATCAGCGCCTTGAAGGTGTCGCGCCGGGTGGGGTCGACGTACCACTCGGTGGCGATGTCCTGCACCGCCGCGAGCTGCTCGGCCTCGCTCGCGAAGCCGTTCAGGCGCACCAGCGCCGGGTTGGCGCGCAGCTGGCGCCCGTCGGGCGTGCTGCGGTAGGCGCCGATGGGCAGGCATTCGAACAGCGTCGACCAGTCGTCGACGCTGCCCCTTTCTCGGCCGGAGCCGGCGGCCGGGCTCATGCTCAGTCCAGCGTGACCTCGGTGCGCACGGTGCCGGCGCGGTCGGCCGTGGCGCTGAGCGCGATGGCGGTGCCGCGCGGGCCGCGCACCACCCACTCGGCCACGGCGCGGTCGCCGGTGAGCTCGCGGTTGGGCAGGAAGGCCTGCAGGCTGGCCTTGGGCGCGTGGCCCTCCAGGTGCTGGCCGACCTCGCGCTCCAGCCCGCTGACCAGGCTCACGCCCGGCGGCAGGTGGATGCGGAACACGGTGCCGCGCGCCGTCTTGCGCTCCAGCGCGCGCTTGCTCACGTAGCTGGGCAGGTAGCCGGCGTTGGCCACCGCCAGGCGCACGCGCCAGGTGTCGGGGCCGAGCGCGCGCACCTCGGTGCGCAGCACCTCCAGCTTGGGCAGGCTCAGGCCCAGCTGCAGCAGCCAGGCCGGGAAGCGCGCCGCCTCGCGCTCGCGCAGTGCCGGCGGCGGGTTGCGCCAGTAGTTCATGCGGTCCCAGCCGCCGAGCTCCACCATGCCCAGCTGCGGGTGGCGGAAGGGGTACCAGTCGACGTGGGCCTGGCCGCCGCACTGCTCGTCGCTCCACTTCAGCAGCTTCAGGTCGTCCTCGACCGGGTGCTCGCGGTACCAGTCGATCCACTTGTAGTCGGTGATGCCGGCTTCCTTGTTCGGCGCCCAGATCTCCACGGTCCAGAAGAGCGCGCCCAGGTGCTCGTAGATCCAGTCCTGCGTGCCCGTGATCACCTGCTTGGGGTGGTACTTGAAGTCGTGCCAGATGCTGATGGCGGGGTAGCCGGTGAGCCTGGCGCCGAGGTCGGACAGGCGCTTGTACATCCACAGGTCCTCCGGCGTCATGTCGTCGTCGGAGTTGGTGCCCATGGGGCGCAGGATCACGCCGCTGTGGGTGTGGAAGCTGACCGCGGCGCCGATGTTCGGGTGGGCGCTGACGAACTCCACCATCGCGCGCACCTCGGGCTCGCTGGTGGGGTAGGGGCCGGCGCCGGCCTGCTCGAACTCCTGGCGCCAGTAGGCGGGGAAGTTGCGGTTGAGGTCGAGGCCTTCGCGGTCGGGGTTGGCGGTGATCTTCACGCCGTCGAAGGCCTTCAGGCTGCCCTCGGGCACGATGCGGAAGTACTCGCCGCCGAACTCGCCGGGCTCGCGCGCCACCATCAGGCGCGGCTCCTGCGGGTGCTTCTTGTACGGGCCGTGCGGATCGGGGATGCGCATGCTGAGGATGCGGCCGTCGCCGTCCATGTCCTCGATCGTCAGGCCCTCGACCGG
>JACCDR012364966.1_pt1 | contig 14043 bp, 11 predicted proteins | sample 7446431 | NCBI WGS metagenome assembly JACCDR01 (sample SAMN15323443, study PRJNA562643) | freshwater metagenome | isolation source: river surface water | place: USA:Blue River Watershed | collected 2017-08-17 | reverse complement strand
GGATTTGACACAGGCGGAAACTCGACGTTTGTTATTGAAGTCCCAGGGGCTTCAACAGCAGACTCCGTAAAGATCCAAGGCATGCGTGGTGCGAGCGTTGACGCTGGGCACAATGACGCTGGAGCAACCTGGACCGACATTGTCACGCTCGCTGCATCTTCTGGCATCTACAGAATCCCAACTGCTGCTGAGCTCATTGGGATCCAGGCATTCAAGAAAATCCGCATCGTCCTCGGAAGCTCCGCATCCGACACACTGTTTGTTTACCTCCATTGCTGCAGCTAACAATGTCTTCATACGTCACAAAGATCTCTGGTGTCACCTATCGAGTCTCTGTCAACCAAGCAGGCGAGTCAACCTACGATCCGCCACTGCCTGAGTCAGAGTCTTCGAGGATGGCATCCAACCTTAAAGAAGTCCTTGATACTCGCTCGTTCCCAGGGTTAGATACGGAAACTCTGTTTTGGGCAGGACGCCCTACCCTGGCCGAGCAGTTCAAGGGCGACGAGAAGTACTTACAGATGCTATGTGATGGGGCACGCAAGCGAGGGTACAACCCCAAGCCAACCGATGTCTACATGCCATCTCTGGCAAGGGACAACAAGGGAGACCCCAACGCTTTCATCTCTGCAGCCGATGGCGTCTCCAAGGTCAAGCGCGTCCTAGAAGCCAAGGGCGTTGACGCTGAAGGACCAGGGTTCAAAGTGCGAGCCGCGAGAAACGACAGAGACTACCTTCGAGATGCCAAACCACTGGCCGAAGACCTTGTCCAAAAGATCTCCAAAGAATACATCGCCAAAGATCCAAAGTGTGCAGCCATGAAGCCATCTGCACTGCGAGAGATGGTCATTGAGAAGCACGGAGGCAAGCCAGTCGAATGATCCTATCAAGCTCAGCCCTGACATACCACGACATTGCAATGAGACTCCACGATCGGTTTGGATTAAACCAATCGCCAAGAGAGCTGTCGCAGGTTCGTGTCGCCGTGGCTGATGCTTATCGAGACCTCCCAAGTATCTACCCATGGAAGTGGTACAACCGTCGATTCTTGCTGTCGACATCACCGAAGGCTACGTTCACTGTAACCTACGATGTCACTGGTGGATCCAGCGAGAGACTTGTGACGATCACCTCTGGAACTGCCCCACTCGACCTCGAGTATGGTGAGATCATTTACGGCGACAAGTTCTACCCGATCGAACGAAGGATCTCGAGCACTCAATTTACGCTGGCCGAATCAGCCTACCCTCCAAACGACTTCACCGCAACGCAAGTCACTTGGGTGCGATCGAACTACACGCTGCCAAGTCAGATCCGACAGATTCACGAGGCATGGTCTGCGAGCCAAAATAGAAAGCTAACCTACATTCCATTCCAAGAGATGTCGAGGTACTACCTGATCTCTCCTAATACTGGAGTGGCTTTCTACTTTAACATCAATTCATCAAGCCAAATACTCGGGCACTCTGCACTCAAGCTCTACCCAGCACCAGACGCCTCAGAACAATTCGAGATCAACTGCGCAGTCCACACGACACCACTGATCAACTTCGATGTCACCGGAACCGATGGAGTTGCGACCGCAGTAAGCACGTTCACTTCCGCTTCAGGACCATTCAATAGCTCCATGGTCGGATCGGTACTTCGATTGACCTACGGCGGTAAGATACCCAAGGGCCGAATGGTTTACGACGAGAAGCGAAGCGTCTACGAAGAGCAATACCTCATCAAGAGATTTGTAAGCTCAACTGAAATCCAAGTGGATGGAGTAATCAAAACCGGAACAGATGTAGCATTCCAGGTAAGCGACTACGTTGACATCGGACCAGACTCCTTACTTTCTGCATTCGAAGCACTAGCTCACGAGAAGTTCTGCTACAACCACGCAGTCTCTGGAGAAGAAACCGGACGAGCTGCTGCACGAAAGACGCAAGAGATCAGGGCTGCTATTGAAGCAGACTCCAAAGTCAACTGGAACCTCGAATACTCTCTCCCCTACCCATACATATTCGATGGATCGATTATCAACTTTGACTCTTTGAAGAAGCACACCTTCTAGCATGAGGCGAGAAAGTGCCAGTAGCAAACAGACACTTCGCTGTCGCCGAGAGGGTCATCCTACTCCTGAAGGAGAACATGCAGGATCTCATGGAGCCTGGAGAAATCCGGCTTGAAGAGTTCCCGTTCCACAAGCGACCAATGCATGGGCTTGCCGTCTCTCTCCTTGAAGAGCAAGAAGGCCAAGGACTCAACGACGCAGACGACATTCGATACAGGGTTCAACTCACCCGTATCGTTGGAAACATCCACCACAGCGACGGCATGGAGTCACGCTCGGAGTGGAGAGTAAGAGTCAGACGCCTATTCCATCGCAAGCGAATAGGTGTGGATGCCCCAGGCGCTTGCGAGATCATAACCACAGTCACACCACAAAACCTCATCATGCAAAGACAGTTCTACAAATGGAACGTCGATGCATCGGTGATGATAGTCAACTGCCTAATCAGAGAAATAAGGGGCTAGGGAAATGCCTACATGCGCAGCAGTCGGTGCATTCGCTAAAGTTTTGGTGGAACCGAAATCAGCGGAAGGTGATGCCGATCCAGTATTCGACAACGCATCAGAGCGGTACTCGTTCCTATACGAGACACTGTCCTCCGATCGAGGAATCACTGGCACCAGAGCAATCACCGGATCGCGTTCCATCTACGGCGATCGCGTTGTTCTTCAGCCATACACCCCATCCGGATTCATTGGTTTCCAGCCGGGGCCGAACGACTTCGATGCTTGGCTACAACGAGCTCTTGGCGGGACGAAGTCAGGCAATGACATCACCGTCGCAGAGACACTTCCAATCTTCGACATGCTGGTTTTCCGGGAGAACGGGACATTCCGCTACAAGAATTGCCGAGTATCTCAAGCAGCCATCCGAGGCAAGAGCGGACCAACAGAAGACGAGTCCGAGATCATCTCGATGTCGATCGGCATCATCGCCATGGATGAGACTGAAGAAGCCTACCCAGGAACCGAGCCAGCCGTCCCAACTGGAGCGACTGTCGCTCCGTACACCTTCTCGATGGGAGTGCTAACGATCGGTGGAACAGCCTACGGATTCAATGAATTCACGCTGACGATCAACAACATGCTGCAGGCCCAACATCGAAACAGCCTCACACCAACTTGCGTCTACAGTGCTGGCCGTCAGATTCGACTTGAGGTCGACAACCCATTCACTGCCAACCACTGGACAATGGCCAAGACCCTGTACACGACCGGATCGACCGGAAGCCTGAAGTTCACCTCTGGAACAAAGTCCTGCGACTTTACCTTCCCACTTCTGCGATCTCCACGCGAGACCCCATCAGCCAAGGGCAAGGGTGAGATTCCATTGTCAATCAAGATGATGGCACTACGCACAGGATCAGACGAAGAAATCACAGTCGTCAACGATATCACCTAATAGTAGTGAACGGCACACTATGGCAAAGAAAAAGAAGTTCTCCCTAAGAGAGCAGTTCAAGAAGGACATGCAGGCACACAGCATGTCCTTCAAGACTGATGAGGAGTGGGTCAACTCGGGCTCTCTCATCACGAAACATCTCAAGGAAGAAACACCAGAACCAGCATCGATCGAGGACGCAACCTCTGTGATCGATGTTGGTTCGTTTGCAGAGCAACCGGAACCCGAAGAAGCGATCGCCGAACCAGCCCCAACACCAGAACCTGAAGTTGCCGTCGAGGAGTCGCTTACACAATTCGATGTTAGCTCCGAGGCACCAGAACTACCAGAGCCAATCCAAACCGAGGCGATCGCCCAGCCAGAAGCAACACCCGACACCGAGCTCACTACGGACATTGCTCAACCAGCAATGCCAGAAAACCAGTTGGTCACGGATGACCAAATCATCGCCTCCCCCATATCAGACGATGTAAAGCAGGCGACACGAACCGAACGGAAAGAAGGACTAGAGAAGCCCAAGCCAAGGTCTCCACAGCAAGCCGTCCGAGCACGGGTCGATTCTGCCAAGGGAAAGACACAAGAGCAGAAGCAAGCTGACTACAAGCAACGCCGCAAGGATCACCAAGAGACTCGCAGCAAGCGACTTCAAGAACAGTTTCGTGCAAAGTATGGGATCCAGTCCAAGAACGAAAAGCCACAAGCACCCAAAGACAAGCCAGCCGCAGGTGTCGACAGAACATCGACAGAGATCAACTTTCGAGCCCAAGCGAACAACCGCGACAACTTCATGACCACGGAACAGGCGGGTGACACCCAGACATCGTTCCACGAAATGATGGTTCGGAACATGGAGAGAACGACAGAACAACTGACGTTCTTGATGACTCGAGTTCGGATGATTGAGAACAGCCTTGACCGAGCGAGGGCATAATGTACTTCAAGTATGGAGACTACAAACACGCAGACAACTCAGTTGCAATGGCTGCATTCCGCCAGCAACCAATCCGATCAAGCCGTGGTCGACGCATGCTCAGCCGGTACACCATGGAGTGCAGCGGAGACTTGAAGGTAGCTGATGGACTCACAACCCCGATCCAAGTACAGAACGATCTGAACGCAAAGATGGCTGACATGGAAGCAGCCTACTCGATCGACTACCAGGACGCTGGGTTCTTTCGAGACAATGGAACTGTCACCCAACACTTCTTCCAGAACGATGCAGCCGCGAACATGACTGGCAACATGGTCGATTACTTCGCATGGATGCCAGGAGACGGGGAGCAGTACGCCCAGATACGATCATTCCGATTCAGCATTAGCTGCGAGTTCCTTGACGCATACAACAACATCACCGACTACACCGACACGATCTCCAAGATAGGCACAGCCGGTCCAATCAGGGAATGGGTAACAATGCCCAACGGGGTCGTCCTACCAAGGCAAGTCACTGTCAACTCGGTGCAGAGATTCCTTCATCGAGGCTCGGCAACTGCCCTTGCGACATACCCAATCCCCCCGTCCCCGCTTGCATCGGGCGCAAACTATCTCGAGCACCTGACGCAAATAACCTACAGAAGCCCAAAGAAGTATGGTGGATTCGCTAGGTGGGCAGAGTACACAACCACCTGGGCATACGTGTACGAATTTGACACCAACCAATCAATCTTCCCACTGCTATTGTAAATGGCAATCACATTCAGAATAGACGGAAACGACTGCCCTTCGTCAGTGAACATGACGAAGCCGAAGGATGATGCTGTATTCCCACTGCATTACCATCACAAAGTCAACTCCATTTGGAATTATCGTGGTCGTACTGCAGGCGAAGCACACCTCCTAGTAAGACAAGCAAACTCATCCATTGGCGGTGCATCAGCAAGAACGATAACCCTGTTTGATGGAACAAACACGACCACACTCCCGAACTGGTTTACCTACAGAATAGAAGCCATCGAATCAAGAAGCGATGCAAATCAACTCTTTTACGTGCAGCTTAGAGATCCTCGATCTGTAGGCGAAACCAAGTTCATATCAAACTCTTACAGCCTATTCACCGGAACGCATGAGTTCACTGGGACTTCGTCTGTCACATGGCAAAGTGTCCTCACTACCCTTTGGGGAGAGCTACCAGCAGCAGCCAAGGGAAACTCGACAACGTGCCCAACCCTAGACTACAGTCCACTCAGCAAAGCCGAATACCTAAACTTCGATGGCATCTCCGTATGGCATGCAATATGCAAAACACTTGCTGCATGCGGACACATCGCCGTTTACAACCCGATCACCAGTGAGTTTAGGTTCGCCAAGTACAACGCAACGCAGTCAGGGCTATCTGGACTCTACTCAGCAAACGCATCGGCACTTCGATGGGATGGTGCAATCCCAACCATCGGACACACCAACGCATTTGCAAACGTCGTCGCCGTATTCAACCCAGTAAACCACACGACCTCATCTAAGGGAAGCTACCAGCCACCCTACACAAAGACTGTTGCAGCTTCTGCTTCTGGATCCTCCGGGACATCCATGAGCATTGTCGATACTTCACTCGCTGACCCAAGTGCAACATCCCCAACGAATTCAACTCAACTCGACAACAGGGCCGCAGACCTAGCCGTAACCGTGGCCGGAATATCCAGAGCATGCGCATCTAAGTCTGTTCGAGCATACTCAGGAATCATAGATGACTTCATCCCAGGAGAAGAAGTATCCTGCGTCGTCTGGGCAGAGCACCCAAGAAAAGGCGAATACACAGAAGTCAGCTACTTCGAAGAACCAGTTCTCGACCTACCAGTTCCAGGAGTACCAAGGGACAACTGCGATCCAATTGTCGATGTATTCCTTGATGGCCTTGATTTGAAGCAAGAGCGATGCAGTGGAGCCATTGAGACAATCTTGACAGGAACGGAGTGCTCGTAGCATGGCAGTCAAGATGCTTGCTGGGACATGGCTGTTTTCTGGCGGTCAAGTAGCAATGCACAATGATTGCTGCTGTGATGGTGGACCATGCGATTTCACATGCACTGGTACAGAACCAACGCTGAGCGGTATGCAGCTCACTCTAACCCAGCCAACATCTAGCGGCTGCGCATGTTCTGGAAGCGGGACGTACCTACTCCCAAGCTCAACAGCACTAACAATTCCAGCATTCAGCGGAGACCCAGCCCTATGCTATTACTGCTGGTACAACCAGATTGATGTTGGTGCATGCGAAAATACGACAAACGAATACATAATCTGCCTAGATGAGTCATTTCCGTCAGGACCACTCCCCACAGTCAACGCCTGCTGCGATGCCTTTCCAGACGAATTTGGAGGATACATCGAAGGATACGAGTTCTGCTGCAAGGCTTTCTTTGGGAGGTTTGGCGAATGGTCTGCTGACATGTGCGCTGAGTTTACCTTCCCATCAAACATGAAGTTCACCTTCACTGTCACGCAAACATCCACACTGGCATTCATCATCAAGAATGTATTCACGTACTACCGAAGAGACTACACCTACAGAAAAAATCCAGGCTCCTTTCCTGGACCAACGTGCGATGAATGCTCTTGGTCTGCAACATTCGATGGAGACTGGTATCTAGCACCCGGATCAACTGGGACAGAATGTGACGACCTAACCGCAACAATAAGTGAGCTCGCACCATGCCACTCAGTTGTGCAAACAGCGATCTGGGAAAAGGAAGTTTCGATCACAAACTGCTGCGAGATACTAGACGAAGTAACACTTGACCGAACATTTACGGACCTTGACGACACGCTTGTGTGCACAGCCGTTGGATGCATCGTCGAAGGAACACCATGGCCTGGATGTGCATCGGCAACTGAAAGTTGGCTAGTCCCAGGATCTGGGTGGGGATGCATGCCAACCGTAGTCAAGATGAAGTGGACAGGAACAGGGTGCCCGTGATGGCTGATATCCCATGCGAACGATGCGGAAGGGTCTATGTCGGATTACCCGACACAATCAAGCCACCAATCTTCTGCGGTGCATGCAAAGTCGGTGACAAGAAAGAACCTCTCCCAATCGAGATCAGAGTTCGAATCGAACCCGAGCTTGTCTACTGCATCCACAAGGGCCAAGACATCGGCTACATGGATTGCAAGTGTCGCGGGAACAGAACGGTCTATCAGTGCGAAAAGCTCAGCAAGAACTGCATGGACGTAACACCCAACAAACCATGGCCACTCCTTCGACCATTCCCAAAAGAAGGATTCGAAATCAATGAACTCCCGATCTCTTGTGCTAGCTGCCAGCATCGCGAGGAATAAACATTCCACTTTGACTCGATCGCAATAACTAATAGAGGCGATCAGTTTTCATACGGGGACAAAATCATGCAATACGGACCATCCTACTCAATGACCGATCTCGGTGGTGCCAACAAATACAAGCAAAGTGTCAAGGACGCTTCGTCTGCAATCGGGAGCCTCTACGGACAGATCAAGGCACCACTGCAAAAGATGATGCCTGACATGACGCCATACGCCAACGCATTTGAATCGGCTGGGAAGAAGGCTCTTGGCGGCGTCAAGATCCCCGGTCCTCCAGACTACAGCGGTGCACTTGAGTCAGCGGGTAAGCGAGCGCTGGGTAGCGTCCGTGTCCCTGGATTTCCAGACTACAGAAGCACTCTAGAGTCAATGGGAAAGCGAGCTCTCGGTAGCATGCGAATGCCTGGATCTCCCAGTGCTGACCAATACAAAGCCTACGCACAACAAGCAGCAAAAGACTTTGACGACCAGAGAGCTGCAAAGAACCAACCCGTCATGCAGTACATGTCGAACCTTAGAGATGTTCGAACTGCAGACGCAACGGCAAGGCCAGCTCCATCTCCAGCTCAGATGACCCAATCACTTCTTGGGTCACGCTTGACCTCGATGCCTCAATTGCGTCCTGGAAATCTCGTCTCAACGAATCCACAACAGCGAGAGGCAATCTACATCGAGCCAGCCCAAGGTCAGAGACCTGCTCCCGTAGTGAGAAATGCAATCAACGATCTCACCAAACCTGTTGTCGTTCAGCCAAACGCCCTGAAGACGAACCCGATGCAGTCTCTTGTCCCGGCCACTCGCGGTGGTCAAATGATCCAGCCAAGCATGCCAGCCCCAAGCCTGGACACTCGAAGGGCAAGAATGCTCGAAGATGATGTCGCAGTCTACGATGGGTTGAGAGCACAGGGCATGAACCCAGACATGGCCCGAGGTTCGATGATCGCCAATGACGCTATCAGCGGTGACATGGATCGACGAACCGGGGAGCCTGGAACCATTCGCCGTGGACGATGGGCCGCTCGCCAACAAGCCGATAGCCAAGTCAATGACGCCATCGCAAGGCGTGCCCTCATGGATCCATCTGCCATGGCAGGCAATCGCACTGGGATCGCTCGGATCAACAGCCAGCTTGCAGATCAGCAATCCATGAACGATGCAGCAGCTAGAGAAGATCAACTCAATCAAAACGCCGCATTCTTTGACGGTCGATACGCCGAGGCTGCAGAAAACCCAATGCAAGATATCGTCCCATCTCGAGACGAAATCAAGCTAGCTGAAAGACTGCAAGCCCAAGGGCGTGATGTCAGTGCACAAGATATCGCCCAGTACAACGCTCAGGACAGGGCACGACGCCAAGCAGTTCGTGAACAGAACGCTCAACTACCTGGGTACGACTCCATGGGCCGAAGTCCTCTTCGCCAGCGTGCAGCAGCAGAGCGTGAGACCCTACGAAACGATCGGCTTGCCATGAAACGGGAAGCACAGCGAGGCCGGTTTGAATCTGCCTACGCTCGTCGGCATGGGTACGCACCTAACGAAGAAGCAGCAATGCTCATGGCTATGGGGCAGGGCACCCAAGTGAATCCAAACCAAGCCATGGAATCGTTTGGCCAAGGATTTAGGAACATGGGCTACAACGACATGATGCGAGACACTGCAGATACGCAGGCTTTTGCACAGCTCGGGGCAGCGGACATGAATGCCAATGCACAGCTTGGATCAGCCAATATTGCCGCCAACGCCGGTGTTCAAGTGGCACAAATCCAAGCCAATGCAGAGCAGAGAGCAAACGAGATCCAACAGGCATACAACAGAGGCCTTCTCGACATCAAGTCAGCAGAATCGCTTATTGCACAAGAGAAGGCGAGGTACGAGAACGCACTGAGTCGAGCTCAGCTTGGAACCACCATGGCACAACAGCGACCAGACGTTGTGGCACAGCAAGCATACGACAAAGCAATTGAAAACGGAATGTCTCAAGAGCAAGCTGCTGCTGCCGGTACTCAGGCATACAACTCGCAGAAGGTTGTTTACGACGCGATGCTTGGCGATCCGAACATGGCTGCATTGGTTGGTGGCGGTCAAGCCCCAGGCTGGACAGCATCACAGCAAGCGATCGGTGGAGCACAATCTCCATCGTGGACGGCACCGCAGCAAAACACACAAGCTGCTATCGCAAACATGCAACCCACAAAAAACGCAACGCCACAGCAAGTCATGGAGGTTGCAAGGTCTCTCGAGCAAAGCCTTGGTATGCCACCAACACCAGAGCAAATGCAAGCCGCTCTCAAGGATCAGGGGCTTGTTGTTCCAGAATCAACAGTTAAAGACCTCAGAAAGATTGGCGAAAGCACCCCATACAACAGAGGCTGGGGACAGTTCTTGTTTGATAATCTATTCAACAGGGACTTCAGATCTATCCAGTCGAATGTCCCGCCGAATCTGAGCGATGAGCAATACAACCAGATGGCAGATGCCGAACGTGGATATAGGGCAATCACAGGGAAGGGACTCATCCCTAACCCAAGAGGGAGAAGCTTCTAATGAACCCATTTGATTCCCTGACAGCAATTCGTAGAGCCGGTAGAATTCAAGAGCCTGAGCAACAACAAGAAGACAAGGACCAGCAGTGGGAGAAAGCACTAGACGCCGCTCGTCAAAAAGACGAAGTACGCAAGCAGTCTAGCAACCCAGCTCTCTCCGCGCTTGCCGGTGTCGGTAATCTCTTGGATGTTCCTGGGTCGATGGTGCGTGATACCCTTGCGCTCAAGAACCCATTCGATCAGATCCTCTCTCCGTTCTCCGACAAGAACCGAACCACTGGTCGAGACCTCAACCGACAGTTCGGATTGTCTGGGGAGAAAGACACCTGGGGTAACTTCGCCGGTGGTCTGGCTACCGAAATCGGTACTGACCCTCTATCCTGGGCCACGCTTGGCCTATGGGGTGCCGGGAAAGGTGTAGCCACTCGAGCCGGTAGAGCAGCCGAAAAGGTTGGCCTACAACGCTACGCCAAAGAAGCAGCCGAGGCAGCCGGGAAGGTTCCATCACAGAACATCCTAAGCCAAAGGCAGCCGTCAAGATGACGGAACGCAAGGCTCGCCCTGTCACTACGCTTACTGACATCCTGAGTCACATCAAGAACACAGAGAAGAGGTTGTACGAGAACCAAGCCACCAAGGAGCTGAAGAAGACAGCCAACGACATCATGCCGGATCAGGCTGCGCAGATCCTGGAAGAAGCTGAGAAGCACGGCGATCGAGTTGCCAAGAAGTACTACGACTCACTGATGCGAAGTGCAGTCAATCCAAAAGACAAGATCACACCTGAAGACTTCAACGTGTCTCTGGGTGGCAACTTCCAGATCAACGTACCATTCGGGAACCGTGGGATCAAGCGAGTTGACAAGCCAATCAACTGGGTGTCAGAAAAGCTCGGTATGCGAAACGATCTCTCAATCGACGGTGTTGTCGGTGCCAACCGATTCTCCGACGATGCAGCCAGCGACTTCATCAAGAAGCTCGACTCGATGGATGCAGCCGATGACGTTGTCCCACTCGGGAGAGAGAACGACTACCGATCGTGGAACAAGCCAGGAAAAGACTACGCACGATCCGCTGCAACAGCCGGGAGCACGGCAAGCGATCCAGTGTCTGGATTGCAGCGAGAGGCCGAGAGCGTTGCCGCTGGCCCTCCACAGGAAGCCGTCGACAAGATCCTCAAGCCAAGACAGTCTTTCCAGAAGTTCATTGACGACCACATCGCCAACCGACCCAAGCCATCGGAAGACAACATCCAGCTCGGGCAGTGGATGGATGACAACCCAGGCCTTGCTCCGGTATTCCTTGGCATCCTCAAAGATAAAGAGAAGAACAAGATCACCGGCCAGACGATCGATCGTATCGTCAAGGAGCGAGCAATCGATGAGATCCTGATCCCAATCTCCAAGGGAGAGAAGGTTGTCGTCAAGAGCATTGACCCTCGCAAGCCGAACGTCACCTACGAAGTCACTCAGCACCTAGACAAGGACGGTGTTCCTGTCGATGGGTGGGCTAGCTTCCGTGAGATTGGATCGGAATCCCCAGCAAAGCCAGCAAGCCTAGACAAATTTGCTCACAAGTACATCAAGGCACCCACAGCCGAGGAAGCACTTCGAGCATCATTCGTTTCCAAGAAGGCACTGGAAGCTGCGCTTAAGAAGGCAGAGAAGCAGGGCAACGCTGCTCCTCCGCAGATCCAGCCTTTGCTCCCAGGTCCAACACAACCAGCTATCACTCAAGCCCCGATAGCACAACAGCCAGCATTGCCAGCACCTAAGAAGACCAGAGCTAAGAAAGCCCCACAGGCCTTAATCCCACAGCAACCAGCACCGCAGGCCCCACTGCCGCAGGCTCCTGTTACCAGTGCTCCAGAAGCGATCGCACCACAGGCTCCATTGCCGCAGGCCCCAGTCGCTCCGGCCCAGCAAGTGGCACAGGAAGCACCGCAGATCCTCAGCAAGGTTGCACCAACCGAACCTGTCGGACGAGGTAAGGGAACTGGATTGAAGGGGTTCAAGAACCAACCCAAAGAACCTGCACCAGTCGAGCAAGTTCCACAGCCCGTGGTCACACCTGACCAAGCATCTCCAATCAACATGCGAGAGAAGCTGCTCGCTTGGAAGAGAACCGCCAAAGAGAACGAGTACGCTGACGATGACTCTCTATTGAGGGAGATCAACGAAAATGCTGTGCAAGCCAGGAACGGCGTGCTCGACATGGTCAGCAATCCAGACAAGTACGAACTTGACAAGGTCACTGCTCGAAACATAGGCGAAGCAAGCGACGAGGTTCTAGCTGAAGCCAAGGGAGCCGGAACAAAGCTCTCAGGCAACGATTACATCGATCGACTTGAAGTAAAGCTAGCTTCCAAGCCAAGAATCAATCAGGATATCGCAGAGGCCATGGCTACCCCAGAGTGGGAGATGGCTGTAGATCGAGTGATAGACAGGGTCATCAAGAAGAACATTGGAATCCTACGAAGTGCTGGAGTCGAAGCTGACGATATCGTCCAGGAGGTAAACCAAAAACTCCTAACATCTAGCCTTCCAGAAACCATCACTTCAATCGACCTTGGATCGAAAGACCTACAGGCCTGGATATGGAGCATTGCCACAAACGCCGTCAATGATCTCGGACGGAAGGTGATCTCTAAGAAACGTGGTGGTGGCATGGCCAAGGAAGGCCTTGAAGTCGCTGAATCCATACCGGCTAAAACAATCTCTCCTGTTGAGTCTGCAACAACCAATGAACTTAACACAAAGATCAGAGACGCAATAGTTCGCACAGGCAATCCAATTGCCGAGTCGGTCGTCGAAGGACGAGCCGCCGACAAGTCAATTGCTGAGATTGCACAAGAGCTAGGCGTCACTGAGGCTCAAGTTAAGTCAGCTCTCGATGAAGTACAGTCTGCATTGAGAACAAGCGATGGAGTCGAGTTGGCTCCCGCTAAGTCCAGTCCCCCAGTTAGAGGAACGAAGAATGGCCAAGAAAGCCGCGCCGAAGAAGGAAGAGTCGATGGGCAGCCCAGTGCAGAAGTTGGACAAGGGCAAGGGCGAGATGCCAGCATTTCCGCCAGCCAAAGGCAAGGCGACGAAGTCGTCCCCCAAGAAGAAGGGCAAGTGCTAGTCGACCAGCCTGAAACGGTTGAAGATATCAACAGGGGTGTTTCTGCATCTAGCGGAGACGCCCCTGTTTCTGTAAAGGCAACAACTGATACTGATACTGCTGATCGCATTGCAACTGCAAGACTTGGGACCACCGGCCAGAAAGCGATAATCACCAAGGCTAGACGAGAATACAACAAAGCCATCAAACAGGCTAACAACGCAACTGACCCGAATGCAAGAGCAGATGCGTTGCGTGCAGCCGAGATCGCCCGAGAGAAAGAGAATCAAGTCCTTGCGATCATCAGGGACACACAGGCAAAGCAAGCTACCAAAGAGATCAAAGAGACTGAGTCGTCTGTAGCTAAGGTAGAGAAATCAGTCAAGGAGTCTCTTGAAGTCGCTCCAGCAATGACTCGCAAGCAGTTCATCTACACTGCAGCTCAAGCGATCGGACCAGACAAAGCTGTCAATGTTGCTCGGGTAATCGATGCCCTAGCTGCTGCTGAAGGCATGACCACCGACAATTGGCTGATGAATAGAATCCGCCATGTCGAAGTAGACAAAAGCATCGACATGACAGCACCTGACGGAAGAAAGGTCGCTGCTAGGGTCGGCTTCTTGAATGACGGCAAGGCTGTCATTATGGCCTTCAAGCAAG
>JACCDR010992000.1_pt1 | contig 14046 bp, 10 predicted proteins | sample 7446431 | NCBI WGS metagenome assembly JACCDR01 (sample SAMN15323443, study PRJNA562643) | freshwater metagenome | isolation source: river surface water | place: USA:Blue River Watershed | collected 2017-08-17 | reverse complement strand
GAGTGAGCTGGAAGAGGGGTTGGACCATGAAGTAAAGATTGTGCACAACACGTCGGTCAAGGGAAACAAGGCAATGATGTACGTCGAGGTGGAAACAGCAAAGGTACCGCATACGGTCACGCGTAAGACGTTGGCGTGGCAGAACAGGTTCCCAAGTTACCAAGGCAGTGTTGGATTGTTGCACGTTCCGCGGGCAGATGTTGCTGTCCACTTGGAGGTCAGTTACAGCACGTTTGACAAGTGGGTAAAGGCAAACCTTGTTCGAATGTCTGCCCGTAGACCCGGGTGTGTCGAATTTCCAGTGCACTTTGAAGTGCCATTGGAGTGAGTCAGGTGTACGTTGACTTGAATTGTAATTCGGATGTGTGGATGTCTGTAAGTCTCGGATGTGATTGTATTTGAATTTGTATTTGTATTGTATTTGTATTTGTGACGTAAATTGTGGTTCCCAAAGACATGTTGTTACGACCAAACACCAACACACAGAATCCGACTGTCTCGATTTGTTACAACCAAACACCAACACACAGAATCCGACCGTCTCGATTTGTTGCAGCATTCCACGCAGAATCAATGTAACGAACTGCCATGCGTCACAAAGTGCACAGGGAATTCAACACCCCCCTTGAGTTTGTCAGACTTTCGCACGAGACCCTCCTTTTCCCATCTGTTGAACGCACTGGAGTTGACCTCGAGGTGTATGACTGCATCTGCGCGCGGGACATGCAGTATGCCAAGACACCCCTCGTAGCTTGGGAATCGGTTCTGCCATGCCAGCGTTCTTCGCGTGATTTCGCACGGCACTTTTGCAGTTTCCATCTCCACGTACTTCATGGCCCTGTGTTTCTTGATGGATGTGTTGTGCAGAATCCTCACATCATGCTTCAGATCATGCTCGATGTTGTAAACGGAGGTCCCAAGGATACCACAAGCATCTGCCAAGCTCACGAGACATCTTGCCCCGACTTTCGGCACGGAAAGGAGTCGTGAGGGGTCGTGCTCGTAACACGTTTCCCATCGGTCAGCACACCCCCCACACACAATGCCCCACATGGTATCGGCCGGAACAAACGCCTTGCACATCCAGCATTCCTTGGTCTCCTCGCTGTGGGGCAGGATGAACATGCCGTAATGGTATGGTACGCGAAGGTTGATGTACCATTCCTGCAGCGTGTCCCTGGTAATGCCCATTTCCAAACAGAACTCTCGCGCGTGGACACTTCTCTGACCCAGATTCACGGCGTACTCAGGTGGGGTGTTGTTCCTTTTCATTGCTTCAAATTCGTCCTCCGATATCATTTTGCACTCCACAGGCACGTTTCCAGGCACGTTTCGCGGCGAATCCTCGAACCGATAATACTTTTTGCCCATGATCGTCTCAAATTCCATCTTCGATACCAGATAACGCGTCGAGTGTTTGCACGCGTGCTTGTGTTCCAAATAAAATGCACCCATCTCCATGTAATCGTTCACGCGAACAGACCGTTCCAATGATTGAACGCAGTGCGTGGTGAATGACACTCAGAATGTCAGCAAACATCATCGAATAACAACAAGGTGATGTGAGTCCGTACCGTTCAATTTCAAAATGGCGTGCTGTGGTAATCACTTTGGTACGGACTCACATCACCTTGTTGTTAATTGACGATGTTTGCTGACATTCCGAGCGTCATTCACCCGCACTGCGTTCAATCAGCCGCTTCGCATGTTTGCACGTACGATTATCTGAAAATGTGTGCATTTTATTTGGAACACAAGCACGCGTGCAAACACTCGACGCGTTATCTGGTATCGAAGATGGAATTTGAGACGATCATGGGCAAAAAGTATTATAAGTTCAAGGATTCACCGCGTAAACGGCCTGCGGATTGCCCGCTGATATCGGAGGAGCAATTGGCAGAAATGCGACTGTCCAACATCCCACCCGACTACGACGTGCAGCCGGGTCGGAGAAGTGTCCACGCGCGGGAGTTTTGTTTCGAAATGGGTATTAGCAGAGACACTCTGCAGGGATGGTACAAAAACCTGCTTGTACAATATCACTACGGCATGTTCATCCTCCCTCACACCGAAGAGACCAAGGAATGCTGGATGTGCAAGGCGTTCGTCCAAGCCAATACCATGTGTGGCACCGTGTGTGGGGGGTGTGCTGACCGGTGGGACATGTGTTACGAGCCCGACCCCTCGCGACTCCTTCCCGTGCCGAAAATCGGGGCAAGGTGTCTAGTCAGCCTCGCAGATGCTTGCAGTATCCTCAGGACCTCGATTCGTGACATCGAGCTTGATCTGCAGCATGAAGTGAGGATTCTGCATGATACATCCATCAAGAAACACCGGGCCATGAAGTACGTGGAGATGGAAACAGCAAAAGTGCCTGTCGATGTCACGCGCAAAACATTGGCATGGCAGAACCGATTCCCAAGCTATGCAGGGTGTGTTGGGCTGCTGCATGTTCCACGCATCGACGCAGTGACACACCTGGAGGTCAGCTACGGTACATTCAACGGGTGGGAAAGGGAAGGCCTTGTGCGAAAGTCTGACAAACTCAAGGGGGGTGTTGAATTCCCAGTGCACTTTAAACTTTAAGCTGCCTTTAAGATTTTCAACACAAACATTGTAACATTGTAACGTTGTCATGAGGAGCTGTTGAGAAACGTTGGCCATGTAATTTCACAAAGAATCCGGTGGTCGATCGGGTGCATTTTCGCCCAGTTCGAGCTGTGACAACACATCTGTAAACCGTGCCTTGGTGTCGGCTTGGATCTGTGCATCCGCCAACACAAACGCGTGTAATCCGACCAACTGCCAGGGCGTGTGCTGCGCCATAACGGTGATCACGTTCTCCACCCACGAAGCGTCCGAGCGCAATAACTGAAGTTCAATATCGAACTCGACGGGGTGGGAACCCACGCCGGAAAGCTTCATGGCGCGACGTATGGCAAGTTTCTTTGCACCGCTGGAAATTTCGGGGCGCTGTACCATCACGCTGATGAGGTGGATGAGAGCTGCATTGCTGTGTTCGATGCTGAAACTGTCGATTGTTCTGTTGATGTCGAACGGGTCACTGAAGTGTTGCAAATCGTAAAGCGCATACTGCAAGTCTGATGTGGGAGGTCCGTCCTCGAGCACTGGCGATGACATGACCAATGCCCTGACCACCGACCGCGCTGGTTCGGGAACCTGCGGCAGGCGTTTCATCAGGTGGACCAAGCATGGTCGCGTTGCAGCGTTGACCAGGGGCTGTATCAGCGTCGCGACGGTCAACTCCGACGTATCGCTCCACAGTGGCGGGTTCGTGCGCAGCCAATCCACCAGGTCATCGAACGACATCTGGTCACTCGTCAAATCAACGAGCCAGTTGGGTATGCTATCGAGTTCGCGCGTAACGTACTGCACGGCCGCATCGGTAATGGCGGATGTGGGTGGCAAAATGTGATTGTTGTAGCCCTCCAGCAACATGTACGCTACGCACATCGAGTCGATTCCGGACACGCCGTTCACGATGCGGGTGCGTATGTACTCTGTGTGTGCGCGAGAGAAAAGTGAAGGAGGTTGTGTGAGGGACATGGCGGCCAACATGGCAATACGCCGATCCCGGCTGGGACAGTACGCGGTTATGCGGTCATCGTGACGCACGAGTAGTACCCACGTGTCACTGGGACCGTGCAGCACGGGGGCCACCACGATCGGATAGCCTGGGTTAAACTCACCCACCCCCCCGTCCGCCGGTCTTGGGGGGGTCACCCAGATGGGAAGGTTGCGCCACACCGCGATCCGGGTTTGCAACAGTTTCATGAACATGTGCATGGCGCGCGTGCTCACACGTTTGTCAAAAGTATCCATGCTCGGCCTCACATAAAATTTATCTCTGCCGAAAACCGTCTTAAGGGCCGCTTCTGGTGCGTGGGGCATCGGTTGTTACTCGGTTGAAAAATGGTGACGCCTACCACGCTCAGGACCGGCCGCGTGTCCCGCCAACCCCAACGCTACCAGCCAGTCGAGATCCCCGAGGATGACGTGGATATGGACGAAGAGGCATACAGCGATGATACCGAAGACGATGACAGGGAGGAGGGTGAGTGTGACGACGATGATGACGACAGCTTCATCGCCGGGGACGACGACGACGACAATGACGAAGGGGGTGACGATGAGCTGTACCTTCCGCCACTGCATGCCGATTTTGATGATGATGACGACGACGACTCCGATGCGACAGATGACATGGATATGGCAATTGACGACCTGGATGAGGAACTGTGAGTGCGTATCCAACCACTGAAAAAATGTGTCGGCAATTGGGCACGGCACTCTAACCACAATTGAAAAAAATGGACGCTGTAAAGTTCGAAACGTATGCACAGAAGCTCCAGCGCATCGATAACAGGGGGCGCCCCCCAACACCACAGTACCGCGATGATGGCCCCATGCAGCCTGACCCCATGCCACCAAGTCAAATGCAGCCACTACCAAGTCAAATGCAGCCGCTACCAAGTCAAATGCAGCCACTACCAAGTCAAATGCAGCCGCTACCAAGTCAAATGCAGCCGCCACATAGTCAAATGCAGCCGCTACCAAGTCAAATGCAGCCGCCACATAGTCAAATGCCACCTGGTCCCGTGCCACCTGGCCCTATGCCACCTGGCCCTACGCCACCTGGTCCCATGCCACCTGGCCCTATGCCACCTGGCCCTATGCCACCTGGCCCCACCCATGCAGACCCTTCCATCTACAGCGAAATCGAGGCGGATTCGCATTTTGGGTGGGACCCCCCACACGCCCAGGACAAGCCAGCCACGTCCTTGCGCGTGATCGTGCAGAAACATGCACCCATCGGGCTTGTGGCGGCCCTAGCATATGCGTGTTTCTCCAAGCCCATGCCGACAACCGACTACGCGCGGATGGTGGCGGTATGCATGGCAGCAATCGGTGTCGCTATTGTGCTGGACCGCTACGCCAATCGGAGTGCAGCGTCGTAGACCACGACCACGTCCACCACGCACTCGCGCTCGGGAACGCCCACCCGCACAAACGGTTTGGATTGGCCGACCAGGTCCGCAAAGCCCGTGCTGCGCCAGTCCCGCAGGTCAAGGCCCATTGACTTGCCCTTCCACCCCGGGGGCAGCCACGCATTGGCAACCAGCGCGGGTATGTCGTGGGCCCGGTCCTCGTCCTGCTGCGTGATGACCTCCACGCCCGTAACGCCCTCCGTGCTGCAAATGACCTCGCGCACGCGCCCCTCGGGTATGTCCAAGCGCGCGAACTGCATGCCCCTGCGCGACTCGGCTGCAAAGTGGACGGCGTTCGCGTAAACCCACTCGGGGGGCCATGGCACGTCGCTACCGCCGAAAAACGTCACGTCCAAGTCGTCCGCAAGTGCGTGCGGGACCTCGATGTGCACCCGCAGGTCGGGTACGACGGGTACCGCGCACTTCAAGGTCCACGTCAACGCCAACAGCCAGGGGGGTCTGGACCGGCCCGTTCGCTCCCGCCAGACCGCGTCACGCACGCCCGCAACGTGGCCGTCCACCTGCATGAGCGTGCTGCCACCCACGCGCAGGGAACACTTCACGCCCGATGGCCATTCGAAGCCGGGTGTGGCCGAAACCTCGGAAAACACAAAGGACCAGTGGCGTGGCGGGGCAAACACCAACAGCCGCTCACCCGCCACCAACGTAGTTGCGTCGAACTGCATTTTTTGCATAGCCGAATCAAAATATTTTTGACAAGTTGCGAATACATCATGCAAAAAACAGCCACCATTGTAACCGCTCTGCTGCTCGCGTGCGTGCTTGCCTACTCGGTGTCGTGTGCCGACCGCGACGCGTGTGCCGTATTCCTAGATGCAAACAGCACCACCCCCATGTGCGCAGAGGCCCGCAAAGCGCTGATGCAGGCGCCCTTCGGCAACCCGTCCGCGTCGTACCACGCCGGGCGAACTGCCAAGCAGGCGCTGGAGGCGAGCAGGGCAACCCTCGGCGCGCTCATAGGCGGTCGGGACGGCGTGCTCATATTCACCAGCGGCGGCACAGAGGCGAACTCCATGGTGCTCAAGGCTGCCGACGCGTCCGGCAAAATAGCTGTGTCGGCAGGGGAACACGCGTCCCTCGTCGACCACCCCAACGTCGATATCATCCCCGTGCAGGCGGATGGAAGGGTCGTGCTGCAGCCGGGGCAGGTCAGGGGGTACGCGCTCGTGTGTGTGCAGCTCGCAAACAACGAAATCGGGTCCGTCAACGACATAGCGGCCATTGCGGCTGTGTGTCACGCGGACGGGGCGTGGCTGCACGTGGACTGTGTGCAGGCGCTCGGGAAAATCGTGGTTGCGGCCGACGAAATGGGGGCCGACTCCTACAGCTTCGCGGCGCACAAGGTACACGGCCCGCGCGGGGTGGGTGCGCTGTACGTGAGGTCGCCCCATGTGCTGGAGCTGCTGAGGCAGTCCCGGTGCAGAATGGGTGGGGGCAAACAAGAGTTCGGGGTACGCGCGGGAACCGAGAACGTTGCGGGCGCGTGTGCATTCGCAGCTGCAGCCTCGTACAGCTGTCAGGCCATGAACCTCGCCATGCCGCACACGCTGGGTGTGAGGGAGTGGGTCCGCGGCCAGGTTCTAAGGCACGGAGGGGTGCTGCTGGGCCACGCCGACCAGTGTCTACCGCAAACTGTGTCGTTTATTCTACCGGGGGTAGACTCGCGCGAGCTCATGCACCGATGCGATGCGCTGGGCGTGTACTTCAACACCGGGTCGGCGTGCTCAAAGGGTAAGCGCAGCCGCGTGTTGGCTTCCATGGGCATACCGCCCGAACTCGAACGCGGGGCCGTCCGACTGAGCTGGACGTGCGATACCCCCGGCCGTGTTGTTAGGCTCGGCACCGCCCTATTATTTTCGCAGCTTGGGCAATTATTGTAGCCTGAGACATGTTGTCCCATGAAAAAGCCAAGGAGAAAAGCTCCAGTAAGGAAACAGTAGGGGTGGCCACCTACCTCTCAGGCATTGTGGGACTTGCCCTCGTGTTCATCACAATCTTCTACGTAAAAACCACGATCGCACTCGTGAGAACCATGAAGGCGATCCATGGCGCGAGTGCCAGCATGAAGGGCGAGGAGTGGGCGGGATTCGCCAAGTGGGCTGATGGCGTGTGGGCCAGGCACGGCTTCAGGGGTGGGCATGCAGTGGAGCTACGGCGCGTTGGCACGTACCTGGACTGGCTCGAGTGTGTGTGCATTGTGTTCCCACCCGCCGCGCTGCCCGTCTACCCCTTCTTCGCGCGCTATTGCACCAAAACGTCCCAAGTGCTGGCCGAGTTGTGCGGTAACACGCTCGCAATCGTCGTCATTAACGATTTCCCCCTCGGGCGATCCGAGTATGTCATCAATCCCACATGGCTAATGAACTCCACACAGTACCAGCGGTTCATCAACAGCCAGGCATCATCCGTCGCCGATTGCAAACTCCGCATCCCGGCATCCAGTACCACCTACGTGTCCATGAATGCCACTGAATATACCGAACAGGACGCCGCAATATATGCGATTTATGAACAATTCATGAAGTTAACGGGGCCACTTGCGGATGTGGTGACGGTCAATCTCGACACGAAGTACGGGCCGTTTCCAGCCATCCACATGGCCCCTGCCAACATGGGCGTGTCGCCATCCACAATCTGGAACGCAAAAACCCTGTGCGGCTGCATGCGAGACGTCGTCATGGGTAGCAAAGAGCCGTGTGTGATCATGTGCAACGGGTACAGCGGCACAGGCAAAACGGCGACGTTGTTCGGGTACGCACGCCGCAACTCCACGACGACTGGACTCGTGCACTGTGTACTCAAACAAATGCTGAAACAAACGGGGAAGGCGGCTACGGTGTCGGCGTTCGAGGTTTGCGGCGCCTTGAAAGAAAGTGTACCTCTCCCAAAATGGTCACAGAGTTTCAACAGAGTGTCCCACCTCACGCACGACCACTTCGACTACGACACGATCACACACACTGCGCGGGGTGTAAGCAGTGTAGACGAGCTGAACGCGTACATAGCCGATATCCAGAAGCAGCGGTATGACGCCGGTCGCGTAACCTCCACGCCCAACAACCCCCAGTCATCGCGCAGTCACATGTTTTTGAAGATCACGTCGGCGGAGGGGCGTAGCGTCTGGTTCGTGGACCTGGGTGGGCACGAAGCCTGGTTCACAATGGCTAACACAATATCCGCCCAGTTTGGATACAAGAGTTACCAATTCGCCACCGACTTGCACGCGTGCTCCACATCACCCGACAACATCGGAGAGGTTTCCCTGAAATATCCGGATGTAAACGTACCGGAACTGCTGAAAATGATGCGGCAAGGCGTGTTCATTGCCGAAACTCTGCGCCACGTCCCCCTTGTGATGCTCATCAAACGCATGTACATGTACGGAGGCGATGAAGCGTCGGTGGACGCCCTGGTCGAAAAGTTCCGTCGGGATGAATATATGGTCATGTTCACGAAGGATGCGATCATGCAACAAGTCGGGCGGGAAACCGAGGGGTTCATACGCACGCTGCTTGACTTGAGTGACTCGGCACTCTTATGCTTCATAAACACGGTCAGCAAACGAACTGTGGGTGGGAAGGACGCCATCCGGCACACCTTCGTCATCGCCGAGAACTCACTGCACGCGCAAAGCTCGGACCACCTTTTTTCAGACTATGAGTAATTGCAGCAGTAGTAGTAAAGGCACAAATGCAAACCCAACTTGAAACGCAACTTGAAGCCCGAGTAGCCCACCTCGACCGCGAAATGGGGGAGGTGTTGGCGGTCATGCGAACCAAGGCGGACACACCCGTCACGCACGTGGCCGCCGAAACCGTGCGCGGCATCGAGGACCGCGTCAAGTCAGCAGTGATGGGGGCCTTAGGAACAACAGTGGCGCAAATGGTAGCCGATGCAGTAGCCGATGCAGTAGCCGATGCAGTAGCCGATGCAGTTTCCAACACAATAGCCAACACAGTAGCCGATGCGGTAGCCAATGCGGTAGCCAATGCAGTAGCCGATGCGGTAGCCAATGCAGTAGCCGATGCAGTAGCCGGTGTGGACAACACGGTGCGCGAGCGTGTGCGCTGGGAGTGTGAAGCCGCCATCATGCCCCGCATGCAGCACGGACTTGCAGATGCCGTGGCACAGGCCCGCGCGTACGCCGACGCCCTCCTAGTCACCGCCCAGGAACCGCGGGATGTGCTGCAGTGCAAGGAGCTGAGTCTCGAGCGCGATTTCGGGGCGTGCACCCTCCGGGGTCTGGGGTCAGGGCTAGCGGTGGATACGCCCACGGGAACGCGCATGCTCAGCGTCACGCCCGCCCGCATAACCCACGACTCGGGGTTGGATGTCACGGGCAACGGGGTGTGTCTCACGGGGGGCGTGCGTGCAGAAGGGGCGCTGGTAAGTCTGGGCGGCGTTGCTACCAAGGCGGGACTGTTCGTGGGTGAGTTTTCGGGCGAAGATCCAGTGGCGTTGGTCACTGCCACGGCCCCAGGGTTTGTGGAGGACCCCGCCGTGCTCACCGTCAAGTGCAGTGCGGGCATAGATAAGGACGGAACGGTCACTGGTCAAAGCGGGGTTTTCCCCAAGGTCGTGTGCGCGTCCATAGGCACACACGCGTTCGGTGGGGAAGTGCTCGTCACCAGCGACCTCACGTGTCAGGGCTGTCTGAGGGTGGGGGCCACGACGGCGGTCACCGCTAACGGACTTGTGATGCCCGTGTTCGACGAGCCACCGCCGGGCAAGGAGGGGGCCATGTGTCTCACGGCGCGCAAAGGGCTGCTGGTCCACGTCGGCGGTGCTTGGCGGCATGCAAACTAGGCACTCTCGAGACTGTCGTCGCTCATGTATTCTGGTTCACTCACACCATCGCTCATACCATCGCTCATACCATCGCTCATACCATCGCTCATACCACTGTTCAGACCACTGTTCAGACCACTGTTCAGACCACTCTTCAGACCACCGTTCAGACCACTGTTCAGACCACCGTTCAGACCACTGTTCAGACCTCTGTTCACACCTCTGTTGATACCCGCGTTCATACCTCTGTTGACACCACCGGTCAGACCACTGCTGAGACTCGAATTGATGAGCGCGTCAAGGTCAGCTGCAGTGCCTCTGGGCGTCAAGGGTTCGTCGTCGCTGAACGGTTCGCTACCGCCGATGCTGTGGGTGTCGTAATCGGTGCTTGGCGGGGGGTATGCGAGGTTCGATGTGGTAAGGCTGTTGTGTTTGGCAGCCACCCGTTTCATGTGGTTTACCAACTGGGAATTGCCAAACACCACGTTGTTCGATGTGTTGTTTGCGTTCCTCCGCTCCTCTTCCTCCTTGGCGCGGACCATGTTGAGGATGTTGTTGCGGTACTGCTGGTTTGCCATCGTGATCGTGTGTGGCAAGGCAGAAAAAAAAACAGTGAAGCAGTCCCCATCACGCAGACAAATCCACGCCCACAAGAATGCGAGTGCCCCTTGGAAGCGTCTCCAGGCCGTAGGTGAAGCTGGTTTCGCACATGGTCACGTGCACGCTGCGCTTCCGGAACACGTCGAAGTACAGGTCGGCGTTCCACTGCGGAGGGCGCGTGTTGTGCTGATGGCACATCTGGTTGAACGCGTCCAGGAACTTGCTCTCCGGCACGCTTGCACCCGGCGCCAAAACCACCAACCCGCTCGCCTCCAGGAAATACACCAGGGGGGATAGCTGCGTGTCCAGCTCCGCGTGGGCAGCCGCCAGCCAGGGCGTTAGGTTCTTGCGGATGGGGTTTGCGCCGTCGAAGCGGGCCAGGCCCTCGCCGTACGCCCGTGCACACTTCACCAGGATGGCCGGCAGCTCGACAACCACCTTGCTGTCGATGTCGTTCTTCTCGCACCCGCGGGGAATGTCCTGGTTGAAGGGTATCATGAATATGCGACGCAACACGTTGCCGCTAGTGTTCTTGTAGCAGGTGGGCAGCTGGTTACCCGCCATGATCCCGGGCACCCGCCACTCCACGCTGCGGGCCTTCTCGTACTTGCCGCGGATCTCGGTTGTGTCGCCTGCAACAATCGCCAAAAAATCCGCCTCCGCCATCGCAAAGTCGTTCGTCACCTCAGTCACCGACCACAGACGCTTGTCGAATGCCTGGGCCAGCGCGAACTGCGTCTGCGTGTTGGACGAGATCGTCGCAACGTCGGACTTGGCAAAGAACTTCTCGATGATCTTGATGAGCGTGGACTTGCCGTTGTTGGCCACCCCCTTGATGAACGGCACGATCTGCCACGCATCGAACTGGTTCACGGGGTACAGCAGCCGCCCTATCACCATCAGAACCAGGCGCTGGTCTTCCTGGGGGATGTGCTGGAAGTCAAAAAAGGACGAGAATATGGGCGTCGGTATGTCGAAGTAGTCGCAGTCCAGCCAAGCCGGGTCGAACCGCCAGCCCGGGACGTACCGCGTAGGGCACATACGGCACGTTCCCTTGCACGGGTCGTGGCGGGTCTGGGAGGCCAGCGGGTCAGACGACAACCGGATCCGGCGTGGGTCACGCGCATCCAGTACCAAGTTCTCGCCCATGTACACACCAACCGCGCACTCCACGGTCGGAAGCCGCGGGTCGGGTTGCGTCACGATGCTGCTGATAGCCTTCACAGCGGCCTCGTTGGAAAAACGAACAGCCTGGATCTCGGGAATGTTGGCAAGCATTGCGCTCATCACGTCGCGGATCGAGCCCACGCGCTGCACGCCCCCCATATCGCCGCGGGATGTGTACAGGGGCTCGTATGCGTCATCGTCCCGCCGCATGTACCCCCGCAGCTGGGATCGCAGCAACAGGGCGTCACGGACCCGCCGCACGGGGCAGGCGGTGCTGTCGGCCACGTCCAGCGTGGGGCCCGCGTCCTGGAAGTGGAGGACCCGCCGAACGGAGTGTAGCGCCTCGACCGCGAGCTCAAGGGCACCCGCAACAAACTTGGCCTGAGAAATGTGCAGCCCAAGGCCGGCACGTTCCGTCGCGTCGCCGATCGCCTGCACAGCCGCGTCCCCCCGCGTGAGCACGGCCATCACGCTACCCGGCTCGCCCACCAGTTGGCGTATGGCTTCGCACACCCCGTCGATGTCGGCCTGGACCTGTTGGATGTTCGTTGTTGAGTCGTTGGGGGTGTCGTGGGTGTCATCCGACATCTGGACAATCCGCCAGAAAATTTTCATGTGCCACACACCCAGCGCCGCTTAAGGGCGTGTTTTTTTACACCCATGTTAACCATAAATGGAACACCCTAAAATGAATCCATAAATGGAACACTGGCGTACTAACTCAGGTATTACCCTGGGTGGCATTTGCCATGACCCCAACTTCTGAACGCCTCCTTCTCTGGAGATGCAATGGACGCATCCTCCCAGTGAGGTGGGCAACCAGTGCAGCAAGGATGTTGCGTGCAGCGTTGAGGTCGCGATTGCGGTGTAGCGGCTTGTCCCGTTCGCCACATGTGTGACACAAGCGAATACCCCGCATTTCGACACTCCTGCCCTCTACATCCCTGTAAATTTTGTCCAATACACTTCCACACCTATGACAACATTTTGTGGTGTTGAACTCATCCACCATCACCACGCGTCCATTGATGTGACCACGCATTTCACGAAAGGCGCGTATAAAGTACTATTTGTTCCAGTGGTCGGAACTGCACGCTCTCCTCTTCCGGTGCATGCAAACTTGGCGGCGCCATACCCGACCACCACATCACGCTCCTTCTTCCTTGCATGCTGAAGTACATCATTGGCGCGATTCGCGAGGACTTGTGATTTGGGTATGGCTGTAAATTGCTCATCATCGCTGTTGACCATTACAAAAGTAAGCACGATGGCATTGCATGGATGATGCAATTTTTTTAGTAACGACGTGAAAATGCCACGCAAGCGCGCACGCAATAGCGATTCTGGTAGCGATTTGGGTAATGATTCGGTTGACTTCCCCAGGATTGACATATACATTCATAATAACAGCGGTTCGAAGGTGCGTGTAGCTGTGGTGCCCATGAACGATAACGACATCATGACCATGGAAATCCAGCTTGTGGGGCATGCACCAACCCAAGAGCTTGTACGCGATGTATCGACGCGGATGGATGCGACGGGGGTGGATGTGAAGATGTGGGAGTTGCACGAAACGCGTTCGGGGCATGCAAAGGTCAATGTGTGCACGACAAGCATCCAGCAAATCCAGCAGCTGTGGATGGCGTATTCGACGTTCCCCATCGCATTCACATGCCAGCCATTCGGGTATCTCGGGTTAGCACGTACAGTGGGCTGGGTCAAGTTCTACGGTGGGTGGCACACGCAGTTTGAGATACCGGTGGTTTTGAGTCCGGATGGAGCCGGCAATTTTGAGTGGGTAGCGGGTACGTTGACGCGCAGTGACGCATCCGTTACGTTCGGGTATTACCCTATGGCGATGAACGGCCCCGCATTTTCGAGTTTTACGTGGCTCAACCCGGACATACCCACAGTGTTACTTATACGGTCGTATGACAACTTCAAGTATCGCTTTGATACCAGTGAAGTCGAGATTACGTTTCAGTCGTATGACAGCACGTTCCCCCCCAACCCCAACATCTCGTTTGCCCGCCCAATCAAGCGGTTTATCAAATCGTCGGAAGCGCTGTCGGGTACCCCGCTCAACGTCACGCAGCGCATGGTTCACACCCGCGATGCACCCGATGTGCAGTGCAATGTGTTGAGCCTAGGCGTTAAACCCGCGAACGTGACAACCGTGGATCAAATGGTGCAACTTTACAGCCTGCCAGAGTTGAAGACCAACAACGTGATGCGGCGCATATTTATGAAGATACCATTCGATGGGTTCATGGACCCCGACACCAAGCTGGGGATCGGCTTGCTGGTCTTCCAGACAAACGGCACAAACGCGGCGTTGGAAGTCCACATGGAAGTGCAGCCGGGTACATTGATGTTCACGCACAACGAAAGTGTGCCCTTGATGATGAATGACGTACACGCCTTCGCGCAACAAGTAAACAACGCCCACCCAAGTGCCCTG
>JACCDR012279182.1_pt1 | contig 14047 bp, 10 predicted proteins | sample 7446431 | NCBI WGS metagenome assembly JACCDR01 (sample SAMN15323443, study PRJNA562643) | freshwater metagenome | isolation source: river surface water | place: USA:Blue River Watershed | collected 2017-08-17 | reverse complement strand
CTGGCTCGAGCTGATCCGCCGCGTGCGCGAACACGATCTCGCGCCCGAGCCCATCTGGCAGGCTTATCAACGCCTCGGCTTCGACACCGCGCAGCTCACGCCCTTGCGCGACAAACTTCCGCTCATCACAACGACCTTGCTCGCACCATTCGCCGAAGACCGGCCGTTCGATCTCGCGCAGTGGAAAATGGGCCCGCAACTCACCGCCCTCCTCGGCGAGCACCGCATGGCTTTCCGCCTCGCCGGGCCCGCGCACCACCTTTACTTGATTCGCGCGTTTCAGGGTTTGCTCCGCTACCTCAAGGCGCTCGGCACGCCGCTCCACTGGCCGCACGTCCTCGACGAAACGCTCCAGCGGCTCGACCTCCCGCCGCACCCCGATGCCGCGCAAAATCTGCCCACCCCGCCGCGAACCACTAAGTCTGAATCCTCCTCCGCGCTGCTCTCAAAGTACCTTTGTCTGTCCGTGACCGAAAACGGCACACCGCGCATCCGGCTCACGTTTCCCGCCGGTGCCCTGCCCGATCTCCCCGAGCTCATCCCCGAGGACATCGCGCCGCGCCTGGTGGCCCGCCACATCGATGCCGCCCACTTGACCCGCGAAGCCCTCGCCCGCTGCGCACCGCCCGGCGAACTCTTTAGCCTCCACGATGGCGCGCGGCATTTTCGCGTCTGGCTCGAATGACAGGCCCCCGTAGCCAACTGCGCGGCTGCTACAGTTTTACCCATCACAACCGATGAAGTCCTATGCCTTCGTCGACCGCGCCCAACGATCCCGCCGCCCCTCAGGATCTGACTGCAAAAAAACGCTCCTGGCGCACCGTCGCAACCCTCCTTCCCGCCGCCCTGCTCGTCCTCGGCCTGGCCTTCGCCGGCATCCAATTCGTCAACGGCAAAAGCGCACTCGACAAGGCCGACCAGCAACACTTCGAGCTCCTCATCCGCCGCACCGAAAACAACATCACGTCACGGCTACAAACCTACATTAACACCCTCCACTCCGCCACCGGACTTTACGCTGCCTCAAAATCAGTCGAGCGTTCCGAGTGGGCCGCATTCGCCACCGCGCTCGACCTGCGCAACCGCTACCCAGGCATCAACGGCATCGGCGTCATCTATCCGGTCAACTCCGCCGACATCCCGGCCTTTAACGCGCGCATCCGCTCCGACGACGCCCCGACCTTCGCACCCTTTTCCTACGGTGAAAACGTCCTCCTCGCGCCCACCGCTCCGAGTGGCGACCACCACATCATCACCTTCATCGAGCCGCTCGCCGAAAACCAAGCCGCGCTGGGCCTCGACACCGGCAGCGAGCCCCATCGCCGCGCCGCCGCCGAGGCCTCCCGCGACACGGGCACGCCTCGCATCACGCAGCAGATCACCCTCGTGCAGGATCAACAGAAGAGGCCGGGCTTTCTCCTCTATGTGCCCATGTACCGACTACACAACACGGCGGCCGATGTGGAGGCGCGGCGTCGCTCATTTCTTGGCTGGGTCTACGCTCCGTTTATCGCGCAGGATTTTTTCTCCAGCATCCGCGATGATTCCTCGCACGAATTCGATTTAAGTATCTACGCGGCTCCGCAAGCCGCAGCAGAGAACCTCGTTTATTCAACCCGCACGGATGCGCCCTCCTCCGCCGATCACCGGCAGATTACTGCTCTCAATCTCGCCGGCGAGACGCTCATACTCGGTTGGGATCCGCGCGCGGGATTTTCCGCCGCGAGCCGCCTGCCGCTCTATCTGACGAGCGCCGCAATTTTGCTGATCACGTTTCTCCTCGCCGGTTTGATTCACAGCCTGCTCACCGCCCGCCAGCGCGCACAGGCGCAGGTCGATGCCAGCACGCGTGAACTTCAGGAAACCAACCAACGCCTGAGCCAGGAATTCACCGAGCGCGTCATCGCTGAAACAAAACTCGAAGGCTCCCGCGCTTTGCTCTCCACCATCCACCAGGCGCAAAACAAATTTATCTCCACCGGCGACCTGCGGCTCACGTTTGATGAACTCCTTGAGTCCACCCTCATCGCCACCGACAGCGAGTACGGCTTCATCGGCGAGGTCCTCCACAACAACGACCAGCCCTACCTCAAAACCTACGCGATCACCAACATCGCGTGGGACGACGCCACGCGCGCCCTCTACGAAAAAAACGCCGCGACCGGTTTCGAGTTCTACAACCTCAAGACCCTTTTCGGCCGCGTCCTGCGCACCGGCCAGCCCATCATCACCAACGATCCCGCGCACCATCCCGATCGCGGCGGCACCCCGCCCGGCCATCCGCCGCTCACTGCATTTCTCGGCATCCCGCTCAACATCGGCGGCAAACTCATCGGCATGATCGGCCTCGCCAATCGCCCGCAGGGTTACCGCGACAACAACCTCCGTTTCCTCGACCCGCTCGTCATCACGTGCGCCAACCTCATCGAGGCTCATCGCGGTGAGATTGCACGCCGCCAGACTCAGCTCGACCTGAAGGCCGCCAAGGACGCCGCCGAGGCCGCTTCCCGCGCCAAGTCCGAGTTCCTCGCCACCATGTCCCACGAGATTCGCACGCCGATGAATGGCATCCTCGGATTCACTGATCTCCTGCTCGACTCCGAGCCCACGCCGAAGCAGCGCAAACATCTCGCGGTGCTGAAAAACTCCGCCGAGTCACTCCTCGTTATCATCAACGACATTCTCGATTTCTCCAAAATCGAAGCGGGCAAACTCGAGCTCGAAATCCTCCCCACCGACGCCAGCCAGACCACCCGCGAGGTCCTCCAACTCCTCCAGCCGCAGGCCGCCACCAAACGCGTCAGCCTCGCCCTTGATTTTCCGCTCGAACTTCCGCGCTGGATCATCACCGACCCGGTGCGTTTCCGGCAGATCCTCCTCAACCTCACGGGCAATGCCATCAAGTTCGCCCCCGGCGGCCACGTCCGTATCAGTGCCCAAGTTTCCCCTACCAACCCCAGCCATCTTCAGATCAACGTGTCCGACGACGGTATTGGCATCCCGCCGGAAAAACAAGGCCAGCTCTTCCAGAAATTCACCCAGGCCGATTCGTCCACCACGCGCCGCTTCGGTGGCACCGGCCTCGGCCTCGCGATTTGCAAATCACTCGTCGAGCTCATGGGCGGAAAAATCGGCCTCACGTCCACCACCGATCCCATTCATCACGGCTCCACGTTTTGGTTCACGCTGCCGTTTATCAGCAAGGCCTCCCAGCCTGTCCGCCTCCCCGCGCCACCGGCTTCTGCCAGCTCCGAACTCAACCCTTCCTCTTCCAACTTCAAACCTGCGCGTGCGACCAGCACGAGCGCCCACATCCTGGTCGTCGACGACAACGAGGCCAACCGACTCCTCGCCACGTCGTTGTTGGAAAAACTCGGTTGTACCCATGAGGTCGCCGTCAACGGCGTCGAGGCCGTGGAGAAAGTCATCACCGGGAAATTCGATCTCGTGTTGATGGATTGCCACATGCCCGAGCTCGATGGCCCCGGCGCCACGCGCCAGATCCGCCAGCAGGAAGCCAACGGCAACCACCTCCACATCATCGCGCTCTCCGCCGCGCTGGAAGACCGCGACAAATGCCTCGCCGCCGGCATGGACGACTTCCTCAGCAAGCCGGTCCGAAAAGCCGATCTCCACCGCACGATCACCGCCCATCTCGCCACCGCTTCCACCACCCGCATCGCCACCGCATAACCATGGCTGACCGCAGCTCTAATCCCTCTCCGCATCCACTCAACTACGCCCAATCCAGCGTCGCTGCATTTCCCCGTGCCCTCGCCCGAAAAATCGTAGTGCCGCTCGGCCTCGCCGGCGCGCTCTGCATCGCCGCCGTCGCCGTGGTCACACACATCGCACACCCGCTCGCGCTCACCGTGACGCGCATCGGGGTATGGGTTTTTTTGTGTTCGTTCACGTGGTGGCTCCTTCATCGCCATGTCATCAACCCCGTCAGCCGGCTCGTCGAATTTGTCCAAAGCACCCGCCACGACTCAAAGACGCCTTTGCCGAAACTCCCCGCTGACGACGAACTCGGCCTGCTCGCCCGCGCCATCGACTCCGCGCTGACGCTCGCCGGAGCCAGCCAGCGCCGCATGCTGGAGACCGAGTCCATTTTTCGCGATCTCACCAGCCACCTGAATCACATCCTCTGGGTCAGCGATCCCACCCGTTCCCGCTACTCGTATGTGAGCCCCGCCTACGCCGATGTTTTTAAACGCACCGCGGAAAACCTCCCCTACTCCAACCAAGAGTGGCTCGACGCCATCCACCCCGATGACCGCGCCCGCTGGGTAAACAACAACCTCGAACAACTCCCCCACGGCAAATGCGAGCAGACCTACCGCATCCGCCTCCCCGACGACACCCTGCGCTGGCTGCGCGACCGCGCCTACACCATCCATGACCCCCATGGCCAGACGCTCCGCATCGTCGGCGTGACCGAGGACATCACTGAGCACATCAACGCCGAGGAGCGCTTCCGCGTCCTCTTCTCCCACTCACTCGTCCCGCAGCTCCTGCTGCACGCGCACCGCATCATCGACTGCAATCCCGCCGCGATCGATTTCCTCAAGGCCCGCAACAAATCCCAGCTCATCGGAGTACCCATTTCCCGGCTACACCCCGCGCTCCAGCCCGACGGCTCCCCCTCCGCCGATGCCTATGCCCGCCTCGACGAGCAAACCTCCGAGCACGGCCAGCGCCGCTTCGAGTGGCTCCTGCAAAACCTCCACGGCGAGGCCACCCACGTCGAGATCACCCAGACCCAATTCTCCATCTCCGCGCGCACCGTCCTGCACCTTTCCTGGCACGACATATCCGAGCGCCGCCGCACGCAGGCCGCCCTGCTTCAGGCCAAGGTCGAAGCCGAGGCCGCCTCGCGCGCCAAGTCCGAGTTTCTCGCCACGATGTCGCACGAGATCCGCACGCCCATGAACGGCGTCATCGGCTTCACCGACCTGCTCCTCACCACCCCGCTCAACCCCGAGCAGCAGCGCTACACCAACACCCTCAAATCCTCCGCCGAGTCGCTTCTCGTTTTGATCAACGACATCCTCGATTTCTCCAAAATCGAAGCGGGCAAACTCACCCTCGAGCAAACCGTCTTCCCGCTGCGCACGACCATCGACGAGGCCTTGCTGCTGCTCAACTCCCGCGCGGCCGAAAAAAATCTCAACCTCTCCGCCACCTACTCACCCGACACCCCCGAACTTCATCTCGGCGACCCGACACGTATCCGCCAAATCATTCTCAACCTCTCCGGCAACGCCCTCAAATTCACCGCCCGCGGCCACGTCCGCCTCTCGACTCAAGTCGTCGGCGACTCCGATTCCCCGCATCTCAAGGTCTCCATCGAGGACACCGGCATCGGCATCCCTTTCGAGAAACAAAAAAACCTCTTCCAGAAATTCGTCCAAGCCGACTCCTCCACCACGCGCAAATTCGGCGGCACCGGCCTCGGCCTTTCCATTTCCAAATGCCTCGTCGAGCTCATGGGCGGCCAGATCGGCTTCGAGTCCACGCCCAACCAAGGCTCCACGTTTTGGTTTACCCTCCCCATCACCGCCTGCGCCCTGCCCTCCAGCAAAGAGGATCGCTCACTGCGCTCGTCCGCATCCGACCTCACCCCTGCCGCCTCAGACCTCTCTCCTCAGAGCGGCGAAGCCGCTTTGATTCTCGTCGTCGACGACAACGAGGCCAACCAGCTCCTCGCCCAATCCTTGCTCAAGAAACTCGGTTACGCCTCCGATCTCGCCACCGACGGCCATCAAGCCATCGCCGCCTTCAAGGCAAAAACCTACGCGCTCGTCCTCATGGATTGCCAGATGCCCGAGATGGATGGCTACGCCGCCACCGCCGAAATCAACCGCCTCCAAGCCACCGCCCCGCGCCGCATCCCCATCATCGCCCTCACCGCCAACGCCATCACCGGCGACCGCGAAAAATGCCTCGCCGCCGGCATGGATGACTATCTCACGAAGCCCATCCGCAAAGCCGAGCTGCACCGCCTCCTCCTCCATTGGCTCCCCGCGCAAAACTCCCCTCTAGAACGCGCCAAAACAAACGATAACATAGTGAACGCCGCCCCTTCCCCTGCCGCCCACCATGCCTAAAATCCGCGTCCTCGTCGTCGATGACTCCATCGTTATCCGTCGCCTCGTCAGCGACACCCTTGGCCGCGACCCCCAAATCGAAGTCATCGCCACCGCACCCAACGGCAAGATCGCTCTCGCCAAAATCATCCAGACCCCCCCCGACCTCATCACCCTCGACATCGAAATGCCCGACATGGACGGCATCGCCACCTTGCGCGAGCTTCGCAAAACCCACCCGAAGCTCCCCGTCATCATGTTCAGCACGCTCACCCAGCGCGGCGGCGTCGCCACCCTCGATGCACTCGCCGCCGGAGCCAGCGACTACGTCACGAAACCCTCCAACAGCGGCAACCTCGATGAAGCCATTTCAAAACTACAATCCGAGCTCATCCCAAAAATAAAAATCCTCTGCCGCTCCATCCTCGGCCTGCAAAACCCGCTCCCCTTTCCCCTCGATCCACCCCGGCACACCCGCGCTCCCCTGCCCATCGCCCCGCGCTCCTCCCCTGGCACGTCGAGCCCCATCATCCTGCGCTCCCCCTCGGCGCCCCGTCCGCGCCACCCCATCCAGCTGCTCTGCATCGGCTCCTCCACCGGCGGCCCCAATGCCCTCGCTGATTTTTTCCGCGCCTTCACCGCGCCACTTCCCATCCCCGTGCTCATCGTTCAGCACATGCCGCCGGTCTTCACCCAGATGCTCGCCGAGCGCCTCAACAATTTGAAAAACTTCGCGTTCTCCGAGGGCACCGATGGCGAAGCCCTCAAGCCCGGCCGCGTCTACATCGCCCCCGGTGGCCGCCACATGGAAATCCACCGCCCCTTTCCCGGCCAGCCCGCCTTTATCAAACTCCACGACGGCCCTCCGGAAAACTCCTGTCGCCCCGCCGTGGATGTCCTCTTTCGCAGCATCGCCGCCACCTACGGCGGCAACGTCCTCGCCCTCATCCTCACCGGCATGGGCCAGGATGGCCTCCACGGCTGCGCCTCCCTGTACGAACACGGCGCGCGCATCCTCGCGCAGGACGAAGCCACCTCTGTCGTGTGGGGGATGCCCGGTTACATCGCCCAATCCGGCATGGCCGACAAAGTCCTCCCTCTCCCCCAAATCGCGCCCGAGATCATCCGCCAATACACCACCGGTCAGCTCTGATCGGAATCAAACCGTCCAATGCCTCAAAGTCGAAAGTCCAAAGTCTCCACCGGCGCTCTTCGCCCCACCTCAAAATCAGCCCGCTCCAGCGGGCTGGGACTCGACCTTCGACCTTAGACCTTCAGTCCTTCGACAAAAACAAAACCCATGTCCCTCAGCGCTCCAGATTTCACCTACATTTCCGATCTCGCCCGCAAACACGCCGCGATCGTGCTTGAGCCCGGCAAGGAGTACCTCGTCGAGAGCCGCCTCATCCCCATCGCCCGCGACGAAGGGTTTCCCCAGCTCGAAAACTTCATCGCCAAACTTCGCACGTCCAACGGCACCCTCTCTCCCGCCCACCTCAAAGTCATCGACGCCCTCACGACCAACGAAACCTATTTTTTCCGCGACCTCCATCCCTTCGACGCCTTGCGCACGGAGATTCTCCCCAACCTCATCGCCCGCCGCGCCGAGAAAAAATCCCTCACCATCTGGTGCGGCGCCGCTTCCACCGGCCAGGAGCCGTACAGCCTCGCGATGCTCATCCGCCAGCACTTCCCCCAGCTCGCGTCATGGAAAATCACCTTCATCGCCACGGACCTTTCCCAACGCGTCCTCGATCAGGCCAAGGCCGGCCAGTACAACCAGGTCGAGGTCAACCGCGGTCTGCCCGCCATCTACCTCGTGAAGTTTTTCACCAAGCAGGAGGATCGCTGGATCGTGAAAGAAGAGGTGCGCAAGATGATCGAGTTCCGTCCACTCAACCTCATCGGCCCGTGGATGGGCCTGCCGATCTGCGATCTCATTTTTATCCGCAACGTCCTGATCTATTTCGACGTTCCCACCAAACAGGGCATTCTGAAAAACGTCCGCGCCCAGCTCGCGCCCGACGGCTATTTTTTCCTCGGCACCGCCGAGACGACCCTGAACCTCGACCCCGCCTTCGCCCCTGTGACTTACGGCAAAGCCACCGCCTACCGCACCCAAGCCACTCCGCGCTAAGCGACGCCGAAAAATCGGGAGCGCCGGACTCCCGTCCGGCTTCCGACTGCCGCGTTATCGGCCGTCAGGCATCTGGCATTCGCCGATCCCACTGATTCCGAAATCCCAAATGGAAGAGGGTGATTGAAGAATGGAAATTTTCCGTTCTCCGAAAATTGCCCGATGCCCGATGCCCGAATAAACAATCCTTCGGCCTTGCCCCCGCCCGCCTCCGCCTCGTTTTCTACCGGGATGCACGTCGCCTTCCATCAAGCCGCCGAACTCGAATCCGCTCTCATCGCCGCCGCCCAAGCCATCGGCCTCGACTCCGCGCTCTTCAAACCCGACGTCCGCTCCGCCGATCCGCGCCACGGCGATCTCCAGGCCAACGGCGTCCTCCCTTTCGCCAAACAAACCAAACAAAACCCGCGCGCGCTCGCCGAAAAACTCGTCGCCGCCCTCTCGCCCGCTCTCCTCGCCCGCTTCACGGTCACCGTCGCTGGCCCCGGCTTTATCAACTTCACCCTCGCCCCCGCCGCCCTGCTCGCGTGGCTCGAAACCTTTTCCACCCGCGAGGCCCTACGCTCCGGCGCCGCCACCTCCTACGCCGGCCAGTCATGGGTCGTCGACTACAGCTCGCCCAACACCGCGAAACAAATGCACGTCGGCCACCTCCGCTCCGCCGTCATCGGCGAAGCCATTTGCCGCCTCCTCGGCATCTCCGGCGCCAGGGTCATCCGCGATAATCACCTCGGCGACTGGGGCACCCAATTCGGCAAACTCATCTACGGCTTCAAACGCTGGGCTAATCAAGAAGCACTCCGAACCGACGCCATCGCCGAACTCGAACGCCTCTACAAACTCGGCAACGAAGCCACCCCCGAAGGCTCGCCCGCCCTTGATGAAGCCCGCGAAGAGCTCGTAAAACTCCAAAACAGCGACGCCGAAAACAAAGATCTTTGGCGAAAATTCACCATCGTTTCCCTCGCTGCCTTCAAACAAATCTACGACCGACTCGGCATTAAATTCGACTACAACCTCGGCGAATCCTTCTACAACGACAAAGTCGGCCGCGTTTACACCGAACTCCTCGAAACCAAAATCGCCGAAGACTCCAACGGCGCACTCGTCGTCTTCCACGACGAACACCCCCGCTTCAAACGCGACGCCGAGCGCCCCAACCCGTTTCTCGTCCGCAAAACCGACGGCGCCTCCGGCTACGCCTCCACCGATCTCGCCACCGCCCTGTTTCGCACCGAGCACTTCAAAGCTCACGGCATCGTGATCGTCACCGACGACCGCCAATCCGACCACTTTGAACAACTCTTCCTCACCGTCCGAAAATGGTTCGCGGCGAAAAGCTACCGCCTGCCCGAGCTGCACCACGTCACCTTCGGCAAAGTCTGCGGCCCCGACGGCAAAGCCCTCAAAACCCGCGACGGCGGCACGATCAAACTCAAAGACCTCCTCGACGAAGCCGAACAACGCGCCCTCGACGTCGTCACCGCCAAAAACGCCGAGCGCCCCGAAGCCGAACGCTTCACCGAAACCGAATGCCGCGACATCGCCCGCACCGTCGGCATCGGCTCCGTCCAGTACGCCGATCTCTCGCAAAACCGCTCCAGCGATTACGTTTTCTCCTGGGAAAAAATGCTCGCCCTCGAAGGCAACACCGCGCCCTACCTCCTCTACGCCGTCGCCCGCATCCACAGCATCCTCCGCAAAACCACGGCGACCGACGCCCCCGCTACCGCGCCGGAATCCGCCGCCGAAATCGCCCTCGCCCGCAAACTCCTCAAATTTGCCGACGCCCTCACCCTCGCCACCAGCACGCTCCGCCCGCACTTCCTCTGCCTCTACCTCTACGAACTCGCCGGCGACTTCAGCACCTTCTACGCCGCGGAAAAAGTGAACCACGAAGACCCCGTCATCCGCGCCCGCCGCATCCTCCTCTGCCGTCGCACACTCCTCATTTTGGAAACCGGCCTCGACCTCCTCGGCCTAAAAACCCTCCAACGGATGTAACCGCGCAAGGGCGCACCTCGCGTGTGCCCGCCCCACCCGTCTTGAGGTAGGGACGAGCGGCCCGCTCGTCCGCTCCGACTCCGCTTTCAACGGGATACTCAACTCGCGGCCCTCTTCCGAGAAGAACCGAAAGCCGGACGGGAGTCCGGCGCTCCTTTTCCGATCAACCTAAATTCCGCAGTTCATTTTAACCGCAGATGACGCAGACAAGCGCAGATTCGGAGGATAGAATTTTATTGTTTCGGCGATGGATTCGCCTGCGAGGTGAGGGCCACCTGATCTGATTTTTATCTGCGGCAATCTGCGAAATCTGCGGTTTCAGCAGCCGTTTTTAGGATCAATGCCCGTCAAGCCTGCGCCCTCCGCCCTGCGTCGCACTCATTCCTCTTCCGGCGGGCCGAAGAAGGCTTTCCACTCAAACCCTTTTCCGCCGGGCACCGCGCCGATCGAGCGCACGTTTCGCAACGCCGCCAGTGCAGACTCATCAAACTCTTTGCTGCCGGAGGACTGGATGATCTTCACGTTGATGATCGTGCCGCTCGCCGTGACGCTGAAGGACACGCGCACGCCGCGCGACCACTGCGCGTCCGTCAGGCCGATCGGCTTTTCGTGTGCGTCTTGGATGCGTTGCTGCAACATTGAGTAGTAGCGATCCAGCGCGCTCGCCTCCGAGGCGGTGAGGGCCTTGCCGCCCGCGCCACCGATCTTGTTGTTGACCGAGCCTCCGAGCACACCTTTCGCAATGCCTTCGGTGTTGAGCTGGGGTGTTTTGCCCGAGGTGGGATTTTTGCCCGGCGGGGTTTTGGCGCTGGCGATTCGCTTCAAGTGTTCTTCGTACTCGCGGCGTTTCTTTTCTTCTTCTTTGCGCTGTTTCTCGAGCTTGGCGTCGATCTTGTCCAAGCGCTGATCGATCATTTTTTCAAAATTCTTCGGCTTCGGCATCGGCACCGGTTTCGGCTTGGGCGCCGGGACAGGCACGGCTTCAACGGGCGGCGGCGCCGGCTGGACGATCGGCTCGGGCTCAGGCGCGGGCGAAACGAGGGGCGTGGCCGGGATGTCGACTTTGACCGTCGGGTTGGGCGAGCCGAGCGCGGGGGCTTCGGTTGCCATGTAATTATCACCCTCGCCCGCGACCAATTCGATGATGTGGGTTTCGGGCGGTAGTTGATCTTTGACGACTTGGGCGACCCAGACCGCCACGCCGACAAACAGCCCGTGGATCAACGCCGAGAGGGCGAAGGCCGAAGGGGAACGCGCGTTGATCGTGGTGCTGGTGCTCATGCTGCAGTCGGCCGCGGGCGGTTAGTTGGTCGTCTGCGTGTCGAAGGTGACTTTGGTGAGATTGGCCTGTTTCAGTTCATCCATCAAGGTAATGACCTTCTGGTAATCGACACTGCCGTCGGCGCGCAGGCGGATGACAGGTTGCTTCGGCTCGGCGCCGTATTGCTTGAGGCGGGCGGAGAGGTCGCGTTGCGTGATGAGGCGGTTTTCCAGCAGGTAGTTCCCTTTGGCGTCGATGGTGACGGAAACAAATTTGGCGTCTTTGTCGGGCGTCACTTGTTTGCTCTTCGTTTCGACCGGGAGGTTGATCGGGATGGTCTGCTCCTGGTTGATCAGCGGCGTCGCGATCATGAAGATGATGAGCAGCGTGAACCCGAGGTCGATGAGGTTGGTCACGTTGAGCTCCGAGATCGGATGCTGCTGTTTACGTCGGCGAAAGGTGCGGGCCATGGTGGGCGAGGTTTGCGGGCGTGGGCGCGGGTTATTGCGACTCCAGCTCCATGCGGTCGGCCAGCGAGCTCGCGTAGTTTTCCAGCTCGGTGATCATGGTTTTGTTGGAGCCGAGGAGGATGTTGTAACCGAAGACGGATGGGATCGCGACCACGAGGCCGGCGATGGTCGTGAGGAGCGCGGCCGAAACGCCGGGGGCGAGCGTCTGGATGCTCGCGGTCTGCGCGGTCGCGACTGCACTGAACGCCTCCATCACGCCCCAGACCGTGCCGAGCAGCCCGAGAAACGGCGCTCCAGTGACGATCGTGGCGAGGAAGATCATGCTGGATTCGTAGCGCAGCGTCTGGCGGGCGAGCGCGCGTTGGAGGGCGTTTTCCGCATGTTCGAGACGGGTGCGTTTATCGCTGTCGCCCTTGGCGTTGGCGATGCCGTCGGCGCGCCAGAAAGCCTCGACCGCGTCGGCGTAAAGATCGGCGTACGGGATGTGGCGTTTGTTCCGATACGACTCGGGCAAATCCAGCAGGGAGCGCTGGTCGCGCAGGTGCGCCTCGAAGAGGAAATTCACCTCGCGCAGGCGCTTCAGTTCAAAGTGTTTTCCGATCATCACCGTCCAGGCGATCAGGCTGAAAATCGCGAGCCCGACCGTGATGGTCTGACCGACCGGGTCGCACTGCATGAAGATGGTGATGACGTTTGCCGCAAAAATAGGAGTCATGAAAAAATAGTGCGCTAGAGTTGGGGTCTTTATTTCGCCCCTTCAATGGAAAATCCGGAGCACTTGTTCACACGCGAATCCGATTGCCCCGACGCCGCCAAGTTCCACAACATCCGGCCATGCCTCTGAAAAACCCATCCTCCACCGGCAAACTCATCTCGTTCGAAGGTTCCGAAGGCAGCGGAAAGAGCACTCAGATCGCTCACCTCGCCCGCCACCTTCAAGAGGCCGCCCTCGACGTCGTCACCACCCGCGAACCCGGCGGCACCGAAATCGGCGAACAAGTCCGCAACATCATCGTCCATAATTCCAAAGGCGACGAGATGTGCGCCGAGACCGAGCTGCTCCTTTTTGCCGCCGCCCGCGCCCAACTCGTCCGCGAAGTCATCGCCCCCGCCCTGCTCAGCGGCACCATCGTGCTGAGCGACCGTTTTCTCGATTCGTCCACCGTGTACCAAGGCGTCGCCCGCAACCTCGCGATGGGCCCCGTCCACGACATCAACCAATTCGCCATCGGCAACGTCATGCCCGATCTCACCATCGTGATCGACGTCCCCACCGAAGTGAGCCTCGCCCGCATCCGCCAACGCGCCTCCGACCTCCCCGATCGCATGGAACGCGAGAACATCGATTTCTACGAAAAAGTCCGGAAAGGCTACCTCCTCCTCGCCAAAAGCATGCCCGAGCGCCTCATCGTGATCGACGGCACGCAAGCCGAAGCCGTGATTCAAAAACAAATCTGGCAAGCCGTGCAAAAACGCCTCGGCCTCGGCACCAGCGGGAAAACGTCCGCCAGCACCGCATCGGCTACCGCAGCCAAAAAACCCGCCGCCGTCGCGAAAACAAAAATTTCTGCCTCGATCGCCAAGCCGGCCGCGAAAGCAAAAACAGACGCAACAAAGCCGGGTAAAAAATCCATCGGTCGGACAAAAAGCAAAACCCTTAAACGCTGAGCTGATGCTTAATGTCTCGATGCAGCCGTCGACTTTCTTTCAGGCAACAACAGCTATATTCGCCATCGGCAGTGCCATAATCATCACCTGCACCGCCATTCTCCACGCGATTTTGGCGTACAAAATTTTCTGCGCCGCTGAATATATTATCCACAGCCGGGGAAGGCTTTATATGATGGGCCCGCTGCTTTGGGGCTTCACCTCCCTCATTTTTGGTTTAATCGCGGCAGCATTTTTTTGGGTAGCCCACTATTCCAAATTCCGCAGTCACGGCGCTGAGGGGGAAACCTGAGAATTCATCAGGCGTTATGCCAATCGCCGAGACCATTTCCCTCCCCTGGCCCGAATCTCTCGCCGGCTCGCCCGCCGTCAGCGTGATCGAGCGCGCCATCGCTCACCAACGCCTCTCGCACAGCCT
>JACCDR011293280.1_pt1 | contig 14047 bp, 12 predicted proteins | sample 7446431 | NCBI WGS metagenome assembly JACCDR01 (sample SAMN15323443, study PRJNA562643) | freshwater metagenome | isolation source: river surface water | place: USA:Blue River Watershed | collected 2017-08-17 | reverse complement strand
GCCTCCGACCAAACACATAAGGACGCCAATTGCGATGAGCGTCACCGTCAAGGAATTCATAGGGACCTCAAAAAAGCCGGATGCGCCGGCGCAAAAAAGGTGTTGCGTATTATGCAATCATCGCCGTGCGCTCAACCGTTGAGATGATTTCACAGACCCGCACGCCGTAGTATCCGTCAATCACGACGACTTCGCCGCGCGCAATCAGTTGGTCGTTGACCAAAATGTCAACCGGCTCATCAACCGCGCGATTCAGTTCCAGCATGGAGCCGATTCCCATCCGAATGATTTCATTCAGCGCGAGCGTCGTCGCGCCAAAGCGCACAATCAGATCGACTTCGACGTTGAAAAGCCGCGACACGTTTTTCAACCACGCGTCGGATCCGCTCTTTACCACACGCGGCGCGGGCGACGGATCAGGCGCGGTCAATTCCATCTTCAGCGTCTCGCCGTCAACATTCGGGAAAAACAGCGCCGTCAGCGACAATTTGACTTGCTCGCCGACCGTCACCGTGCAGACTGACGCTTGAGATGCGGTTCCGCCGACGCGGGCGAGCCAGTCGCCTTCGAAGGCGACCGACTCAGGCGGCGAAAGTTGCGTTTGCGCATCGGCTTGACTTGACCACGCGGAGACGATGGCGGCGATTATTTTTTGCGTCTGCGGCAGTCCCGATCCGGATGCCGCGGCGGACAAACGTTCAAGCTGTTCCATCGCCTGACGATTGAACAGAAACGCCAGCGCGCCGGACGCATCCCCGGTTGCGACCGACACAAAACCCATGTTCGCTTCGCGGATCACGTCGGGCGCGACGGCGCCGTCAAGATCAGACGCGGCGCCCGAATAGTCCTCCGCGCAAAGGGTTTCCAATCCGGCGATTTCGGCGGCCGCCCGTTTCCAGGCGTCGGGAAACGATGAGAAAAGTCGGATCACCGTCGGATTGGCTTCGGAACTGTGACTGTTTTGCATAAGCGCTTCTCACCAAAAATGTTTTTAAACGAGCTTGACGCCGAGGCGGCCGTTTTTATTGAACAGGGCGCCCTGAAACTTCACGACGCCGCCGACCGCAACTTCAATCGGCGCATTAATCGAACGCTCCAAATGGAGCACGTCGCCCATTGAAAGCTGCGCCAATTCCTCCATGGCGACTTTCGCTCCGCGCAGTTCAGCCGTAACCGAAAACGACATGGATCCAAGGTGACGCAAGATGGTTTGAGTTTGTTCGGCCGGAACTTCGCCGGCCCCGGAGTACACCGATTGATTGAACTTTTGAATGACCGGCTCCAGAGCAATCGCCGGAATGCAAAGCCCAAGCATTCCTTTTGCGTCATCAATCATAATTTCAAACGTCAGCGAAAGCACCACTTCATTCGGAGCGACAATCTGGAGCAACTGGGGATGCGTTTCACATCCCGTGATTTGACACTCAACGTCCAAAATCGGCTTCCAGGCGATCTTGAGATCGGCGACGAAGATTTTCAGAAAATCCTCAAGAATGTTTTGCTCTATCTCCGTGATGGCGCGCGACTCGTCAAGTTCGCGCCCCGGACCTCCCAACAGCCTGTCTATAATTTGAAAAACGATGGAATTGTTGATTTCAAGGGCGGCGACGCCGGGCAGCGGATCCATGCCAATCTTGAAAATCGCCGTCGGATCGTTGAGCCCGTGCAGAAACTCAAGGCACGCCTGCTGCTCAATTGAAACCAGCGATACTTGGGTGATGGCGCGCAAAAAAATTGACAGGCTCGACGATAGCGAGCGCGCAAAGGTGTCGTGCAACAGATAGATGGAGCGAAGCTGATCTTTCGACACGCGGTCGGGACGCCGAAAATTGTACGGCACGACGCGGCCGCGCCGATTCTGAGCGGACGCAGCGCCCGATTCGCTCATTGGCGCGCTTGAATTGGCGATGGTCTTTGACATGTCACCCTCTTTTCGTTGGACGCGGCGCTCATTCGGGCGAACGTCGTCGCCTATGCGTCGGTCAGCATGGCGCGCAGGCGCAAAATCGCCTGACTGAGAATTTGACAGACGCGCGATTCGGTCACGCCAAGAATCATGCCGATTTCCTTTTGGGTCAGCTCTTCGACGTAGTACAGCGCGACGACCTGGCGGTCGCGTTCCGACAAGCGGTCAATCGCGGACGTGAGCCGCTCGCGCCGCTCGCTCGCCTCATACGCCTTGAGCGGATTTGAGCTTTCCGGAGCTGCGATTTGGCGCAGCAGCGAACCCGTCTCCTCGTTGTCTTCGGCGTCGAGCTCAAAGAGTTTCAGCGACCGAAATTCGGTGAGCAGTTCATGAAACTCGGCGAGCGACAGGTTCGCCGCCGCCGCGATTTCCTCCTCTTCGGGCGCGCGTCCCAACTTCGCTTCAAGCTCGCCGATGATTTTTTGAATTTCCCGTGACCGGCGACGCACTGAACGCGGCACCCAGTCCAGCCCGCGCACGCTGTCAAGAATCGCACCGCGAATGCGGACTTCGGCGTACGTCTTGAACTCGACGCCGCGTCGCTTGTCAAACTTTTCAACCGCGTCCATGAGTCCCAACACTCCGGCGCCAATCAAGTCGTCCACTTCGACGCACGCCGGCAGACGCGACGCGACGCGCTCCGCGACGAAGCGCACCAACGACAAGTGCCGTTCGATGAGCGCATCGCGATGATTCTGCGGTTCAACGTATGGAAAGACCGGATAAGCGGCCGCCCCGGCGCCGATGTTCATTTCAGCCGATTCAAACATAAAAGCCTCATCCTCGCCTAACGGTAAGTTTTAATATTCGGTCAGGGACGGCTCCCGCCCCTGAAGTCGCGCGCCGGGCGTCATCTCCGCCCCAAACATCAACCTTCGCCAAAACGGGGTCGCCCGCGCCGCCTCATGCGCGGCGTCCAGCCGGTGAGCCACGTCACGCAGCCCGCGTCCGGCGGGCATATTCGGCGCGTAATGCATCACCGGGCACTGCGCGCGAACCGCCTCGGCGACGCTTGCGTCTTCGGGAATGGCCCCGAGAAACCGCACGGCGTGATGAAAAAACCTATCAATCACGTTTTGAATTTGATTGAAGACCTCCAGCGCGTCCTCGGGCGCCGCCACCTTGTTGACGACGATCCATGTCGGCTTGCCGGGGTCGTAACGGTTCAGGGTCTTGATCGTGCCGTAGGCGTCAATGAGCGCCGCCGGTTCGGGAACGGTCACAACCACCACTTCCGACACCGCGCACAAGACCTCCATCAGGTGTCGGTTGATGCGGTCGGCCGTGTCAATCAGCAGGTAATCCGATTCACCCTCAAGCCGTTCCATCCAGTTCAGCAGCAAGTGGCGTTTTGCGTCGGGCAACGCGGAGAGATCCGCGATGGCGTTTCCGCCCGGAATGAGATGAACGCGGTCCGCGACCGGAATGATGATCTCGTCAAGGTTGCGTTCGCCTGACAGCACATGACCAATATGATTCGGGGCGGAAACCCCAAAGAGCACTCCGTCGTTCCCCAAGCGGGAGTCGGCGTCGAGCACCGAGACGCGGCGTCCCAACTCGGCCAGCGCCAGCGCCGCGTTGACGACGAAATTCGACTTTCCGACGCCCCCCTTGCCGCTCGTCACGGCGACGGAGCGCACGCCCGCAACGGGAGGCCGGGCCGGAACGGCGTGGAGCGTTCGACCGTCGCGCGGCGTGAAATATCGAAGTCCCAGCGAATGATCGCTCATATCAGTGCACACATTGGGCGAGACGCGCGACCGACAAGCCGTTCGGCGCCGCCGCGCGGCGGTAAAATTTCGTCGTTTGGCGCTTTCGCGCGAACTTACGCGACGCTGTAAAAAGCGGCGTGGCGCAAAATGCTTTGGGCGAGCGCTTCGGCGCTGGCGTAGTGAATGTCCTGCGGCACTTTCTGCCCCGTTCCGATGAACGACAGCGGCAGGCCGCATCCCAACACGGCGCCGACGGCGGCGCCGGGCCGGAGGGTTTCGTCAATCTTGGTCAAAATCAGATGTTGCAGTCCGAAAATCGAAAACTTTTCGACAATGGCCGCCGCGTCGCGGCTTTGCGTCGTGGCCGGCAGCACAATGCATCGGGCGATGTCGGGCCGCGACCTCACGGACTCGGCGAGCGCGACGTAATCGCCCAAATTGTTCGGGCTGTGTCCGGCGGTGTCGACCAGCAGATAAACGTCTTCGTCGAGACTCGCCGCCAACGCCTCCAGCTCCCGCGCCGAGCGCAAGATGTGGCACGGCATTTCCATAATGTCGGCGTACGTTTGCAATTGGGTTACGGCGGCGACGCGATACGTGTCGAGCGTCGCCAACTCGACGCGCTTGCCGGCGTCGAAGGACAGCACGGCGGCGAGCTTGGCGATGGTCGTGGTCTTGCCCACGCCGGTCGGCCCGACAAACAAGGTGACGCGCGAGTTTGCGCCGGTTTCGCCAAGCAGCCAATCGTGACTAAAGGTCGCCTTCTCGTTCAGATAGGCCGTCAGTCCGCTTGCCGCAAGCGCAGCAGAATCGCCACCTGCCTGACCGGTCGGCGGCTGGCGCATGACGAGGGCGAGAGCTTCGTGAGCGACGGCGGCCGTAAGTCCGGCGTGCAAAAGCTCGCGATACGCTTCGTGATGGGCCGGCCCATACGCCGGAAGTCGCTCCAGCGTCGGTTCAGCCATCCACTCCCCGTATGATAGGTCGGCTGCGTACGCCGGTCGGGAAGCGAGCGATGCGCGGACTTCGCGCAGTTCGGAACGGATGGTGGAAAACTCGCGAAACAGTTCAGGAGCATGAAACGGACCGGGCGGCGCGGCGACCACGGGGTCAAAAGCGGATTTTGAAAACGGTGCGGCGTTTTCAAACGATGCCGACGAAGCAGTCGGCTGAAGCTGTGGAAAAGAGGAAATCGTACCATTGGAACCCTGCTTTGAAACAGCGGCGCTCTTGGCGCGCTTGACGCTTGGGCGCCGACGCGGTTTGACGGTGCCTGACGGTGCGGCGTCAGGCGGTGACGCTTCGGAAGCGCCGTTTGGATGCAAGCGCGGGGCGTAGGCGACGGTGTCGGTCGTCGCCGACGATTCCGCAAACGGCGTGGCGAAGCTGTCGTCCCGTGCGGAAAGCGCCCCGCCAATCGCCGGGAGCGATTCGGGTTTCGGTCGATTGTTTTTTTTGTCCGGCTGCGCGTTGGGAAGCACGGTGACCTCCACTTCGTTGCGCGCCCCAAATCCGAAAATGCCGCCCCGGCGGACTTCCCGATGCGAGAGCACGAGCGCTTCGGCGCCGAGCGCCTGTCGCGCTTTCTCCAAAGCCAGGCGCAAGGTTGCGCCGCGATACACTTTCGTTTGCATGTTCGTTTCTCATCCTCCCGCCGGGGTGCCGATGACGCCCATTGGAATGAGTTTGACGTTTGACGCCACCTCGCCATGAGCAATCACCGAAAGAGATGGCAAAAACCGTGCCGTAAGTTTTCGCAAATGCGGCCGCAGCGAGTTTCCGCATAACAAAATTGGGTTTGGCAGGTGCGAAGACGCGACGGCGAGTTCAATTTTCTCCAAAACCAAGCGCGCAAAATCGGGATTGAGCGCAAGCCCCGGCGGCCCGCCCGCATTCATCTGATCCGAAAGCTGACGCTCCAGCGTCGGATCGAGCGTCAGCACCGGCAATTCTCCGCTTTCCGTCGCGATGCGCGCGCAAATCGCCCGCGCGAGCGCGACGCGCGCCGTTTCCGTCAAAATTCCGACATCGCGTGTCGCACCGGCGGCATCCGTGACGGATTCAAGAATCGTCGCCAAGTCCCGAATCGGAACGCCTTCGGTGAGCAGGTTTTGCAGGATGCGCTGCACTTCGCCGAGCGACAGCGCCTTCGGCGTCGCCTCCTCGACCGTGCGCGGATGCGTCACGGCGAATTCATCGAGCAGCGTGCGCGTTTCCTGCCGTCCGAGCAGTTCCGCCGCATGCGCCTTGATGACTTCACCGAGGTGCGTGCAAATGACCGTCACGGCGTCCACAACCGTATACCCAACCGCTAAAGCTCTTTCACGATCCGCCGGACGAATCCACAGGGCCGGCATTTTGAACACCGGCTCGACCGTCTCGACGCCTTCGACCGTCTCGCGCACGATGCCCGGATCAATCGCCATCAGGCTTTCGGCGCGAATCGTCCCGCCCGCCACGCGCACGCCCTTGAGCAGGATCGCATATTCCTGCTGCCCCAATCGCAAATTATCCGTGATATGGACCGACGGAACGATAATTCCCAAGTCCAGCGCCATTTGGCGGCGAATTTCACGCACGCGCGGCAGGAACGAGGCGTTGCCGCTCACGACCGGAATCAGCCCGAAGCCGACTTCCAGGGCCAGTGCGTCCAAACGCAAGAGCGATTCGATGCGCTCCTCATCGCCTCCCTTCGGCGCCGCTTCGGCGGTCTGCTTGGCGGCGACGTCGGTCTTGTGGGCGATGAAGCGGCGCGACACCTGCGCCGCCGCCAGCGCGACGCCGGCCAGCGTCAAAAAAGCCAGGTGCGGCATTCCCGGCAGAAGGCCGAGGAACGCGACCACGGCGCCCGCAATGAAGAGCGGACGCGGATTGACAAGCAGTTGGGCGGCCACATCCTCGCCCATGCTCGATTCGGTTGCGGCGCGAGTGGTGATGATCGCGGCGGCGACGGAGACGAAGAGCGACGGAACCGCGGCCGCCACGCCGTCGCCGACCGTCAAAATCGCATAGGTTTTCGCCGCCGTGACCGCGTCAAGCCCGTGCTGCACCACGCCAATCGCCATTCCGGCGACCAGATTCACCACCGTGATGATGATTGACGCCACCGCGTCGCGCTGCGTGAAGCGAATCGCGCCGTCCATTGAACCGTGAAATTCGGCCGCCTGGCTGATTTCCTCGCGACGACGCTTGGCTTCGGTTTCGTTGATGAGCCCGGCGGCCAGGTCGGCGTCCACGGCCATTTGTTTGCCGGGCAGCGCGTCGAGCGTGAACCGCGCCATCACTTCCGACGACCGCACCGCGCCGTGATTGACGACGATGAACTGGATCACTAGCAAAATGATGAATATCACCAGTCCGACGACGTAGTTTCCGCCGATGACGAATTGTCCGAACGCCTTGATGACGACGCCGGCGGCGAACTCTCCGCGCTCGCCGTTGAGCAAAATCAATCGCGAGGTCGCCACGTTGAGGGCCAGCCGATAGAGCGTCGTCAAAAGCAAAATGCTGGGGAACACGGTGAACTTCACCGGCTCCGCGACATACATTGAAACGAGCAGAACCAGCACCGAAAGCAGCAGGTTGACGCTGATGAAGAGATCTAGCAGCGGCGTCGGCAGCGGCACCAGCAAGACGAGCAGGATGACCACCGCGCCGAGCGGAACGGCGAGGTGAGCGTACTGACCGATGCGATGGATGAGCGCAACCTGATTCGGGGACATGACAAAAACCGACGCTGAGTTGAAATGATTTCGTGCGCGATGGCGACTTCTGCAAGTGCAATCGCAGCGCCAAAGGGCCGGAAACGTTCGCAATCAAACATTGGAACGTCAAACTCGCGGACGGCGGCGGCGGCGAGGGGAATGATATTGTAAAAGTATTGTGAGAAGTTGGGAAAAATGGACGCCCGCATGGGGCGAAACGACCGGCGCGATTCCGGGCGCGGAGTTTCCCAAAACGCCGCGGAGCCGAGCGGGCGGACCAGTTCCGCCGCGCAATCGCATTGAATTTAGGTTAGGCGTTGGACGCGGTCGGCAGGGCGCCGAACTCGCCGTTTTCAAAGCGCTTGAGCTTGTCAACGAAGGTCGTCCGCTTCATGTTGAGCAAGCGCGCCGCCTGAAGCTTGTTTCCGCCCGTCTTTTCGAGCGAACGATAGAGAAGTTCGCGTTCGACTTCCCCGACCACCAGGTCAAAGTTGATGCCTTGTTCGGGAATTTCGGAAGGCACATGAACGGACGCCGCCGAACGAACCATCAACGGGGCGCCGGCTTCGCAAATTTCATCGGGCAGATCGCGCAGTTCGATATGCGACGCGGCGCCGGTCATCGCCGCCGTGCGCTCCATGGCGTTTTGCAGTTGGCGGACGTTTCCGGGCCAGTGATAGGCGAGCATCGCGTCCAGGGCTCGCTCGTCGAGCGTCTTTTGGGGAAGCCCCGTGCTTGAACAAAATTTTGTCAGGAAATGAACGGCGAGCGGAGCGATGTCCTCGCGACGCTCCCGCAACGGCGGCAGATGCAGTCGCACGACGTTCAGCCGGTAAAAAAGGTCGGCGCGAAATTCGCCGCGTTCAATGCGCTGCTCAAGGTTGGTGCTGGTGGCGGCGATGACGCGCACGTCCACCTTGGTTGATTTCGACGCTCCTATTTTCTCAAACTCGCGCTCCTGCAACACGCGCAGGAGTTTCGCCTGCAAGTTCAGGCTCATGTCGCCGATCTCGTCCAAAAACAGCGCGCCCCCGTTCGCCTGCTCAAAGCGTCCCTCACGAGCGTTTTGCGCGCCGGTGAAGGCGCCCTTGACGTGCCCGAACATTTCATCTTCCAACAACTGCTCCGGCACGGCGGCGCAGTTGAGAGCCACGAACGGCTTTTTCGCGCGTCGGCTGCGATTGTGCAACGCGCGCACGACCATTTCCTTGCCGACGCCGGTTTCACCCGTGACCAGCACGGTCAGGTCGTAGCCGGCGACGGTTTCAACGTTTTTCAGCGCCGACCGCATCGCCGGCGCCACCGCAATCATCCCGTTGACCGGAGTCGGCGCAAGCGGCGGCGCAACGGACGCACGTCGTCGCTTTGACGCCAGAGCCGCAAAAAATTTTTCCAACCCGAACGGCTTGAGCAGAAAGTCAACCGCGCCGCACTTCATCGCGCGCACCGCCGCCTCGACCGACTCAATGCCGGAAATGACGATAATCTCAAGACTCGGATTGGCGTCCGCCAGCACGGGAATAAGTTCCAAGCCTGACATGGAACCTGGCAGGCTCACGTCCACGACGGCGATGTCGAACGCGCCGTTTGCGGCGCACTCCAACGCGCGCTCCGCCGTGTGCACGGCGGTCATGAGATACCGGCCTTCCGCGGCCTTGACCAGCAATTGACAGATTTGATCGTTGTCTTCAACAAGCAGAACGGTCGGCGACATGCGGGGGACCTCCGAAACGGACACTTGACTTCAGTGTCGCTTGCGGGTTGCAATACGTATTGCACGCAATTTATTGATGGGGCTGGAGCGTCCGAGGCGCAGAGCGCTGCGCGTCATCGGCGGCGTGGGCGGACAATCCCGGTGCGCCGCATGTTTCCCAAGCGTCATTTTCTTACGTTTTTTTAATGTAATGAAAACGAATGTCAAAAGCCCGTGTGGCCAAGAGTTTTTCCGTATGCGCTCTAAAAAATCGGAAAACGGGGCTGATGAAACGATTTTTGAAGATACGTGTTTGTACAGAGTTGCGTATTTTTCGTCGGTGTTGAACCTCACAATTAGATTTTATATCAGGAAAAAAGGCGTATTTCTTTCCAAAAATTTTCGAATTGAATTGGAAACGCGTCGTTTGATCCATCTCGGACCTCCGTCGTCGTTAAAGTTTTCCCGGCCGCCGCCGATCACAATTCTTGTATTTGAGAACCGTCAAAGGAGACTCGACCTCCGTGAAAGCAGGAGAAATATGAGCATTCAAGCGCCCAACGACACTCTTTTATCGGCCAAAGGCCCGGCTCGTTCCGCCGCCGCCGCAAGCCTGTCCTCATTTGATGGCAAGACGAGCGGCGACGAGCGACGCACGACGGGCGCCGCGCGGGACCGCGTCACGTTTTCAATTCAGGCGACGAAAATTCGTGAACTGACGCGCGGCGCGCAATCAACCGACGCCGTACGATTGGAGCGGGTCGAGGAGCTGCGCGCCCGCATTGCGGACGGAACGTTTCGGCCCGCGGCCGAAGAAATTGCGGACGCCATTTTGAGAGCCGAATCATAGCCGTTGAAAATCTCAATTTTTTCGAGAAAAAATTTTATTAAATGTTGCGTTTTTAATGCATTTCATCTTCGGACGACACATTTCACATGCTCTCGGAACAACTCATTACGACCACGTCGCGCCTGTTGACCGAACAAACCCAATCCTACAAACGCCTCGCCGCGCTGGTGGGAAGCTTGGGCGCGGCTCTGGCCGCCGAGGACATCGAGCGCATTGAGCGCATCGCCGCGCAGGGCGAGCGCGAACTGCTCGTCGTGCGCGGACGCCTGGTCGCCATCGCCTCCGCCTTGACCGCCTTCGCCGAGCGACGCGCCCGCGCCGACGCGCCCGCGCCGCTTCAGTCGGAAGTGCGGCGCGCCTTTGAGGATGCGTCAACCGAGCTGGTGACGCAGGCGCGCGCCTTTCAGGCGTTGTGTCGGCAAACCGCCTTTTTGTCGTGGAACGGACTGGCCTTCATCAATCATGGGCTTGAGGCCTGCGGCGGCGAGCCGACCGGATACAGCAACCTGCACGTCGGCGGGAGAACCAGTGCATGAGCGTGACGTTTTCACTTTTCAACATCGGGAGCGGCGCCCTGCGGGCGAATCAGTTCGGACTGACGGTGACGGGAAACAACATCGCCAACGTCAACACGCCCGGATTCACGCGGCAGGAAGCGGCTTTTTCGCCTTCCGATCCGCAGACGCAGGGCGTGCTGCCCAGACTCAGCGTCGGCCAGGGCGTGACCGTCGCCGGCGTGCGCGCCGCGCGCGATCAGTTTGTCGAAGCGCGCCTCAACGTCGAAGCCGGGGTTTCAGGGCGACTGACCGCGAAACGCGGCGCGCTGCTGCCGGTCGAAGCCGCGCTCAACCCGACCGAAGGCGGCGTGGGAAAGGCGCTGACCGATTTTTTCGGCGCGTTTCGGTCGCTTGAATCCCAACCGACCTCGTTTCCGCTTCGCCAGTCGGTCGTGCAGCGCGCGACGCAACTGGGGGCGGAATTTCGTTCGACCGTCGGGCGACTTGAGCAAGTTCGCACCGAGACGGACGCCTCGCTGCGCGCGTCGGTCGGCGAAGCCAACGGGCTCACCGCGCGGATCGCCGCGCTCAACACGGAAATTCAAATTCAGGAATCCGTCGGCGCGTCGCCCTCGGAACTGGTTGATCAGCGCACCGAGGCCGCCCGCCGCCTGAGCGAACTCACCGGCGCGCGCGTCGCCGTCAATCAAGACGGAACGGTCGCCGCCTCGCTCGCCGACGGCCGCCCGCTGGTTTTGGGCGGAGCGTCGTTTGCGCTGGAAGTCGCTTCGACGCCGCCCGCCGGTCTCGCCGCCGTCACGCTCGGCGGCCAGCCGGTCGAATTTGCAAGCGGCGAGCTGCGCGGCGCCGGCGACGCCATCGCCTTCATCAACGACGAAATTGCGAACCTCAACGCATTGGCGGTCTCCGTCGCCGACCGCGTCAATGCGCTGCACGCCGGCGGTTCCGACCTCAACGGCGCGGCGGGCGGCGCGTTTTTCACCTCTTCGGACGGCGGGCCGCTCTCGGCCGCGAACTTGGTCGTCAATCCGACGGTGCGGGCCGATTTGCGCCGGATCGCCGCCGGCGCGCCCGGCGCCGGAACCGGCGACGGCTCCAACGCGCGCGGCATCGCCAACCTGCTCACCGACCAAACGTCGGTCGTCGGAGATCGCACCGGGACGTTTTCATCCATCTTCGGTTCGTTCGTGCAGGATGCGGGCGACGCCGTGAAGTCGGCCGAAACGGACATCGCGGCGCAGCAACTCGTCTTGTCGCAATTGGAGAGTCAACGGAACGCCGTCTCCGGCGTCTCAATTGACGAGGAAGCGGTCAACTTGCTGCGCTTTCAGCGCGGTTTTGAAGCCGCCGCCCGCTTTTTGCGCGTCGCCGACGAGGTGACGCAAACCATTTTGTCGCTGGCGCAGTGAGTCGCCCGCGCCTTTCGACGGAGAACCCTCGCCATGTCGTTCCGAACGTCCGACGCGCCAAGCAAAGACTTTATTCGCACGCTTTCGCGCCAGCAGCGCAACCTCAACGCCGTTCAGGAGCGCATCACCACGGGCCGCCGCATCAATCGTCCTTCCGACGATCCGTTCGGCGCCGCCGCCGTCGTGCGTCTGCGCGCCAACGAAGACGTCAATGCGCAGTTTCAAAGCTCGGCGAAGGCGGCCGGAGATTTCGTCACGCAGAGCGACATTGCGCTCGACACGCAGGAGCGCACGCTTGACCGGATTCGCACGCTTGTCGTGCAAGGAATTTCCAGCGTCACGCCCGCGCAGGCCCGCACCGCCGTCGCGCAGGAAATTGACAGTCTGCGGCGGGTGACGCTCAACGCCGCCAACGGCGTCGCCTCCGACGAACGCTTTTTGTTTGGCGGAACGCGCCAGGACGCGCCGCCCTTCGATCCCGTCACGGGCGCGGCGGCGGCGACGCCCGCAACGCCGTTGACGGTTCAACTCGAACCTTCCACGCCGCCGGTTGAAATCGGCGTCACGGCCGAAGGCGTTTTCACCGACGCGCAGGGAACGCTTTTCGACTTGCTGGCGCAAACTTCCGCCGCGCTGCGCGGCACCGGCGATCCGGCGGCGGATCAGGCGACGCTCCAAGCCGCCCTCGGTCGGCTGGAAGGCTTCGCCGACCAAACCGCCCTGGCCCGAACGCGGCTTGGCGCGTCAACGAACGAAGTGGACCGGGTCACCGAACGCCTGACCCTGTTTTCCGAAACGCTCGCCCAATCGCGAAACGACGTTGAGTCGGCGGACTTCGCCGAATCGGCCGTGGAGTTGGCGGAGACGCAGCGCGGGTTGGAAGCGACCGTTCAGGTCTTCGCGCGGTCGCGACGGTCGCTCCTCGATTTTCTCGCGTGATCCGCCGTTCGATTTCGCCACGCGTCGCGGCGGCGGATCGAAAAATCCCCTTTCCAAAATTTTTCGCTCCTACGCGCAAGAAATTACCGGAATGCGCCGGACGCCCTTCGTCAAATATTTTTTTGTTTGGCTTCACGTGGCGTTCCTTCAACGTTTCGCACACGCCGCCGCAATCCAAACGTTCGCCGAACGCCGCCGCCCAAAAACCTGCAAACTCCCTAAAATAAATATTTTGAAAGGAAATTTCGTTGCGCGGAAAGACGCTTTCAAAGTGCGTCTCATGTTCCGCATTGTAAAATTATTTTGTTAGGATACGCATCTCTCGCGGATTGTCTCTCGCGTTCGCCGGACGCCCGCCGCGACACGCCGACCGCAGACGGACGCGGTCCGGAGCGAAACCGCCGAAAAGGCGACGCGTCCGTCCGCGAAACGGGCGGATCGCCGGGGCGCAAGCGGATTGAACCGAGAAATCGGGGCGGGATGCGGATCGCCGGATAGCGTTTGCCGCGCGTATACGGGCTTCTCAGCGACTTTTCAAGACCAAGACGCACCTTCACTCGTTCAGACGCTTTTTCTTGCGTCTCCGGCGATTTTATCGCGAAATCCGCCGGCGGACGGCGCGAACCGCCGGGGCGCCGCCCGTTTCCGACGGCGCGTGCGGCGGTCCTGCGAGCGCAGGAGCGGTTTTTCTCACTCCGGCGGGAGCTCCATCCGTCCCGCCCACTTTTCGTCGCGCAGCGGCTTTACGCGCTTGTCCCACGCCGCCATCACGTACCGGTGATACTCGTCGAGCGCCGCAGGCAGTTCGCCCGCCGCCTTCTGCGCAAGCAGCAGGTCAATCTCGGTCGTGAAGTACGAAAACGACTTGATGGGTTGGCGGGCCGTGTTGCCGCGCAATTTTCGCTCGATGGTGGTGACGAATGCGATTTGGAGTAATCTTCTGTCAACGTCGTTGTAGCGGCGTCCCACGCGGTCATCGCGGCGCGTCCAGGATTTCCCTAACATTGAGCGACACATGATGATAATATCATCCTCCGTAAAATTATCATCTCCAACCATGGTAAGATCTAGATCTAATAACTCATGATCAGCCGTATGGCTTGCCACATCGTCGAGGCTTTTGAGGTTCAACGCCGCCAAAAGCGCATTCATCGGGAGTTGCAAGGCGTAGCTAGCTACGTCTTGAAAAAATTGCTGCTGTTCAATGTTCAGTGTTTTGCATAATTCCCGTATCTTATTGATTTGTTCGGTTTTAT
>JACCDR010606140.1_pt1 | contig 14047 bp, 11 predicted proteins | sample 7446431 | NCBI WGS metagenome assembly JACCDR01 (sample SAMN15323443, study PRJNA562643) | freshwater metagenome | isolation source: river surface water | place: USA:Blue River Watershed | collected 2017-08-17 | reverse complement strand
CGGTGTCACCGTGGTCCTGAAGCGCCCCGACGGCAGCGAAGTGGCCCGCACCACCACCGACGGCGCTGGCAACTACAACTTCCCCAACGTGCCGGCCGGCAACTACACGGTGCACCAGACCAACCTGGCGGGCTACACCGATGTGGGCGACAAGGACGGTGGCGACGCCAACAGCATCGCTGTGACGGTGCCGGCGGGTGGCCAGAGTATCGACAACAACTTCATCGACGAGCGTCCGGCTGCGCTGGGTGACCGCGTTTACCTGGACACCAACAGCAACGGGCAACAAGACCTGGGCGAAGTGGGTGTCAGCGGTGTGAACGTGAACCTGCTGAACGCCGCCGGCACGGTGGTGGCTTCGCAGACGACCAACGGTATCGGCGAATACCTGTTCACCGGCCTCGATGCCGGCACCTACAGTGTGCAATTCGTGAAGCCGGCGGGGACCAACTTCACGGTTTCAGATGTGGGCAACGACGCCACGGACAGCGACGCCAACCAGGTCACCGGCCGCACGGGCACCTACACGTTGGTCAGCGGTCAAACCGAGCGCTCGGTTGACGCCGGCCTGGTGAACGTGCCGGTTGCCAAGGGCAGCATCGGCGACTTCGTGTTCGAGGACAAAGACTACAACGGTGTGCAAGATGTTCTGGAAGCGGGCATACGCGGTGTCACGGTCAATCTGCTGAATGCGGCAGGCCTGGCAGTGGCATCGACCACCACCGACAGCACCGGTGCCTACCTCTTCAGTGGCCTGGATGCCGGCAACTACCGGGTGCAGGTGGTGTCACCTGCGGGTTACCACGTCACGCGACAGGACCAGGGCGGCAACGACCAGAAAGACAGCGACATCAACTCCGCTGGCGTGACCGACACCATCACCCTGGCAGCCGGCCAGAACATCAACACCGTTGACGCCGGTCTGTACCGCAAGGCCAGCATAGGCAACCGCGTGTGGGGCGACTGGAACGACAACGGCATCCAAGATTGGGGCGGTGAAGGCCCGGTGGCGAACGTTGTGGTGCTGCTGCAAGACAGCACCGGCACGACGATCGCCACGACCACCACCAACTACAACGGCATCTACAGGTTCACCAACGTGGACCCAGGCACTTACCGCATTGGCTTTGACAAGTCCAACGGTGTGCACGTACCCGACAACATGAGCGTGCGGACCTCGGCCTGGGTCATTGCCAACGTGGGCACCAACGATGCCTTGGATTCCGACGTCACCGGCCCCAACGACGGCATCGCCTACACCGAATACACCACGCTGCACTCGGGTGAAGTGGACAACAGCTGGGACGCGGGCATCACGCCCATCGTTATCGACCTGGACGGCAATGGCATCCAGACCATTGCACACAGCCAAGCAGGCGGCCGCTTCGACCTGTTCGGCAACGGCCACGCCGTGCAGTCGGGCTGGATCTCGGGTGGTGATGGCTTCCTGGCCGTGGACGTGGACGGCAACGGCAAGATCGACAGCTCAAGCGAACTGTTTGGCGGCACCGCCAAGGGCGCGGGCTACGCCAAGCTGGCCACCTACGACAGCAACGCCGACGGCATGGTCGACATGCTGGACACCGACTTTGCGAAGTTGCTGGTCTGGCAAGACAGCAACGGCAACCACCAGACCGACGACAGCGAGTTGATGACCCTGGCCCAGGCCGGTGTCGCCAGCCTGAGCTTGACGCTGGTCGACCAAAGCTTCTACGTGGACAGCGAAGGCAACGTGCACGGTGAAACCAGCAGCGCCACTTTGGCCAATGGCCAGACGGTGACGATGACCGACGTGTACTTCAGCGTCGACAAGTCAGACGCACTGGCTGCAGGTGCCGCACTGCCAAGCATCAGCGAACTGCTGGGCACGGGTGAGTGCGAACTGGACGCGCTGTTGGGTGCATCGGGCAGCGGCACCAGCCGCCACCAGATGGACGACGGCTTTGCTGAGGCTGGCGAGCTGCTGCGCAAACTCTCGGCGCTCAGCCGCGCCGACATGGAGCAGCACGCCGGACTGGCGGTCTGATCCACCTTACTGAAGGCAGGCATGGTGCACGCTGAAAAGCGGGCACCGTGCGGTCCCCGCCACCGTTTCACGGGGGCGGGGATTCGTTTTTTAGGCCCTCACTTGCAGCCACAAGCCGTGCCTTGGCAGTCAATTGTTCACACCATTGCGGGCCCCATGACGCCAGTGCGTCGGGTGGCGCCTGTGCCGGCTCAAGCCCGGGTGCTTGCAGGCCGAAGCCGTGGTTTGCGACATGGACCAACCCCCACCCGTGGCCTGCCGGCTTGCGGCCGGCCCGCAGCGGCCCGCCTCACCCAACCAAGGCCTGCATTGACCTGCACTCCGCGCTGATGGACCACACCTTACCGTTGCCGCCGACACCACCCCATCTCGCCCGCAGCGAGCTGCTGGACGCTGCTGTTTTCCTGGCTCAGTTCCTGGGCACCACGGTGCACCTGGAGCCGATGAAGGCGGCTGCGCAGTCGATGGCGGGGCTGGACGACCTGGGCCCACTGTTGGCGCAGGCCGGCCTGGTGGCCACGCCGCTGCCCGCAGCCGCAGTGCGCAAGGCCAGCGAACTGCCGGCGCTGTTGATTGACGCTGACGGCCGGCCTTTGGTGGTGCTGGAACTGCGCGAGGGCCGCTACGAATGCCATACCCCCGGCATCGAAGGCAGCCGCTGGTTCAACGCCGATGCGCTGCACCAGCAGGCGCAAGGTGCACGCTGGTTGGCCGTCAGGCCCAAGCTGTATTTCGACCAGCGCAGCCTGCTGTACTCGCTCACCCAGCCGGGCAACTGGTTCTGGGACGTCTTCAACCGCAACCGCTGGATGTTCAGCTGGGCGCTGTTGGGCACGCTGGCGCTGAACATCTTTGCCGCCCTGGTGCCGTTTTACGCCATGGCCGTGTACGACCGCGTGCTGCCCAATGACGCGCTGAACAGCCTGTGGGTGCTGACGGTGGGTGTGGGCCTGATCATGTTGTTTGAACTGGCCATGCGCCTGGCGCGCAGCCACCTGCTGGAAACGGCAGCGCGGCGTATGGATGTGGCGCTGTCGACGCACATCTTCCAGAAGTGTTTGAGCCTGCGTGCATCCAGCCGGCCCGCTTCGGGCGGTGTGTTGGCCAACACCGTGCGCGACTTCGAATCGGTGCGCGACTTCTTCACCACCGGCACGCTCACCATCTTGGGTGACCTGCCGTTCCTGTTCCTGTTCCTGGTTGTCATCGCCTTGGTTGGCGGCTGGTTGGCGCTGGTGCCGTTGGTGGCCATCCTGGCCATCGTGGCCGTGGCCTGGGTGGCGCGGCCGGCGCTGGACAGCAGCGTGCGGCAGTCGATGAAAGAAAGCTCGCAGCGCACGGCACACCTGTTCGAGACCATGAACGGCCTGGACACCGTAAAGACCATCGGCGCCGAGGCCTGGAGCCGCCGCCGCTGGGAGTCGCTGACGCAGGCCATCTCGCAAAACGGTATGCACACGCGGGAGCTGACCTCCCGGGTCACCTACATCAACGCCACCATCGCCGCAGCGGCAGGCATCGCCATCGTGGCCTGCGGGGCGCTGCTGGCTTCAGAACACCTGATGACGGTGGGCCAGATCATCGCCTGCTCGATGCTGGCCGCACGCGCCGTGGCACCGGCCAACCAGGTGTCGGGCCTCATCGTGCGCTGGCAGCAAACCAAGCTGGCCTTTGAGGCGCTGGACAAGATCATGCAAGCGCCTTCTGACGACAGCAAGGCCACACTGCACGCGCCGCCGCTGGTGGGCGCGGTGGAGTTTCGCGACGTCAGCTTTGCCTATCCCAACAGCCCACCCATCATCGAACGCCTGAATCTGCGCATCGCCCCGGGCGAAAAGGTTGGCATCATCGGCAAGCTGGGTTCGGGCAAGAGCACGGTGCTGCGCTTGATCCTGAACCAGTACGAGCCCAGCAGCGGCAGCGTGCTGGTGGACGATCTGGTGACGACACAGATTGAGCCGCTGAGCCTGCGCCGGCAAATCGGCTATGTACCGCAGGACATCACCTTGTTCCACGGCACCGTGCGCGAGAACATCGAACTCGGCCGCACGCAGGCCGACGACGCGGCGCTGGTGGCCGCCATCCGCGCCTCGTGCCTGGAAGACACCGTGGCGCAGTTGCCTGCCGGTGTGGGCACTGAGGTGGGCGAACGTGGCGAACGCCTGTCGGGTGGCCAGCGGCAGACGGTGGCCATAGCCCGCGCGCTGCTGACCGAACCCAAGCTGCTGCTGATGGACGAGCCCAGCAGCATGATCGACCCGGCCACCGAGCTCAAGCTCATCCAGCAATTGCGCCATCTGAAGGACACCACGGTGGTCCTGGTCACGCACCGCATGGCCATGCTCAACGCTGTCAACCGCCTGGTGGTGTTTGACCGCGGTCGAGTTGTGGCCGATGGCCCGCGCGACGAGGTGCTGCGCTCGCTGGCCCAGCGCGCCACCACTGACGCTGGCGGCGTTGGCGGCAGGGGCAAGGTGGTGATGAGCGACCAGTTTGGCGCCAAGGGGAGGGCGGCATGAGCTTCGGCCTTGCGAGCATGGGTTTTACTTTTGGCGGCGCTGCTGCTGCGGCGCGCCAGGTCGACCCCGATCACGAAGCGGGCCGCGCGGTGAAGGTCATCGTGGGCTTGATCGTTGCTTTTCAGCTGGTGCTGCTGGCCTGGGCCGCTTTCAGCAAGCTGGACGTGGCCGTCACCGCGCGCGGCGCCGTGGTGCCGCCCAGCAAGCTGCAAGAGGTGCAGAGCCTGGAAGGTGGCGTGGTGCAAGAGCTGCTGGTGACCACCGGCCAGGTGGTGAAAAAGGGCCAATTGCTGGCGCGGCTGGACCGGGCCCAGTACGCCGCCAGCCTGGGCGAAGACCAGCAATACCGCCTGGGTGCGCTGGCCGGCATCACACGCATGCGTGCCTTGTTGTCGGGCACCCAACCCAAGTTTCCCCCTGAGGTGGTGGCGGCAGGGCCGGCGCTGTTGGCACAGGAGCAGGCACTGTTTCGCGACGCCCGGCGCGAATACGAAACGCTGGTGGCGGTGGCCCGCGAAGGTGTGGCCAGCCGGCGCAGTGAACTGCAAGAAGCACAAAGCCGGGCGGCCAACCTGCGCCAGTCGGTCACCCTCAGCGAACAGGCTTTTCAGATCGAAGAGCGTTTGTTCCGTGAATCGGCAGCCTCGCAGGCCGACTACCTGGCCTCGCAGCAGCGGCTGCTGACGGTGCGCAACGAACTGGCGGGCGTTGAAGCCTCGCTGCCCCGCCTGCGCGCTGGCCTGGCCGAAGCGCAGGCGCAACTGGGGCAGGCCGACGCAAAGGCGCGTGCGCAGTGGGGTGCAATGCTGGCCGACTTTGAAACCAAGGCCGGCGCGCTGGCCAGCTCCATTGCTGGCGGTGAAGACCGCGTCTTCAGGCGCGACCTGGTGGCACCGGTGGACGGTGTGGTCAACCGCATCAACGTCAGCACCCGCGCCGGTGTGGTGCAGCCCGGCAAGGCGGTGCTGGAAATCGTGCCCACCGAGAGCGACATCATGCTCACGGTGCGCGTCAAACCCAACGAGGTGGGCTTCATACGCGTGGGCCAGCAGGCCAACGTGCGTGTGTTGGCCTACGACACCGCGTCGTCCGGGCGCATCAAGGCCGCAGTGTCGCGTGTGGGCGCCGACGCCGTGATGGACGAGCGCAACGAGCCTTACTTTGAAGTGCAGCTGTCCAGCCCGCAGGGCCAGCTGCTGCAAAACGGCAAAGCCTTGCCCATCACACCCGGTCTGCCGGTTGAAGTGGGCATCCTGACCGGCGAACGCAGTGTGCTTGAGTACGTGCTCAAGCCGGTGGTGCGCGGCCTTCAATCGTCTTTGCAGGAACGATGAAAACCAGAAGATGCAAGGCGCCCACGGCCAAGGCGGCGGGCTACACAGTCGGTGTGCAGTCGGCCAGCGGGCCGCTGGCGGCGGTCATGCTGGCGGCCGCTGCGTCGGCGGCCCTGCTGTGCGCGGGCACGGCGCAGGCGCAGCAGTCGCAGGCCAAACCTCAGCAGCAAGCGACACGGCCCGCGCATTCAAGCTTCCTGTTTGACCCCATAGTTCCGCACGCACCCGCCCGCGCGCCGGCTGCCGCTCCAGCGCCTGCGCCAACGCCAACGCCAACACCAGCGCCTGCGCCTGCGCCTGCGCCAGGCCCAACGCCAGCTCTGGCTCCAGCTCCAGCCCACACCAGCGCTGGTGCTGCCACCGCAGCGGCGGCGCCCGCACGCGGGGCGGCTGCGCTGCGCGAGCTGCTGCTGCGCTCGGTGCCTTGGGACCCGCAGGTGCGCGTGGCTGCGGCTGCGCAAACGGTGGCCCAGGAACGTCTGCGGCAGTCCAGGTCGCGCTTGTGGCCCACGCTGGGGCTCAGTGCCACAGCGGGCGACGGCAACGACGAAGAGTTCGGTCGCAAGGTCGGGCGCCGCATCGACCGCAGCGAACTGCTGTTGCGTTGGAACCTCTACAACGGCGGCGCCGACGCAGCCGAGGTCACGGCCACCGAACGTGAATGGGCTGCAGCCACCGAAGACCTGAACCAGACGCTGGACCTGGTGGCTGAACGCATCGGCAACGCCTACCTTGACGCGTGGCGGTGGCAGTCGTTGATGGAGCCCTCACTGGCCCGCCTGAACACCATTGAACGCTGGGTCGAGCAGGCCCGTACCCAGCTCCGTGCCGGCCGCCTGTCAGACGCCGACCTGCAGCAGGCCGAGTATTCGTTGACCGACGCCCAAATGGCACACCAGGTGCTGGTGTCTGAACTGGCGGCCGCCATGGGCTCGCTGAATGTGCTGGTGGGTGAACCGGTGGCTGCGCTGCTGCCGCAGACGCTGCCCCGAATCTCGCCCGAAGAGGCCAAGAACCTGAAGCCAGCGGGTGTGCGGGTGGCGCGCTTGCGGGCCGAAGCGGCCAGCAGCCGCGTTGTCAGTGCGGCCCAGATGGCCGCGCCCCGTGTTGACCTGGACGCCCGCAAGCGCCTCAGTGACAACACCAAGCCGGCGCAAACGACCACACCGCTGGAGAACTGGTCGGTGGGCATGCGCTGGGAGATGCCGCTGGGCGGCGAAACTTTTGCCCGCCGCCGCGAGATGATGGCGCGGGCCGAAGGCGCGCAGGCCGAGGTGGCGCGGGTGGAACAGGGTCTGGTGTCGGAACTGGCGTCCATCGCGCCCAAACTGGCCAGTGGCGAACAAGCGCTGGTGCAACTGCAAACCCAGGCCGAGCAATACAACGCGATGTTGCGCGCCGGCCGCATGCAGTTTGAAGCCGGCCGGCGCACGCTGCAGCAGCTGATTCAACTGGAAGATGCCCGCATGGGCGTGGTGCAGCGCCTGGCCGAGCAGAACAACCGGCTTGACCAGTTGCGCCTGCGTTTGTTGGTGCTCTCGGGCCGCCTGTCCAGCGCCATGGGCATAGACCCCGCGCCCGCGGGCAGCCGCCGCGGCACGCCTTAGACGCACCGCTTCTTGCAGGCACCCGGCAGGCACACGGCAGGCACCCCGACCGAGGGCTGAAGCTACACTGGCGTGGCCACGTGTCGGTGGCTATTTCCGCATGCAGGGCCTGCCATGACCACCACGCAACCGATCACCGCTGTCTACCCCGGCACCTTTGACCCGCTGACGCTGGGGCACGAAGACCTGACGCGGCGTGCCGCGCGTCTGTTCGACCGTCTGATACTGGCCGTGGCGGCGGGCCACCACAAGCGCACCATGTTCACCATCAGTGAGCGCCTGGAGATCGCCCAGGAAGCGGCGGCGCCCTACAAAAACGTCGAAGTGATGGTGTTTCGGGGCCTGCTGCGCGACTTCGTGGTGGAAAACGGCGGCAAAGTGGTGGTGCGGGGTTTGCGCGCCGTCACCGACTTTGAATACGAATTTCAAATGGCGGGCATGAACCGGCAGTTGATGCCCGAGGTGGAAACCGTGTTCATGACACCGTCAGACCAGTACCAGTTTGTCAGCGCCACCTTCGTGCGCGAGATCGCTTCGCTGGGTGGCGACGTTTCCAAGTTCGTTGCGCCTTCGGTGTTGCGGCGCTTGAAAGAGCGCATCAAACAAAGCGAGAGTTGAGTCCACCATGGCGCTTTGGATCACTGACGAGTGCATCAACTGCGACGTTTGCGAGCCCGAGTGCCCGAACGACGCCATCAGCATGGGCGCGGAGATCTACGAGATCGACCCCCACCGCTGCACCGAATGTGTGGGCCACTTCAACGAGCCGCAGTGTGTGCAGGTGTGCCCGGTGGCCTGCATCCCGATCAATCCCGCATTTGTCGAGTCCCGGCAGCAACTGCTTGAAAAGTACCAGCGCCTGCAACAGCCCCTGTCGGTTGCTGCGGCTGACGACGCTGCGGTTTTGAGTCCTCCTGCTTCGCCAGCTTCCTCGGCTTGACGGCGCCGTCCTGCTCGGCCTTTGCACGTGGGGTCTTGTGGCCCGCTTTTGGGGTGTCGGCCTTGCTTGGCCCCACATTGGCAGCGTGGGCGTTGGCCGCCAGGTTGCGCTGCTCTTCTTGAAGCCGCTGCAGCCGCATGCGGTCGGCCAGCGCCTGTGTGCGTTGCACACTGTCTTGCGCGCTGCGCACCTCGGCGGTGCTGCGGGGGTCGGCCACGTCCACAGCCTTGCCACCGGGGCAGGGGCTGTCTGAATAACGCTTGCCGCCTTCGCCGCAGCGCCAAACTGTCTGCGCCTGCAGCGGGCCCATGGCCAGCGACGTGATCAACAAGGCGGCCAGCAGGGCCGTGCGCCGAAGGTTCAGCATGGTGCTTCAGGCTCCGTCTCGGGTGGTTTGCGGGGTGGCTTGGGCCGGGGTGGTTGTGCATGCACCAGGGCCAGCGCGCGGGGCATGTCACCGGCCAGCATCGGCTGCAGCGCCTGCAGCGACTGTGCGGTGGCGCGGTCTATGGCCTCGCGGTGCTCGGCCGAGGGCTTTTTCAGCACGTAGTTCACCACCTCGGCCTTCACACCCGGGTGACCGATGCCGAGCCGCAGGCGCCAGTAGTCTTGTGTGCCCAGCATCTGGGTGATGTCTTTCAACCCGTTGTGGCCAGCGGCGCTGCCGCCAAACTTCAGCTTCGCCTGGCCGGGCTGCAGGTCCAGTTCGTCGTGCACCACCAGCACTTCGTCGGCGGCCACTTTGAAAAAGCGCGCCAGTGTCGCCACCGAAACGCCCGAGCGGTTCATGAAGGTCATGGGCTGCAACAGCCAGAGGGGGCCGCTGGCACCGGGCGCCTGGTTCACGCGGGCGGCCAGGGCCTGGTAAGCCCGTTCGGGCTGCAGGCTCACCCGCAGTTGTGCAGCCAGCGCGTCGACCCACCAAAAGCCCGCGTTGTGGCGCGTGGCCTCGTATTCGGCGCCCGGGTTACCCAGGCCAACGATCAAACGAATCATGGTGGTCATTATCAGAGCCGGCCGCCAACAAAAAAGCCCCACCGGGTGGGGCCTTCTTTTGGGGGACAAAAGCGCTGCAAGGCGGGTGCTGGGCCCGCCGCGACGTCACTTCGCGTTTTGTTTTTCGCTCTTCTTGGCTTTGGTGGGCTTGCCCTTTTCAGCGGCCACCACGGGTGCGGCCACCACTTCTTCTTCAACCTTGGGCACCGTCACGGCCACGATCACCGGGTTTTGCGTGCCGTGGCGCACGGCCTTGATGCCCTCGGGCAGCTTCAGGTCGCTGGCGTGCAGGCTCTGGTTGCGCACCAGGCCCGAGAGGTCGATCTTCACGAACTCGGGCAGTTGCGAGGCCAGGCACTCGATCTCCAGATCGGTGCTGACGTGGCTGACCAGGCACTTGTCGGTTTTCACCGCTGGCGAGTTTTCTTCGCCTTCAAAGTGCAGCGGCACCCGCTTGCGCAAACGGGTGGTTTCGTCGACGCGCTGGAAGTCCACGTGCATCACCATGGGCTTGTAGGCGTGCATCTGAAAATCGCGCAGCAGCACCTTCTGCGTGTGGCCCGCCAGTTCCATCTCAAGGATGGACGAGTGGAAGGCCTCTTTTTTCAGTGCGAAGAACAGGGCGTTGTGATCGAGTTCGATCATGGCGGGCGTGCCGGCACCGTAAACGATGCCGGGCACCTTGGCGGCGTGGCGCAGGCGGCGGCTCGCTCCGGTCCCCTGCTGCGTACGCTCATAGGCGGTGAATTTCATGGAAATACTCCAGGTGGAAACAAGACGCCCGCGACCAGGCGCCTGGGGGTTGAAGGCCTTGCGGCCCGGGTGTCAGCCCTTATGCGGCACCGCCGCTTCAGGGCCCAATTCGGCGCTAGAAGTTGTTGTTCTGCTCCGCAAAAAGCGAAGTCACCGATTCGCCGTCGCTGATGCGGCGGATGGTCTCGGCAAACAGGAAGGCCACCGAGAGCTGGCGGATCTTGCCGCAGGCCTTGGCGGCGTCCACCAGCGGGATGGTGTTGGTGATGACCACCTCGTCCATCTGCGAGCCCTTGATGCGCTCCACCGCCGGGCCCGAAAACACCGGGTGCGTGCAGTAGGCCACCACGCGTTTGGCACCGCGTGCCTTCAGCACCTCGGCCGCCTTCACCAGCGTGCCGGCGGTGTCGATCATGTCGTCCATGATGACGCAGGTGCGGCCTTCGATTTCGCCGATGACGTGCATCACCTCGGACACGTTGGCCGCCGGGCGGCGCTTGTCGATGATGGCCAGATCGCAGTCCAGCTGCTTGGCCAGTGCACGTGCGCGCACCACGCCGCCGACGTCGGGCGACACCACCACCAGGTTGGGGTAGCGGTTGCTTTGCACGTCGGCCAGCAACACGGGGCTGGCGTAGATGTTGTCGACCGGGATGTCAAAAAAGCCCTGGATCTGGTCGGCGTGCAGGTCCATCGTCAGCACACGTTCCACACCCACGGTTTCCAGCAGGTTGGCCACCACGCGGGCGCTGATGGGCACCCGCGTGCTGCGCGGCCGGCGGTCTTGCCGCGCGTAGCCGAAGTAGGGGATGACGGCGGTGATGCGGCGAGCGCTGGCGCGCTTCAAGGCGTCGACCATCAGCAACAGTTCCATCAGGTTGTCGCTGGTGGGGTTGCAGGTGGACTGCACAACAAACACGTCGCGGGCGCGCACGTTTTGGCGTATTTCGACCGTGACCTCACCGTCTGAGAACCGGCCCACCGAGGCCTGGCCCAGTTCAATGCCCAGCGCAGTGGCAATTTCTTGCGCGAGCACCGGGTTGGCATTGCCGGTGAACAGCACGGTGTTGAACAGCACGGTGGTTTCTCCGCCAACGGCCGCTGTGACAAACGCCCCGGCGGTCATTGAACGCCCGGCCCTGGGCCGGTGCGGTGGTTGATGGCTGATGCAGTTGCCTCGGCCGGTATGGAAATTTGGCAGGGGAGGAAGGACTCGAACCCTCGCATGTCGGAATCAAAATCCGATGCCTTGACCAACTTGGCGACTCCCCTACACGGGTTGCGGCTCATCACCGCCACCCATCAAAACCTGTCAAGCCGCCCAATCCCGCAAGGGGTGTTGGTGCAAGCCCAGACACATCCGCCCCACCCAACCCGGTGGCAAATCTTGCACCGGGAATGTCGCCTTGGGCGTGACGACCGCGTCTGAAAGACGTTTTTCAACAACTTCAACACTGGAAAAGACGGCACTGCCTGAACCCGTCATGCGGCTGTTGCCAAAGTGGTTTTCCAACCAGCTTGCTGCGGCTTTCACCTCGGCGCAACAGCTTTGCGCCGCGCTTTGCAAGTCGTTGGTACCCCAAAGAACAGGCCCTTCAAGTGAGCCCGAGAGTATAGCAGCATCGTTCAGGGGCTGGGTGTCGCGTTTGAGGGCTGGATGCTGGAAGATGTCCCGTGTGGCGATGCTGGCCGCCGGCTTGACCACCGCATAGGCGCGCACCGGCAGCGCCAGCGGCTGCAGAACCTCACCCACGCCCTGCACAAAAGCGTTGTTGCCGCCGATGAAAAAAGGCACGTCGGCGCCCAGCTTCAAGCCCAGTTCGGCCAGGCGCTGGCGCGGCCAGTTCAGGCCCCACAGGCGGTTCAGTGCCAGCAGCGTGCTGGCGGCATCTGAACTGCCGCCACCCAGGCCCGCGCCCCAGGGCACCTGCTTGTTGATGGAGATGTCCGCCCCCATGCTGCAGCCGCTGGCGGCTTGCAGGCTGCGGGCCGCGCGCAGGCACAGGTCGTCGGCGGGCAGCGCTGGGCCCAGGTCGTGGCGGCGCAGCAGGCCGTCGTCGCGGCGTTCGAAGTGCAGTGTGTCCGCCCAGTCGATGAGTGCGAAGACCGACTCCAGCAGGTGGTAACCGTCGGCCCTGCGGCCCACGATGTGCAGGAACAGGTTAATCTTGGCCGGTGCTGGCACGTCATACAGGGCTTGCAGGGGCATGTTCAGGCGGGTGTATCCAGCCGCACGCGCAGCAGCACGGCGGGCGCTGCGCTGCGGCGCGCTTCCAGCTGCCCGGCGGCCCGGGCGCTGGTGTTCACCTGCCAGCCCAGTTGCACAAAACCCTGGGTTTGCAGGTCGTGGGGTGCACCGGCCCAGGGTCGGCCGGCCAGCCAGTCGGGCAGGGCGGCCAGCGGCACCGACTGGCCCAGCACCCGCTGCGACAGTTCGTCCAGGCTGGCAAAGGACTGTGCACCATCGGCGCCCAGCAGGCGCACCTGCTGGGGCGACCAGAGGGCCGTGGCCACGCGGGTGCCCAAGGGCGACAACAGGCGCAGCTCGCCGCTGCTGGCGTCGCCGCGCAGTTCAAAGCCGGCTGTGAAGCTTTGCGCCGCCTGCGCAGCGCTGGCGTCCACGCGCAGCAGCAGCCGGCCCAGCGTCCAGTTGGCGCTGGGCGGTGGCAGCAGCGTGCTGCAAGCGGGCAGCAAAGGCAGGCCCAGGGTAGCCAGCAATGTTCTTCGCTTCATCGGATGCAACGCACGGCGCTGCGCAGGCTGTTGCTCGGGCGGCTGCCGCGCCGTCACAGATCGACGCGCAACCGGTTCAGGGCTTCGCGCAGCACGTCGTTGCTGCTGTCCCGCCGCTGCGCTTCGCGCCAGATCTTGCGTGCTTCATCAAACTGGCCGCTCGCCCACAGCACCTCGCCCAGGTGGGCGCCTATCTCGCTGTCGGGTCGCGCATTCCAGGCCTGTCGCAGCAGGCGCAGCGCTTCGTCCAGGTTGCCCAGACGGTACTCCACCCAGCCCAGGCTGTCGGTGATGAAGGGGTCACCCGGCGACAGTTGCAGCGCTTTTTGGATGAGCTGGCGCGCGTCGTGCAATCGTGTGTTTCGATCGGCCAGCGAATAGCCCAGCGCGTTGTAGGCGTGCGCGCTGTCGGGTTTGAGTTCCATCACCCGCTTCAGCAGTCTTTCCATCTCCTCCAGGCGGCCCGTTTTTTCGGCCATCATGGACTGCTCGTACAGCAGGTCGGCGTCTTCGCCAAAACGCTGCTGTGTCGCCGCCAGCAGATGGTAGGCATCGGCCCAGCGTTTGCCTTCACGCAGCACCGAGACCTCGGCCAGTTTTTTGGCGCGCGCGTCTGTGGGCTTGTTTTCGGGCAGCATGCGCACGGCCTGCAGGGCTTGGTCGATGTGGCCCTGGCGCACCAGCATCGTGGCGCGCCGGGTTTGCACCTCCAGCACGCTGGCCGGGTCATCGATGCGTGCCAGCCAGGCCTCGGCGGTGGCGAAGTCGCCCAGCTGTTCTGAGGCCTGCGCCAGCATCAGCCAGGCCTGCACCAGGCTGCCATCGGGCCGCTGGCTGTCCTCATCGTCGTCAGAGGCCGGCGGCGGGCTGGCGTTTTGCGCGGTGCTGACCAGGGCCACGTAGCGCAAGAGCGCGGTTTGTGCTTCCTTGGGGTGCTTCAGTTCCAGGTGCAGCGCGCCCAAGGTCAGGTAGGGCGGCGCTGTGCCGGGGTCTTCGCGGGTGGCGACTTCAAGCTGTTCGATGGCCTCGCTGTAACGTTGTGCACCCGCCAAGGTGCGCGCGTAGGCCAGGCGCACCACCGGTTCGGCTGCGGCGCCCGCCAGGTAGCTTTTCAGCGCCGCTTCGGCCAGAGGTTGGTG
>JACCDR012262287.1_pt1 | contig 14048 bp, 31 predicted proteins | sample 7446431 | NCBI WGS metagenome assembly JACCDR01 (sample SAMN15323443, study PRJNA562643) | freshwater metagenome | isolation source: river surface water | place: USA:Blue River Watershed | collected 2017-08-17 | reverse complement strand
GTCGCTAGCCGGTACCAGGGCTAAAAACGAACACGCGGTAACGTAACTACGTCGCTGCGGTTTACCAGTCGCGTTCGGGTTGTGCGCCTCGACTGCGCCCCGTGTTGCGGTAGACCGCACCTCGCCGGCTGTTGCAGCCGTAGTGGGCGGGCCGCAGGTTCTCGGGGTCGTTGGTGCCGCCGCGGTTCAGCTCGCCGACGTGGTCGGCTGTGAACGATGCGGGATGTGGGGCGCGCAGGTCGTACCGGATGGGCTGGCCGCAGAGCCAGCAGGGTCGGCACTGGTCGCGCCGTGTGGCGCGTGCGTTGCGGTACTCGGCGGTGTCGCGGGGTGTCATGGGGCGCGGCATCGGCTCACCCCCGGACAGCACGAAGCCCCACCGACGGGGGATGACGGTGGGGCTTCGGTGGCTAGCGATGCCACTACGGGCACATAGCAAGGCTAAGTCAAGCGCAACCGGAACGCAACCCGCGTCAGCCCGCCACGCCGCGCATGAACGCCTCGGCCGCGGACGTGTGCAGCGATCGCCCCATGCGCCGGCCGAGTGTGTGCCACTGCATCGGCTCCCAGGCGTGCGGCTCCTCGGGGTCGTCGCCGTGCTCGGTGCAGTGGACGACGGACGGCAGCAGCTCCCGCGCGGTGGCTTTCCGCATTACGGCGATGACGGTGCCGGGGCACTGCGCCTGCTCCTCGCCGAGCAGTTCGGGGCAGGGGCCGAGTTCGATGCGGTACACGTTGTTCGGCTGGATGAGCGCACGCCCGTGGCGCCAGGATCCGATGACTTCGTCGCCGAAGTCGGGGGCCCACTCCTGCTCAAGGATCCAGTCGAGGCGGACGTTGAGCCAGGCGCAGATGCCGCGGATGCTGTCGTTGGGCGGGTACTTCCAGGGGCCGTCCTCGAGGGTGATGCGGGTCCACCCGACGAGCTGGTTGCGGATGGCGGTGCGGGCTTCGACGACGTGAGGATCCAGGTCGAGGCCGGTGCTGTCGTCGTGGGTGCGGGTGCCATCTCCGGTGCCGCTGCCCATGAGGCGTTCGGCCAGTTCGTCGAACAGTGAGGGCAAACCGTCCTCGGGGTCTGTGAGGGCCCGGGTCAGGTCGTAGTGGTGTCCGCCGCAGAGCGGGCCGTAGGTGGCTCTACGGGGCCTTTGTGGCTCGCTACGGTGCGTCAGAGGACAGATGCGCTCATCGCCGGTCACATGATCTCCCCGCGCAGGATGGCATCGCGTCGTTCGTCGCGGAACGCGCGCTCGGTGTCGACGAGGCGCACAGCCTCGGGGTTGGCGGCAATCCAGGTGTCGCGGCACTCGCGGTGTGCGACCTTCATGGCGCCAGACTTGAGCCGGATGACCTTGCTGCCGCGCCCTCGCGGCTCACCGCAGACCCAGCACGGTTGCGGCTTTGACTCCGGAAGCGGCCCCTTGACGCGCGGGAACTTGGCCTCGAAGTAGGCGCTGAACTCCTCGGGCGTCATAGCCGCGATGCGGTCCTCGTCGGACTGCGGGACGTCGGCGACCTCAACCCGCGTCGGGGTCGACTTCTGCGCCGGGCGGTTGCGGTTGTGGACGACGTTGTGCAGCGGCTTCTCGTCGATGATGGCCCGCGTCTCGGCGGCCAGCACCGATTCCCGGTCTGGGTAGACCTCGAGGAGGATCTGCCGCACGTCGGACCACCACGGCTTGCGGCCGGCGTGCTGCTGGAAGCGCCGGTGTGCGTCGTGGGTGATGCCGATGTAGAGCAGCTGGCCGTCACCGTCGAAGAACCGATAGAGCGCGTGGTCGGTCATGCCATCCACCGCCACGCGACGAGGACGAAGGTGGCGGCGATGCCGGCGGCGAGGGCCACAATGGCGAGGTCGCCCATGCCGCAGCGGTCGTCGGGGTCGGTCATGCGTGGGCCTCCTCGGTCCGCTTAAGCCGACGGCAGATGGGGCAGCGACCCACCTCGGCTCCGTGGTCGCATCTCGGGGCGTTGTGGTACTCGCTGAGCGGTGGTGGGACCGGTGGACTGGCCGTTGGAGCGGCCCACAGTTCGGAAGCGCGTCGGGCATCGCCGCAGGCGCGGCAGGGCTTGTCGGTCCCTCCGGGGTGCTTGGCGCAGAAGGGGGCGGGGCGCGCGTAGCGCGCTTCCCCCTCCCTTTCCACTTCCCTTCCCCTTCCCTTCCTGGCGTGAGTGCTCACTGAGGGCTCACTGAGGGCTCCGTGAGTGCTCATGCCAGGTGGTGGTGGGAACGTCGATGTGGTCGCCCGGTTGATGCGCTGATGGTCCGACCACTTGGTGATGACGAGGTATTCGGTGGCGTCCACGGTGTACCGCTGGATGCGTCCGGCCTCCTCAAGCTCGGCGAGGATGTCCATGACGCTCTCGGCCGTGACGTCGTCGTCAAGCGGCCAGACGGCGGCCTTCACGAGCGCCGGGTGGGCCTTGCCTCGGCCCTCGTCGTCGACGTAGGTCCACAAGCCGATCCATGTGAGGCGGGCGGCGAGACTGAGGCGCGTCACGTCCTCGGAGGCGAAGAACGCCGGCTTGATGGTGCGGATGCGTCCCACTACGGGTTCACCTGCTCGCCAGCGTCGACGGCTACCGTGCGGCTCTCGGCCATGATCTGCGCGGCCCGGTCCTGGATCTGGCGGATGTGCCGCCAGCAGATACCGCACATGTACCTAAACAGTGCCTTCTCGGGCAGGCCGGGCTTGTTCATCGTGATCCAGATGGCTTCGGCCAACAGCTCCTCCGGCAGGCCCGCGTCCGCGAACTGCTGGATGGTGCGGCGCCAGTCGGCGGGCATGGGCATGTCCTCGTCGCGCCAGTTCGTCCACTCGCACCACATGCGGTGGAACACCTGTACGTAGTCGGCGTGCCGCGCGGCGTTTGAGTTCGTGACGGCCTCGTCGGCTGCGCGCTTCATCGCTTCCGCGAGTGCGAGGTCGGCTGCCTTGACGTCGGCCACGATCGCGTCGCCGGGTGCGGTCGACGTCTTGCCGGAGTTGCAGTCGGCACAGGCGGTGACGAGGTTGTCCGGCTTGTCAGTCCCGCCGAGCGCGACCGGCATCACGTGGTCGATGGTCAGCTTCGCCTCGGGTGCCATCGCCCCGCAGTAGCGGCAGGCGTGGTTGTCGCGCCGGAGGACTTCGTATCGGGTGCGCTTGCTGACGGTCACGGGGTCGTCTCCTGGCGGTTGTGGTCGAGGACGTGGCGGCCGACGGCGGTGGCTGCTTCGCCGGCGGTGGGGTAGGTGACGTCGGGGCACCATCCGCAGGCGCAGGCGGCGATCCAGTGGCCGAGGGGTGAGGTGGCGCGGAGGATGTCGCCCTCGTGGCGGGTCACGGCTGGCCGTCCCGGCGAACCCGGCGCCAGATGGCGGCGCGGCACTCTGGCGAGCACGCGGGGTATTTGGTCCGGCCGAACACCGTTGTTGTGACGGTGTAGCTCGCGCCGCACTCGAGGCACGTTCCGGTAGTTCGGCCCGACGCTGCACGGCAGGCGACCGAACAGAACTTCGGCGACTCATCCGACCCGCGGTGGCTGAACTCCTGGCCGCACTGCTTGCACACGCGGGTTCGCTCGGCCTTGCGGTGCGCGTAGCCGCACTCCTTGGTGCAGAACTTGCGGCTCTGGCGCTGTGACGGATAGTCGTGGAACGGCTTGCCGCAGTGTAGGCATGGGCGCGTCGGGGCCGCCTGGGTGATCGTCCGGTACACGACGACCTCGGTACGGGGGCTGTCGACTCCGCGCGTGAGCCGACCAGACACCTCGGTCACCTGCGCGTCATCGACCCACGCAACCCTGTTCAGACCGTCGAGGATGAGCTTGAGCATGTTGTCGACGTCGCGTCGCTGGCGGGTGCCACAGAAGAACAGGGCGATAACGCCGTAACTGTCGTCGCCGTTCGGCGTCCAGCCCGGCCGGGCCTCGCGGAATCTGGCCCCGATGTAGTCCATCGCGTCGCGCGTGTTCCGCGGGGTGTAGACGTGACCGCTGCGCGCCATGCGGGCGCGGGCCTTCGACTGCGGCTCGCCGTCGAACACGAGGTGGGCGATGACCTCGGGGTCGGACGCCTCGCGGTGCAGCACGAACACAGCGGGGGCGTCGGAGCCCTGGCCGGCGTAGATGTCACTCAGCCTCACGACGCCACCCGCTCAGCCCGGACCTCGTCGCGGAGTCGCCGGATGGCCCGCGGCCCGAGGTGCAGCACCGACTCGCAGAAGGCGTACCCGCCTTCGCGGCGCATGGCGATACGGCCCGCCTCGAGGCGGTCGGCGTCGCTGGCCTGCCGCCAGTCGAGGTGGCCCGTGAGGAGCCGGTCGACGGCGACCGGGTCGGCGGTGTCGTCGACGTCGGACCCGAGGTCGGCCCACGCCGCCGGGTCGTCGATGGTGTCGTCGTCCCACGCCAGGGGCGGAAGTGCGCCACGGGCCTCGGCCCGCTTCGCCAGGATCCGCGACGGCCCCGGCACCATAGACAGGGCGTCGTACACGTCGGCGACCCTGGCGGCCATGTCGCGGCTGACCCGCTTGCGGTTGAGGATGCCGTGGGTGGCTTGGGCGCTGATGCCGAGCCGCGCGCCGATGTCGTCGCACGTCCAGCCGATGCGGCGCAGGGCTTGGATCCGGCGGATGGTTCCAGCTGCGGGGATGTGCTGGGACCACCCGATGCTGACGGCGAGAATGCGGGCCTCGGTCTCGGGCCAGATCCAGGCGTGTTCGCCACGGTAGACGGCGCCGATGTGGCGGGTGTTCATGCCCGCTTCGGCGGCGATGCCGCGGAGCGTGGCCCCGTTGGCGAGGAGGGTGCGGATGTGGTCGATGGCCTTGTCCGGCCGGCGGTTCTTGACCTTGGTGGCGCGGTAGCGGTCGCGGTGGTAGGCGCGGTTGGCTTCGAGGCAGGCGTCGCAAGCGTCCTCGCCGCGCTGCTTGTGGATGTTGTACCCGCTGTGGGTGCCGTGCTTCATGGGCGGGCTCCGAGTGCGATGCAGGCGCGGCAGCGCCAGGGGTGGTGGTCGTGGTGGCGGGTTACGCCGGTCCAGTGCCAGCCGCCGCAGGGTCCGCGTTGGACGTGGGCAAGGAGGTCGGCGGTGGTCACGACGCCTCCCCAAAGAGGTCGGGTTGCTGGTCGTCCGAAGTCGGCAGGGGGACGACGTCGGGGCGGTCGTTGAGGGCGAGCGACCACCGCGACTTCACGTCGATGGGCTGGTCGGTGCGACGCGGCTTGCCGTCGGTGTGCTTCCACTGGCCGCCGCCCGCGTCGCCCTCGTTGACCCAACCGACGGCGCGCAGCGACGCGCCACCCTCGACGGGCAGGGTGTACGTCTGGATGCGCTTGAACCCCAGCGCCTTTCCGGCGCGGGCCGCTGCGGCGTACAGGATGGAGCAGGCGTTGCGGGTGCCGTCGGTGGCGACCCGTGTGACTTCGAGTACGTCGCGGGGTTTGCCGGCGAGGCGCGCAACGGGGCGGCCGATGACACAAACGCCATGCAGAACGCCGTCGCTGTCGATGCAGCCGATGGAGAATCGGTGCCCGATGACCGGCTGATGGTGTCGGTGGTGGAGCGCGATGAAGGCGTTGGCCTCCACGAGTTCGACGGGGACGACGTGCAGGGTCATGCGACACGCGCCACGACGCCGGTGATGCCGCCGATGCACTCGCCGTTTCTCCAGACCCGCCCGGCGCACACGCCGTCGTAGTAGCTGCGTGACGGCTCGACGCGCTCCTCGCACGCCTGCACGAACGGGCACGCCGCACACAGGGCGAGGGCCGTCTGCATCCGGGCGACGATGGTGTGCCGTGACGTCTGCGTGACGACGTCGACGGGGAAGTCGGTGAGCCACCACTGCCCGCGGCAGGGGGCCTCGTCCAGCCACGCCTCGGAGCGGGGCAGGCGACGGGCGACGACGTTGGTGATGCTGTAGTCGGCGTGTGGCATCAGGCCACCTCGACCCAGCGGTAAAGCGGCTGCAACCGTCCGGCGTTGCTGCCCTTGACGTCGTCGCTGCGCTCAACACCCACCTCGATCAGGCGGCCCTCGCGGCGCAGTGAGGCATACACCTGCCCGACCAGCCTGGGCGGGATGTCGGCGCCCCACTGCCGGTGCTCGTCGAGGATCCGCCGGACGGTGTTGGCGGACACGACGCCGTCGCGGAAGCCGGCGACGGTGGCGATGGTGTCGCGGATGAGTCGGCGGGCGTCGGCGTGGGGGTCCTCGGCGGCGGGGCTGACGAGGGCGAGCTGCGTGGCGGTCACGGGTTGATCCCTTCGTGGCGTCGGAGGGCGGCGTTGGCGGCCTGCACGTTGGCGAGGTCCCGCTCGAGCCGTTCGTTCTCGGCGCGGAGCCGGTCGTTGTAGTCGGTGAGCTGGTGGAGCAGGCCCCGGAGTCGGGCGGTGTCGGCGTCGTGGAGGGTCTGGCAGCGGCGGCACATTGGCGGTTGAGGGTCGCGGTCCATCCACGGGCCGCTACGGGGCGGGATGTCGCGCCACTCGTTGACGAACGGGTGGGTCACGGGCCCTCCCACTCCGCTCCGCAGTCAACGCACTTCACGTCCCACGGACCGCCGAACCACAGGTGGCGGTACTCGCCGCGCACCGTCGACCAGCACGGGTGCTCGTCGCGGCGGCTGCCGGTGGTGGCGTTGTCGACGGCGCGGATGTGCAGTGCGTCGTGGCGCTGCGGGTCGCGGGTCATGGCCTGGCACACGTCGCACCGGACACGGCGGCTGGCGTCGTCCTCGGCGGCGGCTTTCAGCTGTGCCCGGACGTCGGCGAGGACCACGGCGGGGTCGATGTCGGTCACTCCCACCGCCACCCTCGGATGCCCCGGACCGCGGCTGCGGCCACGGCAAGCCCGACGACGACGAGGGCCCCGGCGGTGGCGTAGGCGAGGCCGATGGCGCGGCTCACGGCCCCTCCACGATGCGGGCGGCGGCGTCCCACGCCGAACCGGCGGCGCTGTTGTTGGCGAGGTGCACCGGCCTCGCGGCCCGGATCTCGGCGGCGGCTTCGGCGCGGACGGCCCGCTCGATGACCGGCCACACGGCCTCGACGGCGGCAGCGGCGTTGACGACGCACCCGGAGCATGGCTGCGAGCCATGCCAGCGGGCGCACACGGCCTCGGCGGCGGCCTTGACGGCCTCGTCGCGGTTCACGACTCGGCCCCGGTGGCGAGGGCGGCGCGGACGGCCTCCCGTAGCGGCTGCACCTCAGGCGGGCCACCCCACGAGTCGCACAGCGCCGTCACGGCGTCGACCTGCCGCCGCAGCGTCGCCACGTCCTCGTCCAGCGCCTTGACGGCGAGGTCCCGTGCGGCGAGGTCGTCGCGGGCAGTGAGGCCATCCTCCGCCATGCGCACGAGGTCGAGGTACTCGGCCTCGGTCAAAGTGACCGTGCCGATTCCGGGCACCGGTTGATCGGTGGAACGAATCTGCGCAAGACGTGCGAGGTCCTTGTCGATAGTGGTCACGTCGCCACTCCCTCGGTGTCGATGGTGGACGGGTCGGGCATGTCGCCGGTGGTCTCCCACTCGCGCCGCTGGATAGCCGACTCGGCGGCGTGTAGGGCTGCGTCGATCCGCCCCCACGCGCCCGAAGATCCGAAGCCGATCTCTGTAAAGTCGTCCTCGTGCCCCAACCGGCGGGTGATGGAGAACTCGATGCGGTACTCGGTGCTCACGTCACGCCTCCTCTGTGATCGGGCGGCGGGCGACACCGGCTGCCTCGTTGAGCCCGTCGAGGTAGCCCTCGGCGTAACTGCCACGAGTGACCCGGGGGAAGGTGTCGGCGCTCTTGGCCCACTCCTGATCTAGGGCTCGGACGATGAGCTCCTGAGTGGTCGCCGCCGTCGTAGCGGCCTCCTCACGAAGACGCTGAACCTCGGCGAGGGTGTCCCGATGCCAGAGGTCCCACAGGGTCCCGGGGTACTTCCCGCACGTCCCGTGGGGACATTCGGTGCAGTCGCCGAAGTCGGCGGGGTTGTGTGAGGTGCGTCCGTGGCCGCACGCGCAGACCGTCGCCATGTAGGCGTCGAGGAGTCCACGGAGCCGCGCGACCTCGGCGCGCCCGACCGAGGCTTGTGACTCGTAGGTGTCGCGCGCGGCCCTGTAGTTCTCGGCCGCCTCTCGCCAGTCGTCGCGGTCGGCCTCCAACCCTTCGAGGTCAACCTTCGCGCCGTCGATCCACGACTGCTTCGCGTTGACCAGCGCCTCCAACTCGCGGACGCGGGCGGTCAGGGCGGGCACGGCCTCGCGGGTGGCGTTGATGAAGTCAGCCATCGGCGCGTCGAGGTACGTCGTGCCTGCGGGCACGTTCCACCGCTGCGCCTTCCACCCGGCAGCGTGCAGCGCGTCCAACGCCGCGAGGTCGAGGTCAGCCACGGCCCACCTCCACGACACAGGCGTGGTCACCGGCACACGGCGACCACAGGTCGACGGTGAAGCCGACGGCGATGCACGCCAGGATCAGGGGTGCGGCGATGACGATGCGGGACACGACGACCCCGCGACGGGTGAGGCGGGGACGACCGCCTGCCAGCTTGGTCATGACGATGTCCTCTCGGCGGTTTGACGGGCGTAGTACTCGCGGTCGCGCACCCTCTTGCACGTCCGACACATGCGCTTGCCACCCGGACGCACGTAGGCGTCGTTCATCTCGTGGCCACGGGGACACCTGTTCGTCCTCACGACTTCGGCCACCCAATGAGCACCGCGCATCGCGTTCTCGCGGCGGGTGACTGCCTCAAGGTGAGCCGGGTTGCAACAGGCTCGGTTACGGCAGAGGTGGTCGATGTCGTAGCCCTCGGGGATCGGCCCGATAAAGCGGGCGTACATGACGCGGTGCGTGTAGGCGTGCTTGCTCACCGGGTAGTTGCTGATCTGTCCGTAGCCGGCGTTCATCAGGTAGCCGCCGAAGATCAGGCAGCCGCGGTCATCGACCTGGCACTTCTCGAGGATGCGGACCACCACGTCACGCGAGGTCATCGCCGCCCCCAATCGGCAGGGGTGCGCCGCAGAGCTCGCACGACTCGAACGGCAGGCCCGTCGGGCGGTGGACGACAGCGCCGCAGGAGTCGCAGCGCAGGGAGTCGTCGACGGCCTCGCCGTACATCCCCTCGCCCTCGCTGCGACCGTCGCGGGTCTCGCCGCAGTAGCCGGTCGACAGGGCTTCGGCGCACTCCCAGCGACGGCCTGCGAGGTACACGTGGAGCGTCGGCTCACCGTGGACGGCGCACCACAAGGTGGCGGTGGCGTCGTCGGCGTGGACGGGTGCGCCGGACAGGATCGCGGGGATGGCGTCGAGGCGGCGGGCCAGGGCGTCGTCGGTCATGACGCCTCCATGTGGATCGTCATGGTGATGCGGTAGTTGCTGCCCGGCTTGACGCGGTGCGACTCGGGCACGCGGCAGGTCCAGCCGTCCCACGTCACCGCGAACGGCCCCCGACCCTTGGCGACGATCGAGAACCACACGGCGCTGCGGGTCCGCATCGTCGGCGGGTTGAGGCTGACCACCTCGAAGTCGGACGGGTAGATGTCGGCGGCGGCGAGGTGCCTGCCGTCGCGGTCCCGCAGGACGGCGGTGGTCACGACGCCTCCCGCTCGGGGAGGTCCGGCAGCGAGTCGATGACCCGCTTCACGTCGGCCATGCTGAGGTCCTTGGTCGACTCGACCTCGCGGCCCAGCGAGTCGCTGATGTGCGCCCGCTGCAACGCGGCGTCGTCGCCGTAGGTGGCGCGCAGCTTCGCCCACATGAGGCGGGTCTGCGCCGGGCTCGGGGTGTACGCCGCCTGCGCGGAACGTCGACCCGGCGAGGCGGGCGGCTTCCCCTCCGACACCGCCTCGCCGGGAGTCTCAGCGACGACGCCCTCGGCAGACGCCGCCGCAGTCGTGGTGGAGATGTCCTCCTTCGCCCACAGGTCGAGCGCGACCCCGAAGCGCATGGCGGCGTTGCGGATCGCGTCCCCGATGGCCTCCTTGATCGCGTCCGGTCCCTTCTTGCCGCCGGCGTGGCCGTAGCCGTAGCGGGTCACGCCCGCCACTGTCAGCCGGATCCACAGGCCGCCGTGCTCGTCGATGCCGGGCAGGCCGCGGGGGTCGAACGACACCGGCTCCCACGACCACGTCGGGTCGACCTCGAGGAGGCGGGCCGTCGTCGCGGCGTGGCCGACGAAGTCGAGGTAGGTGCCGCCCTTCGGCAGCTTGCCGATGGCGGACTTCGGGAAGGGCTCGCGGAGCGCCTTCTGCTGCTCGGGTGTCATCACTGCCCCCGGTTCTGGCGGATGTTGTCGACGGCGGTCTGCCACTCGTCCATCCGCCGGGGCAGGAGGTCGGGGTCGACGTCGTCGGGCTCGTCGATGTAGCGATCCGGGTCGGCGAACAGCAGGGCCAGGGCTCCGGCGGTCATGCAGACGATGCACAGCGCGAACAGGGCGACGGTGGCGCTCACGACGTGGCCTCCTCGTAGTCGTCGGCGAGAAGCCACGTCAGAGCCAGCCGCAGGTGCCGTTCCGCGTCGCCCTTGGCGAACGCGCGGGCGTCGTAGTCGAACGAGGACGGATTGACCCAGTAGGACAACCCACCGTCCCGGGACGCCTTGCGGTACATCTCTGCGCCGCTCCGCTCCGGCCCGGTCCACACGATCTGGTGGGCGACCTTGATTACGCCGCGGTGCAGGACCTCACCGTCGAACGTGGTGCTGCGCTGCGTGTCCACCGACAGGAGCGGCAGCTCGGGGGCGGGTGCTGCGGGCAGATCGACGAGGCGGACCGGCTCGGGCTCGGCGCGACGCCACGGCCACCTCACGACGCACCGCCCACGGTCGGCCGGGAGTAGCGGCGGGCCGCCTCCTCGCCAGCCGCGCACGCCTCCGCCACCCACGTCGGCGCGCAGCGGTTCGCCAGCAGGTGGAACGCCGTGGAGTAGGCGAGCCACGCCTGGATGGCGGTCTCGGTGACGTCACCGGCGGACAGGGCGTGCAGGTGCTCGCGCATCGCGTCGAGGCGGCTGTTGTTGGCGACGAGGTCGTCGGCGATGGTCATGTGGTGCCCCTTGCTGTGGTCGTGGGAAGGAAGGTGCCGAGGCCCCGGAGGGCGGGGGGCGGCCCTACAACGGGGCCTCGGCGGTGCCGCTCGCACTCGGCGGGGGATGCCGAGGTGGGACGCGCGAGCGGACGACTATGCGGCGTGCGTGATGGCCTTGCGGGGCCGACCGTTGCGGTTGTGCGTCGGCTCGAGGCCGCGGATCAGGTCGAGCTCAAGCGCGGCAGCGTCGGCCCTGTTGAGGTCGACCTCCCACACGTCGACGTGAGTGACGGGCAGCGAGTCGCCGTCCGGGTAAGTGCTCAGGTGGTAGGGCTCCGTCGTCGTCGGCCACCAGTAGCCGTGCTCCTTGAGCCGCTGCTCCCACTGGCAGGACATGCCGACGTAGACGGCGATGTCCTCGGACCACATGACGTAGACGACGTGCCTGCGGTCGTTGAGGTATGCGCGGCTGCTCACGACGCACGCTCCGTCGGCTTGGAGTTCAGCCACGCCAGCAAGTCGTCGCGGAGGATCACGGGGCGAGCGGTCGGGTAGCGCACCGGGATGTCCTTGGACCGCACGGCGCGGCGGATGACGTCTACCGAGACGCCGCAGACCTCGGCGGCCTCCTCGAAGCGGTAGGCAAGGCGATCGGTCACGCCGCCACCGCCTCGACGTCGACCCGCACCCGCCGCTCGAGGACGGACACGGGGCACCCGAGGTAGCGGGCGATCTCGACGAGGACGGCCTGGGGGCACGAGCGGGTGCCCTTGACGTACTCGTTGACGACGGGGGGCTGCTTGCCGACAGCTCGGGCGACGTCCGCCTGAGTGTGGCCGCTCGCCTTGATGGCCCAGGCCAGGTGTGCCGGCTCGTGGTTCATGGGGCGGACCCGCTTGGTCCGCGGCCTCTTCGTTGGCTCCATGTCAGAGAACGTTAGGCGCAAGGTTTGCGAAGGTCAACGCTCCACGCCAACTTCTGCGAACAATCTTTGCGAAGGTGCCCTGACCTGCGACGTTCGATTAATCCCGTGTGCGCCATGCGAAGTTACGCCCGTGTAAGTCCCCTAGGGTTCGCACATCTTCTAGTTGCCACCCAGCCGAGCCGAGGGGGACTGTCATCCCATGACCACGACACCCGATTGGGAGGGGCTGGGAGATGCACTACGACAAGCCAGGGGCTCGCGGAAGATCGCACCCTCGGCTCGGGCCGTCGGCATCAGCCCGACCCAGCTCAGCAACTATGAGAAGGCGAGCACCACCAGCGGTCGGCCGCCGATGGAGCGGCTGTTGGATCTCGCCGACTACTACGGGGCCGACCCCGACCCGTGGCTGGCCCTCGTCGGCTACGAGCGCGGCACCGGAACGCGGCGGCCCGTAACGGAACAGAGTTCGCACCATTTCGGTGCTGTCGAACCGTCAGGGGTGACCGCTAACGTCCCGTCTACTGAAGTGACGAGGCCCGAGCGCAACGTCGTCAGGATCTCGGCCCAGGCCATCGGGTGGGAGTTGTCCGCCACCTACACCGACGCCGAGGACCGGGTGCATGCGCTCGAGGACATCGCCAACGCATGGGCGGCCATGATGGGCGCCCCGAGGGACGGGGGTTCCGGTGAAGGTGTACGTCCGGGTGATGCCTGACCTTGCCCGCTGCATCGTGGCGCGCACGTCAGGCCAGACGCTGGTGATGGTCCGCGGCCACCACGTCGACCTTGAAGAACAGATGGCCGACCTCGACGTCCTTCTCACCCCTGCCGAGAAGGCCGTGATTCAGGAGGCTTACGGCTGGTCTGATGGCGGCCTTGACGACGTGCGGGCCACGCCCGGCGACTACGTCCCGCCGCAGCTGGCGGTCGACCTGCCGCTACGGGTGGCCTAGGGCCCGCTCAAGCCGACCGAGGGCGGCGGCCTGCTCCCCGAGGTCGATGTGGGTGTAGTTGCGCGACACGGTCGCGGACGAGTGACCCAGGATCGCCATACGCACGGACTCCTCCACGCCCTCGGCTTGGAGCATCGTGGCCGCGGAGTGGCGGGCGTCGTGGAGGCGGATGCTTGGCAGTCCGGCCCGTTCGAGCAGGGCGTGCCACGCCGCGCTGTCGGCGGCGGGATCCCAGGGGCGACCGTCCGTGCGGGTGAACACCAGCCCGTGCGGGTTCGGTTGGCCGGCCGCGACGTCCTGGCGCTGCCGCAGCACCGCCTCGACGACGGGCGTGATCGGCAGGAGCCGGGCCTTCTCCCGCTTCGGGCGGGTCATGACATACGCGCCGCCGAGCTGCCGGTGCTCGTACTTGGCGGGGATGCCGAGATGGCGCGTCGGGCAGTCGGCGCCGCGCTTGGCGCCGCACTTCGGGTCGCAGCCGTGGCGCCACGTCACCCGCTGCAACTGCCACGACACGTCTAGCGTGCGCGCCCAGTAGTCGACGCGAGACCACTCCAGCCCCAGCACCTCGCCCTGCCGCATCCCGTAGAACAGGGCCAGGAACCAGCGTGCGGCCATCGGGTCGCCGTCACAGGTCGACAGCAGGGTCCGCACCTGCTCCGCCGTCAGGGCGGTGCCGGGGGCGATGACGGCGCCGGGTGCGTCGGTGAGGGTGGCGACGTTGCGGAGCAGGATGCCCTCGCGCATGGCGTCGTCGAGCGCCTTGGACAGAAGCCGGTGGCAGTGCAGCGCCGTGGTCGCGGAACGGTCGCCCGCCTGGGCGTGGTCGTGCATCTGCCGAACGTGCGCGGGCGTCAATCTGTCGAGGCGCACGCGCCCGATGGCCTCGGAGATGAGGTTGGCCTTGTGCCGGTATCCGTCGAACGTCTTGGGCTTGACCCGCTTCATGACGATCTCGGACAGCCAGCGGTCGAGCCAGGCCCCGACGGTGAGGCTCGAGGTGGGGACGTCGCCGTGCGTCTCCTTGGCTCGGCGGACCTCGCGCAGCTTGGCGAGGGCTTCGGCTTGGGTCTTGGCGGTGACGACCTTGCGCCGGCGGCTGCCGTCGGGGTTCCAGCCGAGGTCGACGGAGGCGCACCAGCGCCCGTCGCTCTTGCGCTGGTAGAGGG
>JACCDR010494709.1_pt1 | contig 14050 bp, 17 predicted proteins | sample 7446431 | NCBI WGS metagenome assembly JACCDR01 (sample SAMN15323443, study PRJNA562643) | freshwater metagenome | isolation source: river surface water | place: USA:Blue River Watershed | collected 2017-08-17 | reverse complement strand
TGATCCGATGGCAAAACGCTGAACCCGTCACTCTACCTGTCAAGCCGGATTGATCTTCTGAGCCGTTTTGGTTTACAGTTGACAGTATACTAGCCCCACCACTTTCTGTCAACTCGTGGAAAAGACGAGAATCGAACTCGCCACACAAATCTTGCAAGGATTCGTCGCCTGCCTTGGAACATGCTCCCCCATAGGACTGATCATAACACGTCGCCCTGACTACGGTACCTATAGGTCCGCATAAATGATTTGAACATCTAGTGAAATGTTTGGTTGCGCTTACCTTCTCCTTAAGCGATTTGCAACCCGCATACGGAGTAGACGCCAACAGTCTGACGCCTAGAAATCGACAGTGATAATCTGGGTTTTTATGGTCCATTCATTTCTGAACCGGGAGTCACACCCGGAATTAACTTTACCGTTGCAATCGGCTTTCTGGCTCAAGTTTTCACTTTCCAGTAGACGCTTCTGTTCAGCGCCAGAGAAGCACGGACACGAGGATTTGAACCTCAACCATCTGATCAGCCATGGTACCTCCCCTCAAAGGAGGCTGGGGAAGCCAAACACCCCTGTATGTCCGTAAGAACTTTGAATAACAACGCCAGGTTTTGAACCTAGTCTAAGGGCTTCTAAGTGCAGTTTCGCTGTGCCCCTGTGCTTCCAATTACACTACATGTTATTCTCAGCGAAGATTTACGTTGGTCTCGCCAGGATTTCACCTATCGTAGACGACCTGACATCTCCACGTCAACTCCATTAATTAGACCTGTCTGGCCCTTCCCCGGACTGGTTTTTATAGCGAAATGCTGCACGTTATCTAATCAACTTTATTAACGCTTTGAAGTCGTCCATCTAGGAATCGGATCGTCCTTTTGAGCGTAAAACTTCTTAGTACCCTGTACGGGAATCGAACCCGTATCGCGACCGTGAGAAGGTCGTATCCTGGCCGTTGAACGAACAGGGCATGGCACGAATCGCGACGTTTGTACATCCATCCGCACTACACGGCGATTATGCGTGCAGTTTTGTTAACAACAAGATTGGCCTGACGGCAGCGATTACGCTACACCCCAGACTGTAGAACCGTTTCAACACTTGAGCAGGTTGAATCTCTTAGCAATCTCAGGGCCTCCACCGAGAGTCGAACTCGGGCCATCTTCCGTACCAAGGAAGCCATCTACCACAACTGATGTATGAAGGCATGGTCTAGGGGCGATTACTCGCATCTAAGGCTCCCATGAACCCCTGTTTTAACTTAAACTACCTCTAGAATAACGAGAGCAACTGACCACTGAAACGTGGCTGTCCACTCTCTCGCTGGCTCGGAAGGAGTCGAACCTTCGCATCTCCCGTCTTGGTGACGGTCGCACTACGCCCCAGTGCCTGCAAGCCAATGTGAGTCCACAGATGGGTCGGCTATGTGACCTCTCTTGACTCACTTCTCTCTGCCTACCAAGAGAAGGTATACATTTCACCTTAACTCATCCATCTGCTAAGGCTAGTCAGAAGTGGGACATACCACTTCCAACCTTATTGGCATACATAGTTTCTGGATAACGAAACTACGTCTTGGCTTGATCTTAGGGGAACCATTCGGTTGCCAAGAACCCCCCATCACCCACGTTTAGCCGGGTGTCAACCTCTAGTCTATGTGAGCCTGGCTCAGACTTTCGGACCACTTTGGCGGGACGGGAGGGATTCGAACCCTCATCTACAAGTTTTGGAGACCTGTGTTTTCGCCGTTAAACTACCTTCCCAAGAGCCTCGGGACGATATGTGGTCCTAAGGCTTACTCCTGAATATTATCGGGGTGAGACCATGAAGTCAACCCCAAACTCAGTTTTTCTTGCTTTTCTGTAAATTGCTTCATGCTCACCTCCTAGGTGCCTTTGCTTCAACAGACTCAACATTACACCCCACTGGGTGCCGAGTCAAGTCAACTTGGGGAAATTTCTAGAATTTCTCGTTACTTGGTCGCTACCTGGGAAATACTGAAGGTCAGGGAGTAGGTAGCAGGAGCACCAGACGCTGAGTCACCCTCAGGTTCTGAAAGACCTACCAAGAGGGCGTTAGGGTACACCCTTTCAGTTCCGTACACCTTCAGTCCGCAATCCAAGTCGTAAACAGTTAGATGGTAGTAGGTCTGGCCCACTAGACCCCTAACCTTCTGCAACGGAGCACTGTCGCTGTCGGGATCGTAGTGCCTTGTGAGTGTAACATCTCCAATTTCAGCAGGGGCGCAAAGAGTTTCAGGGAACTTCGCCCCTCCATCATACGCCTTTTCAACTGGCGCGGTAATTTCGCCGCCAGAGACCTGTGCCCAATATGACTTGAACCTTGGTCCCTTCGCGTGCTTACCAGCCATGGTTGACGCTTCAATTTCTGCTACGATTTGACGCTGTGCTGCCTTTCCCATTTAGATTCTCTCTCCTTAGACTACAGAGTTGGTTAGATTTGACTTGTAAACAGTGACTGTTAGTTGTTCACCTGTTGGTGATGGCCTGACGCCCACCTGAGCGGCCACCCTTCCTTCCGCCAACTGAGCGATAGGGTTAATGGTGTCAGAAACGACTACGGAATATCCGGGGTCGATCAAAGCACCGTCAGCGTCAAACAATTCGTAGACGCCGCCAGCGGTCCTGATTGGATCAAGAACTGCTACAGCCTTCGACTCAACCTTTCCGAAAATGTTCCTTCTTCCATCGACAGGAGAGAAGGTCAAGTCTTCAAGAGTCTTTTCTAGTTCGACTACGATGTAGTTAAGAAGGTCGCGGTAGGTGATGAACTTCCAGTTGTCAAGATCAGTAGAAGCGGAACGCGCTCCGTAGACTCTGACCGCACCCTGAACAACCTTGAGAGGGTTGATTCCAGCCGTGTTCAAATCTTCCACGTCGGTCTTGGAAACAGGAGTCGAAAGTCCTGTAACCCAAGAAGCAGCGGAAAGAAGTCCAGCGCCAGCCTGCCATGGTCCAATTTCGTTATGAGCAAGAGACCTCTTGGCGGCTACGAAGGTTTCTGGAGAAAGGCTGATGATTGAACCAGCAGGTCCAGGAACCTTGACGTATGGGAATGCGAACTGAACGTAGTTTGCCCCGGCGTGACTCCATGCTTGCTTGTCTGTAATGACAGCAGCCTTGGCATCAGAAGGATCGAAACTCAAAATTGCGATTCTGTTATTGGCTACAGCATGATCGGCCAGAGCGGTCCAAACGTCAGTCGTGTACTGACCAGGAATGGCTACAGCACCGGCACCTAGTTCACTGTCAAACAAGTCCAAACCATCAATGAGGTTAGATGTAGAAGGAACGCCGACTGAACCTGTTGAGAAGGCTGATGCAGCAGCAACAACAAGAGCGGAAGAAGGCGAGGTGGCTGTTGCTGTTACATAGATGGTTGCTACGCTTGAAGCGTTGATCTTTGCAGCAGCAGCAGAAGAAGTAGCAACTTCGCCAGTCGTGTAAACAAGTTCATCATTGTAGATGATATTGACAGCAAAACCAGCGCCAGCAGCAGTTACAGAGGCATCAAGGTTACCAGACCACGCACCAGGGTTAGCGGCATTAAGCGTCAAAGCAGGAGTAGCGCCAGCAGCGTTTAGAACCTTGGTTCCAGCAACAGGTGAGGCACCGCCAACTCTACCGACATAAACTCTAGCGCCACCCTCTTCAAAGAACAACTGAACTTGCTGATGAAGGGTGAAGGATGCATTGTATCCACCGTAGTACAGTTCAAAATCGGCAAGACTAGTAACAGAAACAGGAACATCAACCGGTCCTCTTTCTGCGCTTCCTACCACGAAATAGGAAGATGCTGGAGCGATATTCGCACCACTAGGACCAGACCTGATTGCGGTTGTTACGGATACACCTGGCATTTGAATTCCTCCAAAGAATGATTAAACGGTCTTGCTGACCTTCAAACGCAAGGATAACACAATTTCAGGAGTGATTTAGAAGAAAATCAGTCAACTCTCGTAATATCTAAAAGAAAACCTGAAGTAAGTCTCTTTTTGAGAATCTTGTCCTCGGAACGAACTAAAGCACACGAATCGCCAGCAATGGTTTGACCGTTTTCTGTAGCAACAACTGGAAAGACATTTGGGTTGTACGCAACTAAGGTCTTAGGCTTTCTTCCTCTTCCTTCGTAACCTGTTAAATCAAGCATCCCAATCCATCCTGTCCACTTCAACCTCAAACGTGGCATTGTCAACGGACAGCGGCTTACGTTCCAGGACTTCAACTATGGTCATGTTGAAACCGATAAATCCACCTGCCATCGCTCTTGAAGACGGGCCATCCGAGTTAACTACATCGGAATATTCTTCAATCATTGTTCCTTCATCAAAAACAACTTCGTTTCCGATTAATTCAGAGTATTCACTTAGGCTCTGATCGTCAAGAAGACACATTCTCAAGATGTTCATATACACGTCACGTCTCTTGACTGCATCTTCAGCGTCAATCCCCTTATCCCAGACATAGACACGAGTAGCATATTCGCAACGATACTCTGGATCAAAGTTGTCGGTATATCCAATTCTTGTAATTGAATTAGTCCTTGTGATAACTACAAACATCATTGGGAATGCGTCAATCTTGGAAGCATCGTACTTGTACCATCTGTCTTCATGTGGCTCTATAAGCCAAGACTCTTCGCCGCCATATTCTGATTCGTACATTCTGATGTAGTCGCCAATATTCCTTTTCAGGTATGACACCACTCTACTCTTGGCGAAATCACTTCCAGACATTTTGAAAGACATTAGATACCCTCAACGATATGCTTTGCGGCTTTGTTCCCGACTTTCTTGGCAAACATGGGTGGTTCAAAGACAATTTGACGCGCAGCCATATTCTTCGTTCCTCTGTTGTGGAACTTAGCATAGTCTACATCTGTGCCGAATTCAGCAGAGTGTGGCCGAATAACGTTAGGTGGGCCTCGTAGATTTCCAAGCGACCTCATGAGTGTGCCCGACTTGATCAAAATAGGCCAAGCGTAAGCGTCCTGACGTGGATTCCATCCACCGACAGGCAAGCCTCCGGTAGTGAAGTTTTCTATGTTGGCAGCCTCAAGTTCGCCCCTAGCATACTCCAAGACGCTAGTGAAGTTGGCGGAACGAACAAGCATCCCATTTAAGTTATGAACAGTATCATGGAGGTCTACGTCCACGTCTATTCTGAACATTAGATCCTAACTCGTTTTAGTCTTGCCACTGATTCAAGTTCTCGTTTAGAGAAACCAGGTTGATAACGGTCAGTTTTCTGAGGTTCTAACTCTTTAACCGAGAAAGAGTCATCGGTTAAATAAATCGCTTCCCTGACAGCAGCCCGTAAGATGAGACCCTTGAGAACCTTGATCTGCTCACCGCTGAGACCGCCTTCGTACGTCACAGTAATTTCGTCATATGGTTCAGCATCGAACAATTCAATACCGAATTTCCTGACAGCGTAATGTGTTCCAACTTTCAGAAGTTCTGGAGCGACAGAAGGAGAACGGGTGTATCCCCTGTACACAGTAAGAACATTGGTTACAGGTGTGCGGTTAAGTGAAATCATCCAGCCTTCATTGCTGACGAAGCCAGGGTCTTCCCATATCCCCACGTAGAAAGGCGAGTTAGGCATTGAACGGGCATTCCACGGAACAACATGAGTTTCCGTCCATGTTCCAGGTTCGATAGGTCTATTCAGCCATTGTTCAAGTTCACTATGAAGAGATTCAATCACCATCGACACTGACCTCTTTTGGATCGCGTCGAATCTGGTGCCCATGTAATCTTGAACTTCCTCAATGGTGACTAACATCAATTACCTTCTAATATTCGCTTGACGCCTAGTAACTGAACTGGTGGAAGCCGCAGGTCTATTACGGACGGCGTTAATGAGCCTACGCACAATGCCTCTAACACCGGCCTGAGGGGCATTTCTAGCAGCAGCATTCCGCCTATTCGCCCTAGCCCTGGCGCGTCCAGGTGAAAGATTGACGTCCCGTACTCCTGCCCTAAAGTCGTCATCGTTGAATCTCCTTGACCTTCCTATGTCGCGCCTGTTGACGACAAAACGTCCTCTGTTTTCTATATCTCTTGTCGTTCTTGGCTGTGGCATTAGGAAATTCCTCCAAATCTACTCAATCTTATCACACCTACCTGTCTTTATTGGGCGGTCTTTCGATTTCAGGCTTGACTAATGTTTCAGAAGATTCAACTGGAATCCAAGCATTGTTGTATTCGACTCCAGAAAATTGTTTCAGTGTTCCTGTCTCTGTCAACGTGGACAACTCATCGACACCCATAGCAAGGTTCCTTTTCAGGTACTTCTCGTCAATCTTTTTAGACCTGAGAAGCCTCTTCACGGAATTAGAGACAAACTTTGGAACTTGGAATCCCCTAGCCCTTCCCAATCTCAGAGACAGAAGTTCGGCGTCTAATTCATCACCGTCGTAATAGGTTACAGGGATAACGTATTCAACCGCCTTGGCTACATCTTTGAACATTAGGAAGAGATTCACCCTGTAGTATCCGTCAATAATGTAACCAGTAGAGCGATGGACAATAATCGGCTCAAGCCAACCATAGTCAACCAAGTTCGCTTTCAATGCTTTTAGGTCTGGCTTCAGAATATATCCCTGTCGCCACGGTGAGGGAAGCAACTTTTCTCTTGCTTCTTCTTGGGTTAGGTAAACTATTTCACGCATTATCTTAAATCATCCTGTAGGTCTAGTGAGTTTGCTTCCGCTTCCATCATTGCCTTCCTAATTGCGTCTGCCTTTGTCCCCGGCCCTATCGGTGTAGGTGACGTTCCGTGGAACTCATTCAACATCAGCGTCCTGATCAACCAGTGAATTGGATACGACTGAGGATCACCTTCGTGCTTTTTTCTGAAAGCGTGAGCGAATGCCATGGCTGTAGTTTTAATTCCAGGTGTCATCATGTTCTCTTCAATGCACTGCTTAACGCCTTCCCATCCAAGTTCGGAGTAAGACTGGATGAGACTTTCGATGTCAAATGATGACCAATACCTTCTTTGAGCGTCAATTTGGGGGAAACATTCCCACAGTCTGTCGTAGAATTCCGGTTCAGTTAAAACCACGTCACCGATTCTTCTGATGGCAACGGAGTGCAACGGGATTCCGACTCTAGGGTTGCTTCCCGTCAAAGCGGCAAGATCGTAGAACTCACAGAACTTACCTCCGTGTTCCTCTGTAACGAATTTGAACACGTCTGAGGACTCCCAGTCATAAATCACTTTTGCGAACCTTAGAGGGACGTTCTTAGGCATCCTGTAGGGATGTACGATGTAGTTCTCGTGGAGTTTCTGAACAAGAGAACGGTATCTGATCATTGACTCGTTAGCGCGCACCCCAGTAACGTAAGCGACTAGGCCGTTTTTACCAGCAAGGGTGTAGTAGTCTACGCTCTTTGGAATTGGCTCAGCAGGATTTAATCCAAAATGTTCAGCCGTAATGGCCCATTCTGGAATGTCGCGAACCAAACGTCCGTCCTCTTTTCTGGCGGGAGACCAGAGCAAAACGTATTCTCGCCTACCGAGAACCCAAATCTCTTGACCTTGAGGTAGACAGAACCACTCCATATCAACCCAATCGTAGTTCCTGACCTCTTCAACGAACTCAATGACTTTAGGTGAAACCATTTCCTCATCTCTGAAGATGACTTTCACTGGACCTAAGTTTCTCTCTTCGTGGATTTCCTTCATGAGATAGAGACAGGCCGTAGAATCTTTTCCTCCACTGAACTGAAGATGAACTTCATCAAAAGTGTCGAAAACGTGCCTCAGTCTCTCGCGCGCAGCGTCTACGACGTTGATGTCTAAATACAATCTCTGTCTACTCACTTGAACTCCACTACTTCCACTCCAGCATTTCTGGCTATTTCTTTCATGTCATTGGTTCCACTACCGCCTGGAAACGCTACTACGACTTTTTCATTTTCCCCAGCAAGCAAAAGAAACGCTTTGAGCATTCTTCTGTTTCTAATAGGGCCAGCACCTTTACCGCGAGCCTTCCATAAGGCTCTCATCTCCAGAACATCAACACCAAACTCTTCACACCATCTGGTCGAAAGTTCGTCAGCCCCTTTGGCTTTTCCATTGATGAGAAGAGTGGGCTGAACTTCAGTAAGTGCTTTACTAACAAGATCGTAGTCTTTGAAGTCCCTGCCACCTGTCACTAAGACGATCTTAGGCATTCGACCACGCATCATACAAATCAAAAACTCTAGCGCGTCTACCTAGATCAAACGCTATGTCTCCTGTGACTCCACTCCCAGCGAAAGGATCGACTACAAGGTCACCTTCGTTAGTTGTACACAGAATAGCACGACGTGGAATCTCCACGGGCCAAGGTGCAATGTGGTTTGCTGCACGAGATGGGGCAATCCTCCAGACCGAACCTCTTTCATCTTCAGGTAAGTGCTCGTATGAGAACTTGTACTTCTTTGATCGTGAAAGCATGAAAATGTATTCATGTGAAATCCCCGGTCTTCTAACATGATCAAGGCTTTCTCGCCTACGATTACCTTTATCCCACACGATAACCGACCGGAGCCTCCATCCCTCGTCAACAAAGATTTCGGCTACGTTGTGGGGAACGTTTAGCCACTGCATTGACTGACGGTCAACTTTACCTTGTCTGTACTTTGTTCTAGATTCATATATACCGCCTTTGTTGTAGTCGCCGCCAGCACCACCAGAACCGGCAGCAGTATCGCCTAGATTTATCCAAGCGACGGCTGTCTCCGATGAACGCTCAAACCAAGATTTTGCACATGACCTCATGTTGTCGTAGTATTCACTCAAGTCACCAAAGCCAATCTCGTCGTCAGAGTCTCCGTAGGATCGGTTGGCGTAGTAAGGGGGGCTGGTCACCCAGCAGTCCACGCCCTCAACTGGGAGGTTTCTAGCGTCAGCAATTTCGCAAATCATATCCTGTGACAATATCATCATGAGATTAGTGTGTCAACTTCTTGAAAACCACAAGATGTAGTGGTAGACTTCTCTGATGGTAAGAGAACCTTGTATCGTATGTGGGCACCCAACAGGGGATTGCACTGGTGAAAGTTCTCAACACATCAAGATAACAGGCCCCGGCATTTACCGTAGCATGACCCACGAGGAAATGTTCGTTGTGGCTGAAGATGTTTTTGAAGAAGTTCCGATTAGTAAATACACGAAGACCCGTAAGTTGGTCGCTCGCGCTGGACAAAGTATACCTGTGTCAAGAGCAAAAGAGTTAGGTATCTACTAATTCAGTATTTAGATAGAGTTTACAATCTATCTCCCAATTCAAATAAAGAGGAAAGATGATCACAGAAGAGTTTATTCAGACATATCTAGGCAAGACAATTCCATGGGGATACTCAGGCTTAGGAGAGGTAGTTTTCTTGAGGACTTACTCCAGAAACAAAGAAAACGGAGTAAAGGAGACGTGGCCTGAGGCGATTAAACGCTCAATAAATGGCGCTATAGAAATTGGCGCTCAACTATCTCAAGATGACGCTGAGAAACTTTTCGACCACATGTACAATCTTCGCTGTTCCCTTAGCGGAAGAGGACTTTGGCAACTCGGCACTCCGCTTGTTTCAAGGTTTGGTGGCGCTTCATTAAATAACTGCTACTTCGTCAACATTGATGACTTAGAGTCTTTTGAGATGCTTTTTAACTACTTGATGCTCGGCGGTGGGGTCGGCTTCTCAATTGAAAGATCGAAGATCCACGAACTTCCAAAGGTCAAGAAGGATGTTGTTATCTCTCACAAGAGAACCAATGACGCTGACTTCATTGTTCCTGACTCACGAGAAGGATGGGTTTCATTACTCCACAAGGTATTGGAGTCTTACTTCGTTACAGGAAAATCCTTCTCCTACTCAACAATCTTGATTCGTGGTTACGGTGCCGAACTGAAAACTTTCGGAGGAACGGCGTCTGGGCCGGAAGCATTAATTGACGGAATCGCCCATATCTGCTCCATTCTTTCAGACAGGGAATCCAAGAAGATCAGGTCAGTTGACGCTCTGGACGTTTGTAACATTATTGGTGAAATTGTGGTTTCTGGTTCTTCCAGAAGGTCTGCTCAAATAGCAGGCGGCGACCCCGATGACGCTCTTTTCTTGAAGGCTAAGAACTGGGGCAGCGGAACTATCCCTGCATGGAGAGGCAACTCCAACAACTCCATTTTCGCTGATTCCTGGGATGAGATTCCTGACGCTCTCTGGAAGGGCTACGACGGCTCTGGGGAGCCTTACGGCTTCCTTAACAGAAAGTTGGCTAGAAGTGTTGGAAGGCTCGGAGAAGCGAAGACAGACAACTCCATTGAAGGATACAACCCTTGTGCGGAAATCGGACTGGCTGACGGCGAGTCTTGTAACCTTGCCACGATCTTCCTTCCTAACGTCACTTCACTAGAACAAGTGAAGGAGATTTCTAGACTTCTTTATCTGGTACAGAAGGCAATCACCAACCTTGAATATCCGTATGAAAGAACAACTAAGATCACCAGAAAGAACCGTAGGCTTGGACTCAACATCACCGGCTTTGCTCAGTTGACAGAGGAACAGAGGTCTTGGATTAATGAAGCCTACGAGTACATTGAAGCATTTGATACTGAGTACTCTGCGGCTAATGGGATTCCAAAGTCTGTTAGGTTGACTACGGTTCAGCCTGGCGGAACACTTCCTCTCCTGGCTGGAGTGCTCTCAGCAACCGGCGTGGCTCACTCGGAGTACTTCATTAGGCGTGTTCGTTTCGGATCTGAAGACCCTCTCTTGATTGGCCTTAGAGCCAGAGGTCACAAGACGTGCTATGACATCGGACTAGACGGAAAGGAAGTCAGAAACAGGATCGTCGTTGAATTCCCATGCAAGGCACCTGAAGGAACACCAACGCGTCACACGACTACGGCTATCTCTCAACTAGAGGCCGTCAAGTGGGCGCAGACGCACTGGGCGGATAACGCTGTGTCCTGCACGGTCAACTACAAGGCTGAAGAACTTCCAGAAATCAAGGAATGGTTAAAGCAGAATTACGACAATTCTGTCAAGTCTGTTAGTTTCCTCCTGTCAGAAGATCATGGTTTCCCTCTTCCTCCACTTGAAGAAATCACCAAGGAACAGTACGATCAAATGGTTTCCAAGTTGGACTTCTCATTCCCTCTCCTGGAGTCAAGTAGCGATCTTCTTGATCTTGGTTGCGACAATGGTGCTTGTCCAGTTAGGTGACTGTGAAGTAGCCGAAAAGGCGGTGACAGCAGCCCTATCAAGTGGAGTTTCCAAAAACGCTCCATTTGATGGGGCCGGTCTTTTTGATCTACTATCTTACGTTAAACTCAACAGCAATGTTCCTAAATCTCAGATAGAGCAAAACGCGCCATTTTCAATAGAAGCAGTTTTCATCATTGAGGCATTAACAGGAGAAGATATATGCGTCTTCTCTGACAACTGCACGCAAGAGTCTTTAACTCAATTACTGAAACAAATTCGCTCGTTGAAGATGTCGATAACGTGAAAGGCCCCCCGGTTTCCCAGGGGGGCCTTTCTTAATCACTCTTCCGATCAGGAAGGAGCGGCGTCAAACGTTACGTGAACGAATGCTTCTGGCCTCTTGACGGCCAAGGCAAGCCTTTCTTCAGCAAGGACCACGATAGCGTTCCTGATGAAGAAGTCAGCGTGCTGTTCGCTGATCCTGATGTTGGACTGCTCACGGTCGTACAACTGTGCTCCAGTTCCGAACGCACCGACAAGGGCTTCACCCTCGGCAATGGCTGGGGAGTCAATGATTGGCATGTTCCAAACTCTTGCCTCTCCACCGACCTGCATCGACGTAGCGAACAGGTAGGTTCCATTCTCGTTCTTGGTCAATTCGACCTTCTCCCAGTCAAGTGGGTGAAGAACAACACCGGTAGCAGGGTACTCGGCCAAGTAGGCGAGAGTAGCGGCCCTACGGATAGAGTCAGCCATCGTGTCAGGGACAGGAAGGGTCTGACCAGCAGACCAGTCGTAGGTCTGGATGTTAGGAGTGTTGATGATACCTAGAAGGTTTTCACCGCTTCCGTTTCCGTAAAGAATCTGACGGTCTTCTTCTAGACGGAGACCGTAAAGAAGTTCATTGTCGATGATTCCACGCAACTGAGGCTCGTCCGCAAGGACGGTTCTGTGAGCGGCTTCCCAGTGAGCGATAGTTCTAACTGGAGCCTGTGCGCCTTCGAAAGCGATGGTTGACTGTGGCTTGAGACCGAAAGCGTTTCCGACTCTTTCAGCAACAGGGCTAGCGTTGTTCGTGAAACCGGTCTGACGGAAGTACTCAATCATTGCGGCGTCAGTCGTACGGACTGGGAACAAGTCCCTAACCCTTGAAGTCCTCTTAGGAGTAAGAACCATAGGGTCTCTCTGGATTCTACCGAATGAACCAGGAGTTCCTGTTGGCATTGCGGAGTAAACGTCCTTCTGGGAATACATTCCACCAAGGTTGCCCTGCTTCAACTCGAAAGCCTGGGCCATGTTGAATCCGTTCCTACCGTTTCCAAGAGACTTGAATTCAGGGGACTCAACGAACAACTGACCAAGAGACTTGGCTTCGTCAACTGTAATGACAGCATATCCACCCATCTGAGCAGCAGCCTGAGCGGCGACGGAATCCCTATCGGAACCGTACATTGACTTCTCGTCAGTACCGAAAGTAAGACCATCAATAAGCATCTTAATTTCCTTCATCTCTTCAAGGTTCTTCTTGAAAGCGTTCTTCTGTTCATCAGAAACGATGACAACGCCATCAGTGATCTGGAACGCCTGAGAGATTTCCTGGTTTTCGGACTTACGCTTTAGAAGCGCCTCGTTTAGTTCCTTGACCCTAAGATTATCCATTGAGTTATTCTCCTGTAATACTTGGTTGTTCCTTAGGGCTTCTTTCCCTTAGGTTGTGTTTTATACAATAACAACGCATTCAGTATTTACAGTGTAGGAATTGCAATAAAGTCAACCTTTTGATCGAAATTCTTGCAAAATGATATCACTCATCAGGAGTTTTAGGCAAAAGTAAAGACGAAAGCAGTCCACTAATTGGACCAAGAGCATCTGAATCCTCAACAGAATCGACACTCTCCGTTCCGACTTTTACACCTTTTTGAGACAAAGAACTGACATGAGTGTTCACTACGAGTTCTTTCAAATTCTCTTCCGTTAGTCTTGCCATAGGTTGAACCTCTTTAGAATGTTTGGAGACTCAATATCTCCAGCCGCGAAATCATAGGCTTCAGGCATAAAGTACCTCACAGCGTAACCTTCAGCGATTGCTTCTTCAGTATCAACAATTCCATACATAGAAATCCTGACAAGTTTGTCGTAATCGGTACCGATAGCAGACCTATTATTGGTGTCTCTTATCTCATTGTAGTACGACAAAGCCATGGCTCTCAACGCTAGAACTCTGTATGCCTTTTCCACTTGAGCCTTATCAGACGAGTCAATGACTATCCCGAATCCTTCAAAGAACTTCTCTAAAGAAGGGTTACCAAGAGAAACATCTTCCACATCTTCAACAAAAAGTTCTGGGACTTCTAGTTTGTACCCTAGAGCGTTCATGGCTTCAATAGCGTCCAGCAATTCAGCATCGTCGCCGCTTTCAATCCACTTCTTTCCTGCTTCAGTTATTGGAATCATTTGATCGTAAGTCTGAGCCATTCCCACAACGTGGCCCCATTCATGAATGGCCGTGTAGAGAGACGCCGCTTCCACATCGCCGTCCATTAGAGCGTCTTTGGCTGTTGCGAAAATCTCTTGGTCAGCGTTGAGAATACCGTCAAATCCATTTTGTCTTTCTTCATTTACAGCGTTAACCAGGAATCGGTGTTGCATCATAGTCGCTTGAGCGAGATTAGGAGACTTCGATACTCCGGGATTAGCGGACAAACCTATGTGTACTGGAGCGTCAACAGAAGAATCCAAGCGACCCGTCACAAAAGCAAATCCATTTGGGTCACCAAGAGTAGAGTTAAAAACCGAACCGACCTTCTTTGCGCTTTCAGGGTCAACGTCAGACATGTGAAG
>JACCDR012270063.1_pt1 | contig 14051 bp, 27 predicted proteins | sample 7446431 | NCBI WGS metagenome assembly JACCDR01 (sample SAMN15323443, study PRJNA562643) | freshwater metagenome | isolation source: river surface water | place: USA:Blue River Watershed | collected 2017-08-17 | reverse complement strand
GAAGCTACTTTTAAAATTGTAGGTAGTCGTGCCGATCTGATCGGTCAGATTAAAGTATCTGGTACTAAGTGCAGTATTGATGTGACCCAGGGTGTATCGCAACTGGGTAAAACCCGTATGGAGAACATTCAAGGTTCCATGGACCAGGATGTTTTCATTCGTAAGTACAAGGAGACGGTTTTCAAATGAGTATCTTTGGACAGCTCGACGCTAAGGCGATTCCTGCCAGTCCTTATTACATCGCTCAGGGAGAATACTCCGCTGAGGTTACTAAGGCTGAGTACCGTATCAGGAAGGACACCCAGGAACGTCAGCTCTTCCTTGAGTTTACTATTGATGATGAAGAGTCTCTCTTCCACAACAAGAAGGCTGCAAAGTTCTTCGATTTGGTCGACCCGGAGCTAACGAACGAAAAGTTCATGATGCTCCCTGCTTCTGAGCAGGCGACAATTCACAAGAATCTCGCTACGCTGAAGCGTGCTCTCTGTGGCTTCAATAGCGTTAAGGGTCTGGGTGTTGATCCTGACGATCTCAATGATGAGAATTGGAGTCCTGCAACTCTTCAGGGTCTTAAGGTGATTATTACTGTCACCAACTGGGGTCCGGACAATCAGAATGTGAACGTTAAGTACGCAAACCTGGTTGAGTAAGTAGCAAAGGTCTGGGCAGCCAGGTAAGAACAGTAATTATGAGAGTGGGCTGATCGACTCTCTTTCCTCAGTATAGTTACTGTCGCCGTTGGGACCTATCTGGTGCAAACAGGTAGGTCCCTCTTCCCCAATAGTATAAAAGGTAGTACGTCTCATTAGCATCAGGGGATCATATCAACAGGACCCCCGTCTTTCGTGAACCTGATGTGAGAAAATGCCAGTTCGATCCTGGCTTGGGGAACTTCACAACTTAATAGGAGGTGAATATGGCGTAACAATCCACACGCCTGAGACACTGGGATTCCTCTATCTGAGGGGTAGAGGAATCTCATAAGATGGGAGGGTTATGGGACAATCCGCACAGACGAAAGCACGGACCTTATTGGCAAATAATCACACCAACGAGTTACGTGAGTTTTACTTACTTGAGAAAGAAATAGCCGACAAGGCTGAATATACAAGAGCTAGCCACAGGAACGCAGTAGCGAGAAGTAGAGCAATTACTAAACTTGTATCAAAGCATTTTATGGAGTATAGGGTACTATATGAGTGGTGTCTTTTAAAAGGCTTTCCGCCACAGCATGCTAAGGAGAGTAGTGACTCATGACAAATGAGTTCCTGACTGATCTTTTCGGAGATCAAGAGGGTATTGTCTACTCCCCTGTAATTGTTAATCGAAGTACCGAACGACCCGATGGCTACTTTAAACAGCATTTCTTTCAATGGCCGCAGGAGGCTGATAAACTTGAGCGACACATCGAAGATTATGATAAGCGGGACGTATACATATCACCGGCCTTATTTTCAGAGAGAAGAATTTCTAGGGATACCTTCAAAGGAACCAATTATCTCTGGTCCGAATTTGACGGAACAGTACCCACAGACGTCATCGAACCAACAATCAAAGTGGCAACCAGTGGTCCAGGACATGAGCATTGGTATTGGAAGCTCGACAATTTCGAAACTAATGTAGATGTAGTTCAAGACCTGACTCGTAGGATTGCTTACCACTATGGTGCTGATTTATCTGTTTGGGACTACCAAAATGTTCTACGTCCCCCTGACACTTGGAATCATAAACGTAACAAACCAGTTACCTCCCTTAACAAATCTAACGCGGTATACACCCTTGAGCCTTTTCTTTGGCTTCCTATTCCTCCCGCTGGTTCCAAAGTTGACATTTCTATTGGAAGACTGCCTCCACGAGACATCGTCTTAGCCAAGTACAAATGGACGTTTGATGCTCTAGATCTCTTATTCAAGGATGAAATTCCTAGAGGCAAACGCTCAGATGCAATGGCAAAACTTGTTCATGAATGCCTAGAGCTTGGACTGAGTAATGAAGAGACTTATGTACTTCTTGAAGAACGTGACTCGGTTTGGAAGAAATACACAGGACGCACGGATCGAAAGAAACGCCTCGAAGCTACTATCGCTAATGTTAGAGCTCGAAAATCTTTTGTTGCAGAGGTCACTCAGGGAGCGCCAGAAGTATACCGCTTCGGTGATTTCATGCGAACAAACATTAACCTCAAATGGGCAATTGAGGGTCTGCTACCTGTGGCAGGTTCCATGGTTATTTTCGGAAGACCAGGACTAGGTAAATCTACGTTCTCTCTGAGACTTGCTATTAACTTAGCACTGGGAAAGGAGAAGTTTCTTCTCTGGAATATTATTACTCAGCAAAGAACTATGTTCGTCTCTCTTGAAATGCAGCACTATGAAGTAAAGCAATTCTTGGAAGACATGAATCTGCCACAGGAGGATTACGCGGCTCTACAAGAAAACTTCTTCCTGTGGCCGATCGGTAATCCCTACCCCTTTGATACTCCAGATCAACAAATTGAACTAATCAAGCACATCAAGACACACAAAATTGAAGTAGTTATTATTGACTCCTTGTCTATTGCGATGTACGGATCGGTGAAGGATGATGACGCTATCAAACGTCTCAATAGTTTTCTTAACGAAGACGTTCGTCGTGACCTTAAATGTAGCTATATCTTTATTCACCACCCTCGGAAAAACCCTAACGGAGATCCGAGAAAAGATGATGGACAGGACGATGCTTATGGATCAACCTATATTAACGCTAATGCCCAGACTGTTGTTAATCTTATGGCTCGTCCTGGTTCTAATCGTATCCATGTCAAACTCCTGAAAACTCGTATGTCCACAGGTATGGAAGACTTCTATATTGAACGCACACCAGACAGGGGATTCCAACTTGTCGGATCTAATTCTCCCGAAATCACAACAGTCGGTGCTAGTGCCGAAGGGGAAATCAATCCCAACAAGGGAGCAGCAATGGGCTCACTTGGAGCGCTGTTCCCTATTTGATTACTTGGCTGTAGATACTGAAGGCTATATTGAACAAGGCCTGTTAGGCATCTCTGTGGCCCATCCAGGTCTGGAGACAATGTACTTTCCAATCGGCCATAAAGAAGACGTGAACTTAGATGAAGAAACACATGATTATCTCAAGCGCGTTCTTAGTAGCGTGCCTTATCGCGTATTTCATAATGCAGGCCATGATTTACTGGCTCTGCCCTATCTATTCGATTTACCATTTGCTGATACTATGATTATAGGCCATATGGTTGATGAGAATGTCATCAGCAAGAGTCTAGATTGGATGTATAAGACTTACTGTAACAAAGAGGGTGGTAAACAAATGGACCCCCTCATGAGATCTATCATCGATACAATGGGCTGGTATTATGTACCCTACATGTTAATGTATGAATACGGAGCTTGGGATGCAAGAATTACTATGGAGTTGTTCATTGAGCTACTCCCCCGTTATAAAGAACAATTTGGTGAACTCTGGAGTAAGGAATGACGGCAGTAGTTGCACTATCGGCCACAGGGCTAACGATCCTGTTCTGCTATAACTTCTTGTATAAGTACTACACGCTCCATCTTGGTAATCCCCCATATCCCCGTAGTGGTCGCCACAGGCACGAAAGTAATTCAAGGCACAAGAGTAAGCACGCAGCAGAAGAAGACATCATTAGTACTGGTGACATTATTAACACGTTTAAGGAAAGTCTTCCAACTTTGACACGAGAGGCTCTCATCAGTAATGAAGGACGGCCGACTTACTAGGACCTACATTTCCTTGCGTAAAAGTAGTTACGTTCCAAGGCACCGAACGGGCATAGCACTAATTCCTTTGGGTGACAGAAAGAGGTTTATTGACTTCGGAGACGAAGCAGCAGAAGAACGTACTAACGATAAGACACAGATGTATTTGAGGTGATGTATGGTTAATTGGTTTCTTAATGAGAGCCTAGACGGCCTGTCTGATCAGATTAGAGAAGAGTATCCCGGTACTGTTATTTACAGTATTGGAGATGCTAGTCATAGTAAGAACCCAGATGCGAGTCAGCATGCCCCTGATAGGGGAGGTAAAAAGCCTGGTGATGATAAGGGTGAAGTTGACGCAATTGATGTAATGCCGAATCCAAAAGCTGGTCTTACTCTAGACAAGCTATTTGAGATTGGGAACGAACTCCGTAAGAGTAAGGATAATCGACTTCTTTACGGAATTTGTAAAGACAAGATTTTTTCCGCTGTAACTGTTCCTTGGATGTGGAGAGATTACGGAGGTAAGTACCACAGTCATCTGCATGTAAGTGTGAATGACGCATTTGATAACAACCAAAGTCCTTGGAGGATTGAGGCTGTGGCTAAACATTGGGAATTTGAAACTGTTGAAGGAGCACGTCTCCCTAAGCAGCTTCTTTACGGATATGATGATGCAGCTTATGATGGTTATGATCACGTAGGAAGGTTGCAGTCTCTTCTCAACTTTCAGGACAGGAAGCGTAATAAGCCTCTTGACATGGATGGTGTTTTCGGAGCTAATACTGCCCTAAAGGTTCGTCAGCTTTTCGGCGGGACTGGTAAGGTAGTTACTTTCGATCAGCTTCGCAAGCTTCACGGTATCTAGGAGAACAAATGCCATTCGCTAAGGGTTACAAGATTTTCCCTCCCGTTACCGAAAGTTGGAATAGTAAGCCTGCTGTTAACGTAGTTAATTCAGCGGCTAAAGAACCAGCCCTCGGAGTAGCTGCTGTGGCTACTGCTGCTACTGTTATTCTTAACGCAGTAAATGGTCTGTTTCCGAATCTGATCAGTGACGATGTAATTAATCTCATCAACACTCTCATTGTAGTTCTGGGACCTTTCATTCTGGCACTCTTTATTCGCCGTAAGGTGTTCTCCCCCGCAACTGTTCTTGAAGCAATTGAAGAAGGTATTGAAGCAACCAACAAAGCCGCTGTGGCCCGTCGTCCTAAGATCTAATTATTTAGAATAGGGAGAATCTCTCGTAGGTTCTCCTGTTTGTGAATAATTAGGAGGCGATATGCGACTGTCTGTATTCAAAAGAAAAGTTATTAACCACCTAATTAAGGATTTTAACTGGCCGGGTATAAAAGCACAAGATTGGGTAACTGAACACCCTGATTACATGAAAGCTATGTGGGAAAGTGCAGCACCAGAATGGGAAATCGCTGAATTTATTAGTGAAATGAAGTAACTATCTACAGGGGGAAGAAATGGGAAAAGCTGGCGGCATTATCCACAAACTTGTAGCTCAGAAAATTCCTGAGAAGATTTACGCTGATCCTGATGGTAGTCGTGCAGAACGTCGTGCAGCTGCTAAATTGAAGAAAAAGAAAGGTAAGAAGTGAAACTCCAATTGGTTCTCGATATTGATCCTTACAACGAGCATTTGGCTCTAGAAGCCGAAATGAATATCGAGGAATATAATTTCCCTATCTGGTACAAACTCAGTAACGGTAATCTGGTTGAACTCCCTGTGGCTAAGGCTAAGTTGAAAAAGAAAAAGAAGAAAGGTAAGTAATGCTTACACCATCTGAGCACGAGAAGGCAGAATCACTTGCCAGTGTTATCGCGTATTCCAAGAAGCACAATTCCAAACTACTTCTAAGTAATTATGAAATTGAATGGCTAGCAGACAAACTACTCGAAATTAACGAAGAAGCATCTAAGTACTCTGAAGAACTACAAACTGCCAATGAGGAACTGGCTCGACGTGCGGAGTTTGATTAATGCCTGAGGTATGGAAGTATATCGACAAGGATACAGTAAAGGCCAAGCATCTCTTTCTGGATAAAGAGGAGCAGCCTGTGTGTAGGGCTACTACAAAGATTAAAGGAGACGAGTGGGCTTTTGCAGAAAAGAAGCTCAGAGAACTTCCTGAGTGTAAGATCTGTTTGCGTGCTTCTGGTAAGTCAACTGTAGTTCCTCTCAAAACAGAAAACTACACTTGGAAGTACGTAGCAAGTTTGAGTAGCTCAGTAGTCCACGCATTTGGTAAAGAAGCAACAAAGCCCTTCTGTGGCATCGATCCTCCGGATTACGGAAGTTATTGGCTTGACGATAAAGAGGAGGTAAGTAAGAGAAAGCACTGTTCTAATTGTGCGTACAGAGCAGGTCTTTAATATGCAACAATTGCCACTTTTCGGCGTCCTCCCCTAGCTCCGGGGGTCCATGATCCACCCATCTAGCCTGCTCAGTGGGCCGCTGAGAGCCTTTGGGAGCCTACCCTAGACGTGGGTACCCCCGTGTGGGAGAATGGCTCTCAGCGGGCCGAATTAATATATGATATGTGAGGGTTTGTCTTGCACCAAACTAGAGTCTTTTCATAAGATGCCTCCTAAGAGTCGTTACGCAAAGTACAAACACGCCGTACGAAATTACCTTTTCTATAAATGCGGCTGGGACAGAAGTAAGGCGCTTAAGTGGCTTAACGAAAATCAAGACTTTCTAAGGGCAATGTTCGCCACAGAGGCCAGTTGGGCTACAACTGCAAAACTAATAGACGACATGGAGAAGAAGGTTAATGGAGAAGAGGCAATGGAGACTATTCAAACACAATGTGAAGAGAACACTAGTCAGGACGTTTAATTGGGATCCTGATGAAGCTCGCATTTTTGCGCAAACTTACAAGTACGAACTGAGAGTTCTGTTCGATCAAGAATACCGAACTATGGCAGCTGCGGCAGCTATGGATGAAAAAAGAAAGCAAATTGATAATGTCAAAAAGGCAGTACGAGTTGTGCGTTCGGAGGTAGCTACTGATGCTGAACAGTAGTGAAGAGTTGAGACTTGCAGCATGCCTAGAAGTTCTCAACCACCAACTGGCAAATCCTAACGAAGAAGGTCTTAACATCGAAACGCAGCTGTGGCTAGCTGCTAATCTTGAAAGGGCGCAAACTGAGCTAAAAGCTAAGATGAACGAAGCACCGCATAGGGACGAAGTTAGAGTAGTTATTCGCCAGGCAAAAGATTTGCTGATGTCTAAGTACAAGTTTAGTGAAGATGAAGCTCACAAGTTTATTGGTAAGAAAGCAATGAACATGCGGCTCACTAAGAAGGGTGTAGCTGTTAAGATCCTTAGAGGTGAGATTGTTCCATGAAACTACCAGTTAAGATACAGCCTAAGGGCAAACGCTATATTATGATTCCTCTGGGGATCGGACCTATTTACGCTGAAAAGGGTGGTGGTCTAGTTCTCAAAACTGAAGTATCTTGGAAGAAAATTTCAGGCATTGTCATTAACACTAAATGGGGCTGCCTGTGGCTAAAGTTCCGTAGGTTCTCAGATTACGATTGGAGTTAATGATGAAAAATACTGTATTAAAATATTATCCTAATAAGATGGGGGGCAAGAATCATATCTTCAGAAACAAAGAAGACGTGACGGCCCTCTGTGGCCTATCAGGATTCGATACCTCGTGGGCGAGTGATCCTGAAGAAATAAAGAAGAGAAATATCTGTAGGAATTGTGAACCTGTTTTTCAAGGTGATCACGTATTCATGAAGCAAAGTGAGTGGGATAGTTGGTAACTCTATGGGAAACTGAAGCTGACTTCATCAGACAGATTGCAGAGATTAAACAACGTGGTATTGCGATCAACACTGAATTCAGCCGCAAGAAAGCTATTGAAGGCACCAGGATTTGTAACCAGATTAAAGGGCAATTGGGTTGGAATCCGGGTAGTCCCCAACAGCTCGGTAAGTATCTTATTGATGATCTTGGTCTACCGGTACTTAAAAGAACACCCAACGGAGGACCTAGCTTTGATAAAGAAGCTCTAGAAGAATACGAAGTTTACCTTGATGCACAAGGTGACGCCACAGCGAAGAAAGTACTTGAATACCGAGGTTGGTCTAAAACTGTAAGTTCTAACTTTCAATCTTACTTGGAGCTGATGGATGAAAACAGAATCCTTCATCCTAACTACAAAGTTCATGGCACACGTACTGGTCGCCTTAGTTGTGAGAAACCGAATCTCCAGCAAATTCCAAGAGAATCTGTTAAACCTTGGAACGGAGATGTCAAGAAAGCATTTGTTCCGAGGTCCGAAGATCTATATCAGCATATCCGGCCTTCCAGCACAAAAACGATTGCTGGTAGCCTACGCCTCAGAACATTCGACTTTAAGCAGGTTGAATTTCGTCTTGCTGCTGCCTACGCCCAAGAGAAAGAACTTCTAGATGTATTCAATTCGGGTGCTGATATTTTTACCGAGATGTCAGAAAGACTGGGGCGTCCTCGTCACCAAATCAAAACCTTCGTTTACGCTACTCTCTATGGTGCTGGTAAAAACAAAGTCTCTCTCATCCTCAAAGTATCGAAGAAGGAGGCAGATGAACTTTACGACGAATACCACGGCACGTGGCCCGGCTTTCGAAAAATCGCTGACAAAGCCACTCGTCTTGCGCAGAACGACGGTTATATTGAATACTGGTCAAAGAGAAGAAGACACCTAAGAAGAGATGAAGCTCATAAAGCTTGGAACTCTGTTCTTCAGGGTGGCGCATTCGAGATTGTTAAAAACAGAATGCTCAGCTTGGCGAATGAACCTATCGTTCTTCAGGTTCACGATTCAGTCACAATCGAAGACGACGACAATTGTGATGTGGATAGGATTAAGAAAACTTTGGAAGCCGTTCCTATCAGTCAAGCGCTTGGCGTGAAATTTGAAGTAGACATGGTTGTTGAAGGAGAAAAGTGATTTCATTTACACAAGAAGGAGAGAAGTAATGGGTACTGAAAGCTTGTGGTGCCAGCATAAAATTAATCGTGCAGAAATGTGTAGCCTAAATGCCAGAATTAAACTAACCCGGCCACAGGTTGTTGAGCCTAAAGAACCGCCTTTGTTTGTGTGCTATTCGCACCTTACCAGCTTTGTCAAAAACAACACAGGTCCGTTTCTAGTAGAAAAGGTAAAGTAACTAGTGGTTAAGATGACAGAAGAACAAAAGCGCTTTGAAGTCAAGTTCGCAAAGGACACGGTTGATGCCATTGTTCTAGTGGTGAAAAACGCAGCAAAGGAGGCCACGGAGAGGCACAAGACTTACTCTGAATGTCCTGATGAGGAATGCTGCTTTGATCTGATGTATATGGATCAGATTATGAATGACACTGACAGAGTCCTAAGGAGGTATTTCAAAGATGAACTTTGTATGCGAACCGTGCCAGGCGGGGGCGGATCTAAAGAATCCCCACGATGAAGCGGTTGTAATAGAAGCTAAGAAGTTTTGGCACAAGAAATGTCTGGGTCCTACACGATGTGTTTGTCAGCATCGAACCGATAGGAAGAATGTTTAATGCTTATTGATATAGCAATACAGCTTAAAGTGGGAGATACCACCTATGAACTTACCCATATGAGCGTTGCCGAAAGTCTCATGAATGAGGAACCTCTAACTCTTAAAATTATTAACACACTGCTTCAGGAAGCCCAGGGTAACGTACTTACTGCAATTCATGCACAGCACCTAAGAGCAGACAGTGTAGCTGGTCGGGCAGCAACGCTTTTAGGAATTAACCATGATGTACCTCCGGAGACTGCCTGATGCTCTTTAACGTAGATGAGGCTGAGAAACTTTGTGAAGTTGTAAATACACCTACCCGACCTGTTGTCTATCTCGGAGTCGATCCAGGAAAGAGTAACGGTGTCTGTGGCTTTGATGCACAGTTTAAACTAATGGGTATGTGGACTGTCATGGAGAACGACATCCTGACATTCCTTCGACAATTCAAGAATATCAAAACATGCGTAATTGAGAACTACAGACTGTACACGAATAAGGCCTTCCAACAAGCACATTCTGACATGTTGACTTCCCGGGTGATTGGACGATTTGAAAACTGGGCTGAACTGAACGATGTTGACCTGATTAAACAGGGTGCAAACATCAAGCTCATTGGATACAAGTACATAGGAAGAAAGCCACTTCCGAAGAGTAACAAGCTTAATCATGCTATGGATGCCTATGTGCACTTCATGTACTGGGCTGTTCGAAAAGGTAAGATTAACGCAGGAGAACTTCTTAAAGATACACCAACTCCTGAGACGATCTCCAATGCTGATATCCGCTAAGAAGGTTTACATCCATAATGTAACTAAACGAAGAGTTGTGGTGGTTGATCTCTGTGATGACAAGGTAAAAATCAGGTACGTTAAATCAGGACATGGAGCATTTTACTTCGCTAAAGACTTCGTAAGATTCTTCTCTGTTTACGAATAAAAAGAGCCCCAGTCCGCGATATGGACTGGGGCTCTTTTGCGTCTATTCACTTATGCTGACCTTAGATACGCCTCAACAGTATATGTAATCGAATCAGCTGTTCCGTGTACAGGTCGAATACGCCACCTTGGAGGAAGAAAGTCTGAAACTGCAAGGTTTGCAGCAGGAGTAACTCCAGGGAAAATTCTAATTACCGTAGTTCCTGTGGCGGTAATTGCAGCACTTGCTAGTACAGGATACCAAATTCCGGCCACAGGGGCGAAACCCTCAATATTGAAAACTACTGAAGGTGTACCAGTAAGAGCCGAAACATTAATTACAATTACTCCACCTTCGCGAGGATGTGAACCATCATCGTACTCAACGGCTGTAGGAGTAGCAGTTCTCGCCACAGAGGGGAAGACTGTTCTGGTACTTGTAGCTATTTGGGGCATCTAAATCCTCCTTCTAACTTGAGCATTCCGGCAGCGATCTTTTGTCCCAAATCAGTACTCGGAGGAAGCTCTTTATACGAGATGTTGAACAAAGAAACTACTTCACACCACTGCTGATTGTTCTTACGTACTGCATAATTGGCATACTGAAACGATGCAATAACCGCAATAAAATTACAGATCAAAGCAGTTACAATAGCCACTACTGCCTTACGTGGTACTAAAAGATAATGCGGTTTATCTTTGTTCACCATCAGCCTCCGAAGAGTTTCTGGATGAAGATTCCGAGGGCTGTCCCGATTCCTCCTGCTGAGGTAAAGATGACGGCAATGCTGTAGTTGAATTCCTTAGCAGATTGATAACCTCTGTCAACCCAGGAATTCCGATCATAGCTGAGAATATAAGTAGCAGAACCCAATCTGTCTGCCCGTTGTATTGCTGATAGCCGATACCCGCCAGTCCGGCTACCAGTAATATCCAGGTCTTTAGTTTCTCGTCTTTCTTTGGCGTTGCCATGCATTATCGTACCTATTCACTTGTTGAACGAAACATGTACGTGATCCGTGTGCGGGCTCGGACCGTTATATCTTTTCCAACCTCTACCGGGGTGCCAGATGTACCTATTCCAAATTACGTACTTAACATTCCATGCCTTGTGGTTTTTGATGATGTCATTAGCAAGAGCAGTACCGGCGGCTTTTCCATTTTTGATATTATTGATCATAAAATCAAGAGCTCGCCCTTTCGGGTGATCAGACCCAGGTACAGATCCATGCTCTCTATAACCACCGATACTTTTAATACCGTACTTAGAGCCCCAGTAATCAGCAGCCTTTGCAGTATTAGAGGTTACGCCCTTAAGACCGTATTGTCTGCTCTTGCCATTAGGTGTATAATTCCCACCACCAGTAAAGTTGGGGTTTACCCCTCCAAGCGCTCTTTGAGCTTCTTCCCAAGCACGTTGAGCTTCTGTATTTTGTCTGTTAGCAACTTCTTGCATGACCACACCTGTGGCCCCTTGTGAAATTTCTCTAGTAGTGTTTACTTGTTTGTAGTAAGAGCTAGGATCAAAAGGATCACGCTTAAACTCAAAACCTACAGGATTACGTCGAATACGTTCATTCTGTGGCTGATACCTACGATCAATAAGTTCTTTAATCCAGGCAGGACCTTGCTTTTCTTGTTGAGCTAGTTCCTGCTCTCTCCTCATTGCTAGGATATCATCGGTAATCGCCACGGTTGTCTTGTCCTATCTTCCGTAGCATTTCTCTAATTTCTGTGTTAGCTTGGTATTCGTACGGTCCAGTTCCGGAGATACCAGCCGCAGTCAACCAGTTAATTAGCTGCTCAGGATTCCAAGGCTCGTTATCCCGAGTCATACCTGTAAGTCTTGCACCAATTCCCACTGCGGGAACTTGCATTGCAAGATGTCCAGGTACTCCACCTTCTACGCTTTCAAGAGGGATTCCAAGCGTGGTTTGACCTGTGAGTAGCTCAATAGGGATTCGTGCAGCAGGGGTAAGACCCGAGAGTAAGGTTTTTCCAGGAGATCCAAATGCTGCAATTTGATCAGTAAGGGGATTTGTAGGGTTAATAATTGTGTATCCTGGAGCTTCTCCTCTCCAAGATTCATCTCTTCCAATTCCGCTTCCGGGTTGGAGAATTGGTCCGACACCTTTTTCCTTAATCCAATCTGGGAACATTTGATCCATCGGAAATGGGTCACCCGGACCCTGAGATTCGATCCCTGTGGCGAGTTGCATATTAGCCATCGCTTTAGGAAACATAAGAGAAATATGAGGACGCATAATGGCTCCCTCAAAAACAAGAGGAGTAGCTTTACGCATCCAGCTGTAGAAGGGAATAAGACGACGCATCACATTCTGTTCAAAACCAGTAAGATCCATACCATCAGGGTGAAACTTCTTAACTCTTCGCGCAGCTTGTTCAATAGCCACAGGGAGGGGAGATTGGGTCTTTTGTAGAATGTCGGCAAAATGAGCCAGTCGAACCCAGTGGTCTCTAAGTTCTGAAACTCGCGTGCCCACCCCATGAACTCTGCCACCAAAAGGTTGGAACTTTGAACTGAAACTACCAAAAGCAGGAGAAGTATCTCCAGCAATATCTTCAGCATGCATTGCTCGAACAAACAAACCCTGAGATTCAGCAGCCTGGTAGAGCTGTTCTGCTGTAAGCTTCTCGCCTCGTTTAGTAGTAAGAACTACATTTCCAGGACGAGCACGTAAAGCAGACTCTTTAAGTTTAGGGTCCATAATGTTGAAGACAGATTCGAGATCCTTATACCTTGTCGGATAAGCATGCATAACTTTAGAAGCAATAAGGTATGGGCGCGGAGAAACAACTCCGTCAAGAGCAGCAAGGTAAATGTCGCCATTCAGGTTCCTAATATGATGGGAGGGAGAGTAAATTGTAACACCGGTTTTCCACATACGCTGAATCTGGTCGAATGCCTGAATAGCCTTATGTGGGGCTTTAAAGACATCACGGTTTAGTTGGGCTTGAAGATTAGTTAGCTGTTGTGCAATCTGCTTAGGGAAGTAAGTACCCTTTAGTCTATCCACCCCTGTGGCAGTATGCTGGTATTCAGCAGTTTTCATGGGAAGTCCCCAGCGAGTAGCTGCATCATCCCACATTGCATTTTTACGAGTAACTAGCTGAAGTGCACGTGTAAGTTGGTAAAGAGCCTCAGCAGGTTCTTTAATGTCCCACTCTTTCCAAGAGTGCATCCACTGACCTTTAGTGTAGTCAAATTGCCTACCCAGCTTGTCAGTGCCTTTACTGTCAAGAAGCTTTAAATGCTTAGGAAGTTCTTCATTAAGTTCTTTAAGAAGAGTTCCACTTCTGAAAATTACAGACTCTGCATTGTCAGTAATTCCGTGAGTACCCATCAAACGCTGAATTAGATGTGTGAACTGTTGAGCTAAAAGTGCTTCCTCAGGTGATCCCGCTGAGCGCTTCCCTGTGGAGACTGCCCATGCTGAAGCCCTCTGAGTAGGCGTAGTGGACCTAACAAGCGGCGTCAGAGCCTCTGAGAAGGCAGCAGCTACATTTCTCGCAGTATCGATATATTCACGTGAGAAAGGCTTGAGATCCTTCGCTCCCCACCACGTAGCGAATTTTGTCATAATTCCCTCAACAACTTTACCTTGGGGAACTTGACGACCCAGAACCTTAGGATTAGCACTCAAACCACGATAAACTGCTTCAGAAATCTTATGCATCGATGCAGGATTAACTACACCATCCATCGACTGACGAACAAGATTACGTGCTTCAGACTCAATAGCTGAATAAAGTCTGTCACGCTCTACGTTAAACAAGTCATCTACAAAAGCTTTTGCAGTTCCTGCTTCTCTAGAAGAGGCTCCAGCTG
>JACCDR011266921.1_pt1 | contig 14051 bp, 12 predicted proteins | sample 7446431 | NCBI WGS metagenome assembly JACCDR01 (sample SAMN15323443, study PRJNA562643) | freshwater metagenome | isolation source: river surface water | place: USA:Blue River Watershed | collected 2017-08-17 | reverse complement strand
CGATTGACGCGAAATACCAGACTGAGCTTTCGCAGTTGCGCGGCGAGTTGACCGGCCTGAAAAAGCGCATTGACACTGACAGCAAGACCGCAAAGTACAACAGCGCGATTGACACGGCTTCCCAAGCTTTGAAGCCCTACCACATCACGCGCGATGAGGTTGTCAAATACGCGAAAGAGCATGGCGTCGATTCTCTCGCCGGTTTCGTCACCGGCGTGAAGCGTTCCGGGCCCGGCAAGGTACAAACCAAGAAATTGAACTACTCGGCTCCCGTGCAGAAAAGCGAACCGGAATTTATGAAAAACTATTCCGGCAATCCCGTTGCGCTGGCTGTGGCGCGTGAAGCCTGTGATCAGTACAAGCGCCAGAGCAACGCGGTTCGTTCCAGCCACACGTTGGAAGATTACGTGAAGTATCAGGTCATGGGTGCGGCGTTCAACGAGAGCACCAAAAAATCCGCGCAAGCGGCTGTTTCCGCAAACCCGCGCGGGACGGTTGCCGATGACTTTGACGACGATGACATGGATGACGAGGAAATCGAACACGAGGAAGAACTGGAAGAGTCCGAGGCATAAGAACGGCGGCGGTAGTTGGGCAAAACGAAAACACTAGCTGGAGAACGACATGACGGCTTTGAGCGACAATATCCTGCGCCGCACAAATGAGGCGCTAATCAAGCAGTTCGTGGTCACGAATGCGATTACCGTGTACAAGGGCGGTTTCTACGCTCTTGACAAATCGACGGGCAAGGTGGCCATCTTCAACAAGGACAGCGCGAACAGCGTCCCACTGGGCATCTGTAACGAGCAGGCTACAGGTAACTCAGCGGGGACTGTCAAGGCGTCGTTTATCGTCAGCCGCGTGGAAATCAAAGGCATTGCGGTTACTGGCGCTTCCGCCATTACGGACGTGGGCAAAGCGGTCTACATCACCGATGACGATGACAACGCTCTTACGCTGACCGCGCCGACAACGGCTGAAAAAATTCCGTTCGGTTTTATCAGCGGCTTCGATGGGACCACGTTCGATGTGATGATTACGGATATGGCAACCCGCATGCAGGGCGTCCATCAGTATACGGCTTCCTCGGCGTGGACTGTGACCGGCACGCCTTCTACGGATCGCGCCTTCAACGTCGATGACTTCGACTCCATTACGAACATCGACCTGTTGGTGGATGCGACGGGCGGCACCGCGGATGATACGGTCGGAAGCTGCGCGGCGGCTGTGACTGACATCGACCTACTTGTCGATTCGACAGGCGGAACGGCTGACAATACCGTCAGCGATGTGTCAACTGCGCTGACAGGAACAGGCGCCGCGTCTGCTGATTGGGCGACGCTCACGCAAGTCAATGCCCGTCTTGTCACCATCAACAACAATTTCAAGGAGCTTACCGACCAGGTGATTTCCTTGAAAACGACCATCTCCGACGTGAATACGCGCCTGACCACGATCAACGCGAACTTTAAGGAGTTGACCGATCAGGCCATCACGCAGCGCACGTGGAATTCCAGCGTCATCACGCAGATGCAGGAGACGATGGACAACCTGTCCACTCTTGTATCCGATCTGCAAAGCGCGGGGATTCTCGGATAGCGGGCTGAGTAGTGCCGCGTAACGAATTGATTTTGCTGGATTAACACTGACATAAAGCAGGCAACAAGGAGGGCGTTACATGCCTATTACTATCAACGCAGGTTCGCTACACACAGCAGGGTTGCGCGCTGATTTTATCTCCACCTATCAGCGGCGCTACAATGCGTCAGTGGCCCGCCTGAAAAACTGCATGCAGCTTGGCGTGCCAAGCGACAAGCGGACCGAATTCTTCGCCTACCCGGAAACGGCGCCCTATCCTGAAATTTGGGAGCGCGGCGACACGATCCCGGAGGAGGCGTTCGATTCTGTCGGTTACAACGTGACCAACAAGAATTGGGGCAAAAAGATCAGTTGGCACGAGGATGACGAGGCCGACGATCAAATCGGCGCGATTAAAAAGCAATTGGTGCAACTTGGTGAAAACTGGGGCACGCTGAATGAACGCGTGTTTTTCCAGATTCTCAACGGCGCAACGGACGCCCGCCTGCTTCCCACGTTGCCGACTGCCCCGGATGGTTCCAACCTGTTTTCGACCACTGACGGTGGTGGTGGAAACCGTTTCGGCGTTTCGAGTGGCAACCTGCTAACCGGTTCAGGCGTTGCGACCTCTGCGGCGATTCGCACCGACATTTTCACCGCGCTTGAGCAGTTCGGTCTGTTCCAAGACACGCAGGGCGAACCGCTGAACAACGCGGAAGTCATCGAAGCGGGTGTCACGGTGATATTCGGCATCGGCAACTGGCAGAAGATTGCAGAGGCTTTCCTACAGTCTCGCACGGTTGAAGGCAGCGTTACGCCGACCAACATCATCAAAGAGGCCGGGGTGAACTTCACGCTGTGGCCGACCTCGCGCATCACCACCAACGACATCCATGTGTTCTTGAACGACTCGATTGTCAAGCCGGTATTCCAGCTTGATCGCATGCCATTGCGCGAACGATTCGCCGATGAGACGAATTCAGACGTTGCGCGTGAGACAGGCAACCGCTCGCTGTATTACAAGGCCCGCCGTGGATTTGGTCTTAACATCCCGCACGGCGCGATTAAGATCGACAACTAATCAGGAATGGGGCGTCTCTCAGCAATGGGGGACGCCCTGTCCTTCCGTTCTGAACTCACGGCCATAGCGCCAAAAGTCGAAGGAGAAACAGAATGTCAAACGCGACAAAGGAACAACAGGAAAGCAAGGCGACACCTGCGCCAATGCCGGATGACGGAACGCTGGCTGAGAAGTCGGCGCGCCTTCTGATGACCAAAGATGAACTCACCATCGAAGCCGCGAATAAGCGGCGTGAGTTCATGCGCGAGCTTCAGGCCGGCGAAACGCGCACATATCGGTGTGGGCTGAAAGAGGGGACTCCCTTCCACTATCTGACGCTGGGCGGTTTCACATTCTCCCACTTCACCTATAGCGTCAATAAAACACCTGATCCTGCCGAGACAACGCGCGACCGCGTTAAGGGCGCGATCTACCGCCTGACCAAAGGGCAGTACAACAACATCCTGAAATCAGCGGACAGCAAAATAATCAGGGTCGTGTCCGGCATCGGCAAGAAGGGGAAAAAAGGCAACGTGCGTTACGCCTGCATCGCCAAGGATAGCCTGAATTTCTTTTCCAAGGCCGGCGATATTCCTGTACGTGATCTGATCTACATGGAGCGCGTTGAAGTCGTCGAAGCGCCTGAGCAGAGCTACGACGTGAATGATTTGGACAAGAAAGACCAAGTGGAGAACTGGAAATAACCGATGGCGTCACCTTCTGAAGCTGAAGTCCGGGCGCAGTTGCAAGCCGCTGTGAATTTGCTGGAAGAAATTCGCAAGTTCGCAAGCGTGAATGCGACAAATTACCTTGGCCTGGAAGATACGCTCACACAGGCGGCTGAAGGCGATTACATGGATGCCATGCTATCGGCGGTTAAATCCAACCGCTCAAAACTTGCGTCGATGCTGGGCGACGGGGCTGCGATCCTGACGCCTATTATTCGTGAATACGGCCGCATTATCAACGCGCCGGAACAAGACATCCCTTCGATCCTTGCACGTCTGTATCTGTACTTTGTAGCCAACTCCTACACAGTGAAAACGAGGGTGTTCAGCTTTGCGACACCATCGGCAGGCGGCGGTAACGTGGGAACCGGGTCAATCGTCCGTCTGAACAAGGGCTATGACGGCGATGACATCGAAAACCAGCACGCCGAGGCAAAGCGCGCAATCTGCATAAGCGACCAAAACACAGGTCAGAAAAAGCACAAGGAAGTGTTTGAGTTTACCGGTCTTGACCGGGGCCCCGATTTGCTGCAAAGCTATGACCTTGGAAGCGGCGCAAAAAAACGAATCACTGCAATATCGTCACAGGAAAGCCTCTGCCTTAATCCGTCCTTCCATCGCTACACAGCCAGCGCGGTTGGCATCGGCAACATGACGGCGTTGACCAATTGGACGCTTGCGTCAGGCTCCATTGCAAACGCGGGAGTTTTAACATCATCGTATTACCGTCAAGGACCGGATGAAGACACCGCCACGTCCTTGGCGATGCAGGCAAACATGAAATGGACGCAGGCGCTGAGCCTGAAAAGCACGGTCTTGGATCGCTCGAAGCCGTACATTTGGCAGATCGCTTATAACCGGCAGGTCGGTTCTGGAGCGATGGATCTAACGCTCAAGATCGGTTCCAACGCAACAGCTACGGTCACCTTGGCGGCACAACCCGGATGGAATGTATTACGGGCAACGCTAAATCAAAACCTGTGGCCGGATAATTTTGAAGAAGACGCGATGGATATTGAGATTGAGGTCAGCAACTACTCCTCAGGCTATGTCATCGTGGATGATCTTCTTTTCGCGCCGATGGAAGTGTTTGACAACAGTTGGTACGCGGTATTCGGAGGCGCAACTGCGTTTTTGTTGGATGATGTGTTCACATGGACGGACACAGAGACCGGCGCAAAAATACAGCGGTGGCTGCACAGGGCGTTTAACTTTTACCTACCGCACGACGCAAGCCCGACCATTGCGGATCCGTAATATGTCGCATTTCATCGTTTCGGTTGCCATTTTGGTGATTACTGTACTCCTCGTAACCATAGTAACGCTGAGATGGGCAAAAGGAGAAAAACCAGATGGCGCTGTCAGACGAAGTGCAAACCAGATACCCAGCAAGCCTGCTCATCTCATTGACAAACCCCGACACCAACGCGGCGACCAGCATTGACACGGACACACTCAACGCTGCGGTAGCCGATGTCCAAGCCCAGTTTGAAATCTCAGCAGGGCTTGAATATGACAATGACGAAGCTACGCATGTGGTCACCGCCTGCGAAGGCGTCATCACACTTTTAAAACTGCGTCTTGGACAGTCCGGAGAAGCGGGACAACGGCTGTGGGACGAATGGGCGAAGAAATTAACCGCCTTGGCGAGCGTAACAAGCCGCGACCGGCAAATTGCCAGCTCAACGTCATATCTCACGCCATCAGAAGAAGCCCCGAACGGGGAAACCATACGTCCCGATTTTGACCGCCAACACCTGCGAGGGATTGCGCCACAACATCCGCGCAGCGTTGGAAACGCCTTCGGAGTGGATGACGATGGCTAAGTTTGTAATTATCAAAACAGAAGGCGGTTCCGTTACAATCGACATGGGAGATGTGTACCGTCGGGCGTACCGGGCGTCAACAAGCCTGCGGCCGCTGCTGAAGCAGGTTGGACTTATTTTGGTGTCAAGCTCGCAAAAATCGTTTGAAGAACAAAAACGAGGCAAGCAGCTTTGGCCGGAGCGAGGAAGCAGTGGAAGCCGCGTAAAAAACAAGGCGCTGGTCGTCGAAAGCATCAACAAGGGAAGGACTCCACCGGCGCGTGTATTTGACGCGCGACCTGCGTTAATCAACACCGGCCATCTGCTTGGCAGCATCAGCGCGACGGTGGAAAACGAAAATACCGTCTCGGTCGGCACGACGGTCCCGTACGCGACAAAGTTGCAGAACGGCGGCCCGATCAATATAAAAGTGAACGACTCCGCCATTGCGAAGCTGATAGACTGGGCGCAGAAAAACGAAGTGATGGGTGAAATGCGTTCGATAATCAGAAACAAGAAATACACGAGCAGAATAAAGCCGCGCACGTTTGTGAGCATCGAGAAGGAAGACATCGAGGACATCAAAGATGCAACGCGCCGTTATTTCACCGAGGGCGCAGGAAGCCAACAATCGGAGGGTGAGTAATGGCGGTCGGTACGGCAATGGACGTGTTGCAACAGCCAGGCAGGCTGTGCATCAATCCAACCAACATCAACACGGATTTTCCGCACGGCGGAACGGCCTTGGGCGAATTGTACAAGCACGCCATCCGGCTGAATGTTGGCCAAACGCCGATCAATGACGAGGGGCTTGGCATCGAGACGCGGGACATCATCTACACAGGCGAGCAGTGGAGCTTTTTTGCTATCCTGAGAAGCTTTGACTCGGATGCGATCAATACTTTTTTCCCAAATACCACAGTCGGGGCCGTCTCGGGAAAACGAAAGGTTATGTTCCCAGGCTCGTTCAACGCCGGCAGCCTGATCTCGACGCGCTCAGTGGTGTTGCTGTTTTCACCGCTGGATGCGGACGCTGGTTTATATTTTTTAATGCGTAAAGCATTGCCGTTGCTGAACGCAACGAATATGATAAATCTTGCGTTGAAAACAAAAGCCGAGATCGGCGTTGCATTTACGGCGACGCGCAATGCCGCGAATGAAAGCATCGAGTGGGGCTACCGTGAGGACATCACGATATGAAGCTGCTGAAAAAGTATCTCACAGTCGAAGCGGACAGCGAAGCGATGCGGGCATCGCTGGTGCGCGACGCGGAAAACTTCCTACGCGCAGGCGGTTCCCTGACTCTCTCCGACTGGATTGACCTGCATGAGCTTGAGAAGGCGGCTTTTATCGCGGCAAATGACAGGGTTCGCGCTGAAAGCATCTGCCTGCAAGCGTTTGCGAATCGTGGCCCGATTCAGACGGCGACCGTTGCAAGCGTGTTTGACGGCGGCGACTCGCTCAACGAGATCATGCTGAACATGATCGCGGATCAGGTATCAAGCGAACTTGCGCGTGGAGGCCAAGCGTGAACGACTGGCAAGCGGTTCAACAGTTGAAACACATCATCGCAGCCATAAAATGGGGCGGCAGCGGAGACTATTTGTTCAATAAGGTCGTAATTTCGCACATGGATGCAAAACAAGTAGGTCAAACTGTGCGCCCGCCAATCGCATCTATTTTGATCGGCGATGCCAACACGGATGAGGAAAACCCCAGCCTCCTTAACCACCGATTCCCTGTGCATATTTTAAACGCGGTGGAAGGCGATTCGTTCAGTGAGAAGGCTGTTTTGGGGGCGCATAGAATCAGCGCCACAAGCTCTAGGAACCGCGGGCTTCTTGAAATCCAAGCGGAACTACTATCCAACGTGCGCAGGCTCCTCCAAGAGAGCGGGATAACGCTTATTGGCTATCACATGAGCGAGTTGCCAGCGGAATTCATCGATGGCGTGTGGTTGTTGCAACGGGTCATCCAATTTGAACTCGTGCTGAGCGACTATAAGGACTATCCGAAGGGGAGAAAGCTTCAGGCGACAACCCCCGGCGGAGGGGTCTGCAACCTGACGTGGGTGAACCCATCCGAGCGGTTTGATCTGAATACGACGGTTCCACGTGGAACAATGGTTTTACGACGCGCATCCGGCGCAACACCGCCAGCGTCAGCAACGGCTGGAACTGGCGTAACTCTTGCCAGCAACATGGCTACAAGCGTATCAGACAACCCCGGCGCAGGGACATTTTCATACGCGCTTTTCGCCGGTTACGACGAAACAGGGGATGGTACGGTCGATGAATACAGTGAGAGCGTTACAAAACTCTCCGTGGCGGTGACGTAATGTCTGACGAACTAAGAATTAAAGTAAAGTACGAGACAGAGGGCGCAAAGCGCGACCTTGACGACCTTGAGCGGCACACGCAAAGAAGCGCCGAGGGGCAAACCTCGTTTCTCGCAAAATCTGCGAGCAGAGCCGTCAAATTCGGCGCAGCAGCAACAACCCTTGCTTACGCGCCGCTGTTGATGGACGCGGCGTCTACTGCGCGGAACTTCGCGCAAAACGCGGCGCGCTTGACCCCGGGTTATGGGGCCGCCAGTGCTTTTTACAAAAAAGATAATGCTGAACATGAGTCTTTTAAGAACTTCGCGCGCGAGTTCGGTTTGCTGGCGGGCATCGCCAGCCAACAGGGCGATCAGAAAACAATCGACTCACTGGCTGACATGGCGCGACGCGAGGCGAATTATGCGCGCACGGCAGCGGAAGGCGAATCCATTTTGACAAACAAGCTCTTGTCGCAGAAGGCGAAAGAAGACGCCAACTATGCTTTTGGACCGATGCTTGAGAAATTAAACGCAACGCTTGAAAAACTAACCGACATTCTGGGGTCATTCATCCCTTAACCCATGCCAAACCCACAAGAATACTCCATCACATACGGCAACTTCTTGATCGGCGGCGCATCCGACAAGGTGCTGCATGCCAAGCACTCGATCACAGAATCGTACGAGACGGGATCATTCGACTGTGAAATCATCGTGCGCGGCGATAACGAAGATATTTTTGTTGAATATTGCAAGCGGGTTGAAGACACGTTTCGCACTGACGAGCAAAAACTGGTCGTGCGGCTTGGCAGCCGCGTGATCCTTGAAGTCGATCCCGCGGTGAACAGTGGGTATAACACCAAGGTGCGCATTGCCAAGCGCGGTGATAACGGCTTCGACACAGCGCGTTCACGCCGTTATAACATCATCATCGACTACGAGCGGCCGGCAAGCATCACGTCGAAAAACGGACGCCGTGATTCAAATGTTGATGTCCAGTTTGGCCCACAGCGAAAGCGCAAGGTTACGATCTCCGGAACGTATACGGCCTTGGGCGCGAACAACTCACGCGCGCAATATGACGCGGCAAGCGCCACTTATTTTGCAGCCATATTAAACGCGCTTGGCGGGACGTATGAAAAGACAGCCGAATCGGTCAGCACTGACGAAAACGATAAAAACTGCCAATTCAACGTGGTCTATGATGAGTTGATTTTTGCGCAAGGCAGTGGTGGCACCGACGTGAGCGCCATCATCGCGCAAAACATAACCATCTCAAAAACGCTTTCCAGCCCCGGGGACAGTCTCCCTGTTGGGCAGGTGAACCGAATGCAGACAGCCTTTGTCAGCGCGGATATGTATATCGACAAGGCGACAACCGCGCTTGTGTCGTACTATGAATCCAACATTAAACCGTACATTGCCAACATCCTAAACAGCCAGTTTGGTCTGACGGCGGCACTGATGAGCGATCAAGTGCAGTATGACCTGCACAACAACAGAATTATGATCAGCCAGCAGTGGAGCATGATATTGGGGTCGGGGCTGGTTGAGTTTGAGCGGGTTGTCGATGTGCTTGATGATGACGGGGTTATGCTGGTCCCGCAATGGAACAACAACCCGCGCGCGAAGCTGGAATACAAGGGGCCGGAGAAAATCCAGCGAACAATCACCGACACGTCAACTTTCGTCAACGCAACCCCCATAGTTGCTGATGTCCAGTCGTCTTTGGTTAAGCTGCTGGGTAACGACAGCGGCGGTGGCGGCGGTTCTTTTTTTGGCAGCGGTGGCGCGCAGTTGCAGTTTAACGGGTCGCCAGCGGCAAGCCTGTTTTCAAACGGGGGTGGTATTTTTGGCAACAGCGACGGCGGCGGCGGTGGTGATGGGTACTGGCGCAATTTGCAGAAGCGAGCAAATGAACGCAAAAGATACCTTGGGGTGTCCGGCGGCAGCCAGATCAACCTGCTGATACGGGTTGAAACGCTCGTGCAAGAGTGGGTCGAAAAAGCGACCGAGGCAACGGGGCTGAAACTGCCTGATATGGAAGTGGTCTACACCAATTCGGAGTATTAAAAATGACAGACCCCACATACTCCACACTCGCCGGTTATCCGCTTGATGCAAATGACAACATATCGTGGTCATTGACGAATGGCGTTGCGCCACACGTTGCCGCGTTTCACGTTGACAAGGATGTCGGCACAAAAATAATCCAACTTGCGAAATCAACCCCGCTTGAACAGCACAATTTCACGCTGACCTTGGGCGGTAAAAAAACAGTCAACGTCAACGGACTGTTGATCCTAAGCATGGCACCGGGCGATAGCCCACATACCGTGCGAATCTTGGTAGCCGACAGAAGGTATTTACTGCAACGCTCTGTGTCGCATCGCGCGTACAACATACGCATGCGAAGCGCGAACACCAAACGCCTGAGCGCCGAGGATGTGCCGATCCAAATTGCAGACATCGAATTCGACATAACCTACGCGCTTGCGTCATTGAAGCCCGACGGGCAGCCGTGGACGCCGGGAGAAATCCTTGCATCGGTGCTTGAGGAGCTGGCGAAAGGTCCGCCAGGCACTACACAAAGACTGTTCAATTTCAGGGTTCCCAAGGCGTTCCGCAATGAGCAGACCGTGCAGGATTTGGAGCTTGATGACAATGGCACTACGGCCATCGCCCGCGTGTTGCAACTGATACCTGTTGCGGATTGCTACTGCGATTACGACGGAACTATTGTTTTTTATGACCGCTTTTCAGGCCATGAGGCGCAGGTGCTTGACGCTGCAAAGGGTGAGATCATAGGTGGCGGGCACGTGCAATTTATAAACAACTCGATTACCCGTCCGCGTGAGGTGCATGTTTTGTTCACGCGAGAGCATGAGGTGCGGTTTGATTTTATCGACACTGTTGATCCATCACAAATAACACAACTAAAAGAAGGTCGTTTTCTCGAAAATGTCCTGCCAATACCTGACCCCGGTTTGTTTGTCGGTGAAGATCCCGTAGAGTATGTGCAGGGAACATTCATTACAGTTGAGCAGGCGCTCACTGCGTGGAACAGCGACGACAACGACCCCGGCCCAATAAGCATCGAGTACAACAAGCGTGTGATTCGTGAAAATTGGGGGCTGGATATAAGGCAAAATCTATGGGGCAACATCTTTGACAAAATCGAAAACACAGACCCGCTTAAACTCGGATGGCTGGCCCGACATGAGGCCATCAAAGCGCATTTCCGGCAAACCTTCCGAGTCAATCACCAATGGGTGAACAAGGTTCGGCGTTTCATCATGGAACGATCAAGCATTCTCAATACTGAAACAGGTTCCCGCGCGCCGGCAGCGGTGTATGTTGGTTACGCTCTTGGGATCACCACAAAAGGTAATCATCAAAAGGATTTGGCATCACTCATCGCAAACATTCCTTCATTTGCCAACAGCAGCATGGTATTGAAACACTCTCGTCCATCGGCTGTTACGCTTGTCCCGTTGATTCTTGAGCAGGGTATTTTTCGGTTTAATTTCTGGACTGATCCGTACGGAATCTACCAACACATTTACCCGTCGTTGACGGAAGGCTCTCTTGTTTGCAATCCGAAGTACCAGCGTGATTTTGATTCTGACGGTAATCCGTTGTTGTTCACGCGGGATCAGATCAAAAAAAGCAACACGTTCAAGCTCGCGGAGGAACACAGGGCTAGTATCGTCGTTAGCTGTGTGCCGTGGGCGCCAAACAGCACAAGGGCGTTGCATCGCGTAATTGTCAAGGCCGAGGAAGTCGGGTTTAAGAACTCCAACGGCCCGATATGGGAGATCCGCGTACCGGCAGGCATGGAAACAGCGCGCTTCCGTTGGTCTGACGAGTACAACACATTGATTGAATTGGCGTTCGGCGTTGGATATGAACTACTTACACAATCGCAGGTTGACGTGTTGCGCGACATACTGCTGGTAAACGGCGAGGTGGTAAATAATCTCGCCAAAGCCTTTGCCCAAGCGGTTTACACAACAATGGCCGACCGAGCGGTGGGATCGCGCACAATTGATCTCACACCGGATGTCCCGATCGGCGGGCACATTTCAAAAATCACCCATCTTGTCGATCAGAAGGGCGGCGGGTATACTCGCGTTGAGGTTGCGCCGGAAGTGCGGCCGGTTGATTTCATGGCGTTTGTGCCGCACGCTGTGCGCAGGGTTATAATGCAACTCGTTACGAGGGATCGGTAAATGTCTTTTTTGGATGAATACCCTGTTTGCGGTTTGCAACCGATGCAGGATGCGGACGCCAATAACAACTATCGCGGCGACCGGCTTGGTGTCCGCGCGTGTCAACTCGGCGTGCGCGTGCTGTTAAAAGACATCGAGGGCCGCGTTGAATATGACGAGGGTAGCGTCGGTGACGTGCTTGGCGCGATCTGGTGGAAAGAAGATCAAAACAAACGGCCTTGCCCTGCATGGATGCGAGCGACGCCGGTTATTCTTGCGGTTGGTGCAACGGCTGTTGATGGTTCAAAAGTTCAGCCTGGAATTGCATCAGGGGCTGACGGTTGCGGCGTGGCAGGGCCCCCAAGCGTGCAACCGCAAATACAGGTCGGCACAACAGACGACCGATTTCTTGCGCAGGATGTCGGACAGGACGCCCATTTGCCGAAGCTCGCCGGCGGCAAGCGCGGTGTGTTGGTGCCTTCGACTGAGGAGTACGAACAACGCAATATCTTTTGCGACACCGACCCGCGTTTAATTGCGCCATCCAAGGGTGACCCAGCTTGCGCCAGCCTCGTATCTGACCTGACCAAGGAATCCAATCTTGACCCATTGCGAGCGGCGCGGCTGCATACGATCTTCCGCATCGTCAAAGCGACAGGTGGTGCGCTTGGCTACAAGGCAGACCGTCCTTTGATTGCGTTGGAGTTTGACAAAACCGAATGCGATCAACTGCCGGGGCATGGTCATTTCAGCGCGAAAGTGCAAGGGCAGCGTGTTCACGCCGTCATGGATCACAGCGGAGACGGGCCGTTTTTCGCGGGATTCCCCGGTGACCAACACGAAGTTGGTATATCTGATACCGGAAAAATAAACAGTGCGCACATCCACACCAACGCCTATTTTTGGGGAGGCACCAGCCTTGACGCGCCGTTGGAATTCGAGGGCGGACCATACACCAACCCGCCGGAGTTCCCGTACCGCACGCGCGTTCACCTCAACTACGACTCGCAGGCGTCGCACCCGCATATCACTGGAACAAAGCAAGGGCTGTGGCGTTGGGAAGCGGAGAGTCCTTGGAGAATGCCGGAAGACACGGTGCAGAATCCGTCAATACCGCCAGTTATCCCGCCTTGGCCGCCAAATCCCGGCCCGAAAGAAGACCCCAAAACAGACGAGGGAAAGGGATTACGTGCGAGCGAGCAGCCTGTCAATGTCGGCGGTGGAGGCGACGAAATACCGAAGCCACAACCACTTCCAATTTCCATTCCAGAAGGCGGGTTTCCACTCCCAATCTCGATACCTGACGGCGGGTTCCCCGATCCGAAAGGAAAACACGAGGGTCATCTATCGACGCATGTGCAAATCTCCATGCCGATCATCATTATCAAGGCGGTCGATCACAACATGACCGAGGTTGATTACTCAAATTTGATCACCAAGTCAAACCCCGGGACTGCTGCTGTAAACAAATACGAAAACGAAGCTCCCGTAACCATACGCATCGAAGGCTACGCAGGCCGCACTCAAAACGGAACGGATTACACGCAGCGCCCTTGCGAAAACAACGGGAAGTGGCGCAGCGGAACCGCTGACGGCGGCATCATCATCACCACACCTGAAACCAGCGGCAAGGACTGGAAGGACGACACCGTACCGGCGACCACAAGCACGGTTACAATCTGCATTACACCAGGCGTAAGCATCGGGCTGGGCCAGCCGGATTTCGACGACGGTGGCATTCATACTGGCGTGGAAATGGGCGTTACTGACACAGGACGCGTTGACATCGGCCCAATCGACACTCTCGGACTACCGACGGATGTAATTATGACTTGGCAGGAAGGCTTTGTTGGATTTCCAACGGCGGCCCCACCGCAATTCGGCGACCCCGGCCAGTCGTTTACGTTGCCGGTTGACACGACCGGAATGAGTGCCGGTGATACGTTCAAATACGACGGGGCTGGCGCGTTTGTCCCTACCCCGAGCGGGTTTGACCCGGGTAGTCCTGCGACTACAATCTACGTCGAAGAAATCCAAGTAGACGGCGGTGGCTACTCCGGCTTTGGCCCGGCGACAAGCGCGGGTGGAGTCACGCCGAACGACGACGATTTTTCGGTCGTCATAGTCCAGATCGAAACAGCAACATTTACAGACTCGAAATTCCCGATCTACACAGAGTTGCAGCTTGACATCAGCACAGGAACATCCAGCGGGCAAGGGCAAGGTGGCAGCAAGCAGGTCGTAATAAATGTAGGCAACGCAGAGGACCCGGTTTATAGCGGTGTTCTCGTCGGTGAATTTGATGCGTTCGATGGCGCCACGCTTGCACACGCGAACTCAGTACCGGATT
>JACCDR012193036.1_pt1 | contig 14053 bp, 9 predicted proteins | sample 7446431 | NCBI WGS metagenome assembly JACCDR01 (sample SAMN15323443, study PRJNA562643) | freshwater metagenome | isolation source: river surface water | place: USA:Blue River Watershed | collected 2017-08-17 | reverse complement strand
CCCTGTTGCGGCCTGACCTGGTTGATTGAGATCTGACCAAGCCCCGCCCCCTCCACCACCCGCACCGATTGTATTAGCATTTGTTGAACCTGCATTTCCACCCGAGATCAGACCCGACGGAGAGGATCCATTCACGCCCGTATTGGTACCGCCCGTATATCTAGAAGCGCCATTTCCACCATTGCCGCCGCCACAGCGGCCACTGCCGCCCGCACCAATCACAGCACTGGCCCCAGCACCCGTAGAGCTGGCCCCATCGTCACCTGAGCACGTGATCTTACCAGCCACTGTCATATTGCCGAGCACATAAATGACCAGAGGATCAGATCCTGTCCCTATTAATGTCCAAGTCGCATCCAGGGTAAAATGAGTGAATTGATAAGGCTTATTTGTCGGAAGATAAATTCTTTTAGTACCTGTATCCACCGTCGCAAACCGGGACCAAGTCGAATCCTTAAATTCTCCATCTGAGCCACTGCCAAAATTAATTGTATTCGTTTGATTTCCGCTTCCAGCATTCCAATCTTTTAAAATGATTGTGGGAGTGATTTTTCCGAGAGCAAAATTCCAAATCCCTTCGCTCGAAGAGAAATTCGTTTGACTGTCAAAGCTTTCAGACAATTGAGCAGCCTTCGCTTGATGAAAAGCGATAAAAAACAGAATCAGCAAAATTTTTGAAAATTTTGTGATTAAATTCATTTTATCCCGTTTGTTTCTTCTTTTCCTCATAAGCAAAAAGAACTTGGAAGACCTTTTCTCTTAAAACCTCTCCGCGAAAAGGTTTCACAATGTAAGAATCTACGTGATGCTGTTTAGCCATAGAGATCTTCGTCCGCTCATGGGTCTGCTGTGAAGTCACCATGATAAACGGAGTATCCGCACGGTGCTTATAAGATCTCACCGCTCTCAAAAATGTAATTCCATCAGCTCTCGGCATTTCCCAATCGGAAATGACAAGGTCAATTCTTTGCAGTTGATCCACAATGTGGTGAATTGCTTCGGCGCCATCTTTTGCTTCTAAAAAGTTCTTAAAGCCAAATGATAAAAGGTGCTCAATGATGATTCTTCGAATCACCTCGTCATCATCCACAATAAGAACGAACATGCGATCCAGTTTAAGCATCTTCATCCTGCCTTGTTGGAATAAGCATTCTTATTTCAGCGCCGCCTTGAGGGTGATTGCCGACAGTAAATTCACCGGAATGCTCAATTTCGATAATCTCTTTACAAATCGCTAATCCCAGACCCGAGCCCTTAGAGCCTTTGGTTGTAAAGAGCGCTTCTGTGACCTTAGGGAGAATATCTTCAGGAATTCCCGGGCCGTGATCGCGTACTTTGATTTCAAGATGACGATCATCTTTTTTCACGACGCTGATATCAATGCTTCCACCCTCTTCCATCACATGCACCGCATTGATAAAGAGATTCATGAAGACCTGAACTAAGGAATGTTTATTCGCCTCTAAAAGAGCTAATTCAAAAGGATCTTTATTCACCCGAATCTCATGCTTTTTAAATTGATAACCCATCAATTCAATAGCCTCGTCAATGGGTGAAGCAATTTGAATTAGGCCATATTTTTTGGCATCTTCACCTTGAGCTAACTTCTTAAAGCGATCCAGAACGCTGGTTGCTGTGTCTGCAGCTTTCAAAATAGTCTCAAGACCCTCTTTCATACGAGCTTGATCATTTTTCAGCAAAGAGAGCTCTGCGTGGCCTACGATCTGAGTCAACAGATTACCAAATTCATGAGCCACACTGCGACCAACTGCTGCCACTGTATTAGATCTTTCATTTTGTAAGAGAACTTTCTGGGCCTCTTGCAATTGAGCTTCATGCCAAGCTTTGAGATTTTTGAGATTCCACATCGCCGTGACGTTACGAGCTTTTTGAATGATCTCACCATCAGTAAATGGTTTATTAATGTAATCCCAACGATCAGCATTCTTCTCATCCAAATACTGGTTAATCGAATCGACATTTCGATCGTTATAAGCCGTCACAAAGACAGCTGATATCTCAGAATCAAGAGCGAAAACTCTTTTCACTAATTCTATACCGTCGATATCTGCGCCTAGCATCACGTCGAAAAAACCCATGGCAAAAGGTTTCCCCTGTTGCTGAGCCTCGGTGACTGCTTTGATCGCCGAATGGGGATCATGACAAACCACGATTTCAAATCCTGGAGCGCTCGCCTGAGGTGCAGCCGATTTGGCAACACTGCGACTAGATGTCGGAAATGGAACCACATTATAACCCGCAGGGCTTAAAAGATTTTGAATCCCTTTTGCGATCTCAATTTCATCATCGACAACAAGAATTCGACGATTCACAACAGGTGGAGCATTCACCGTTGGAGGGGCTTCGAGCACTTGAGCATTTAATTTTTTAATTGTTTGCGAACTCATGCCGCAACTCCTTTAGCTTTAGCTTGAGACAGGGGAATGCGAATAAGAAAGACTGTTTTCGTCTGAGCCTCCGAGGAAACAAATTCAATATCTCCCCCGCTCGCTCGAATAAATCGACGACTGATTCCTAATCCTAAACCCGTCCCATTTTCTGGATTCTTTGTTGAAAACTGTCCTTGAAATAGTTTTTGCTGATGCTCAACAGTGATGCCGATGCCGTTGTCTTCGAAATAAACTTGAACTTCTTCTCCGACCTTTGCCGTCACTAGGCGAAGAACGCCTTTTCCGGGGGCTGAATGATAAGCTTCATCCATGGCCTGAAGACTGTTTCGCATCAAATTTGTGATTGCCTGGATCATCTCATCCCGGTCGACCTCGACATGATCAAATTCGCTTTGGAAATCTTGAACGATTTGACAGTGCTTTTGCTCATAAAGATCACCCATAATTAATGAGCATTCTTGTAAGATCTCATGCATCGAGCAGACTTTGCGATCAGAACTGGTCACAGACAATTTTCTCATGCCATTGATGATCTTATTTATTCTTCCACCCTCTTTAACCAGAAATTCAGTATCTTTTTGTAAAGCTAAGAGACCCGAGCTCATCGACTGATCAAAGCCTTGAATATTTTGAATGTCTTCCTGCCACAGTGTCATATTAGCAGATACGGCCGATGATTTTTTCCAGTTATCTACCAACTGATCAAAACCACCTTCATCGTAATCTTTGCTCCAAGCCGTATGGATATCGTGAAGGACTTGGACCTGAGGATTCATCTCAGATTTAATTTTCTTTTCCATGATGCCTACACGAGTCAGGAGACTTGTTAATGGATTCAAAACTTCATGAGCAGCACGTCCGGCAATTTCCCCGACGGAGGCTAAACGAGTTGTTCTCAGCAAGGCCTCTTGAGCCTCTTTCACTGCCCGATTTTGTTCTTCCAACTGGCGAGTCCTCTCTTTCACCTTTTGATCCAAGTCTCGATTGATGTCTTCCAGTTGATCGCGAGATTCTTTGAGCTCCGAGATCATCTGATTGAAACTGTTAGCGAGAACGGCCGTTTCATCTTTTGTTCCCAAATGAATTTGCGAGCTCAGATCTCCTTCAGCTGCTAAGCTCATTCGATCCACCAATTGACTCAAGGGACGAGTCAAAGATCTTGAGAGCAAGATCGCAGCTAAAAAGGCGGCGGTCATAATGATCAAAGAGAAAATCAAAGATCTTTGAATAAGCTGAGAGACCACGAAGAAAGCTTTGTCTTCAGAGGCTTCTGCAAGAACGTAAATCTGATTTTGGAAAGCTTTCGAGAAAGCTCCAAGAATTTTTTCACCATTATGTTCCAAATTCACGACACTGGTTTTTGTTTTACCCTGAATAGCCAGATCGAAAAGCGGAGAATCAATTTGACCTTTGCTAGGCAAAAGAATTTCTCCGTCACGATTTACGATTTTCATTTGGCTCAAATTCACCAACTGCAAAGCTTTAACAAAGCGATCTGCTTTGATGAAACCGACGACAGCCATTTGATCAACAATTTGCCCGCTTTCATTCTCTAGCAAAACACTGCGACCAAAGCCAATGAGCGCAGGCCCGTCTTTGACTGTGGCATTCCAAAAAGCCTGTGTATTCTTTTGAATTTTCTCAAAAGGAATTTCATTGGTCTTGAGAACCTCTTTTTCAAAATAGTCCGCTTTCAGAGCATAAGTATCACGGTAAGATTTATTTTCAAATTTTGAGCGTGTTAGTTCCTTGTTCTTAAACAAGGAAACAAACACCACATCTGAATCAGAAGAAAAAAGATCTTCAAGCCAAGCCTTTTTAGCCCCTTGCTCTGAGAAGACAGCGAAGAGTTTAAACTTTTCAGAAATGCCTGTGAACTGGGTTTCAAATTCAGAAGCCAAGTTGGAAACCTGACTGCGATTAAGATCGAAGACGAGTTCAGTTTTGTCGGATTTAAAAACTTTGACTGCGATCAGTAGATAAACTGAAACACAAGCCAAGAGCAAAACCGTCATGACTCCAAGAAATTTATATCTGATAGAAAAGCGAACCGGACCGATGTTTTTCATTCACCACACTCCCAGTTCTTGTTTCGACAATTATCGGGGTGTTCTTAATGCTCTTTCATCGCTTATTGCCGTCTGACCGCCAGCGGATACTGAGATCGCTTTTAAGGCATAAAGAGTATTAGGCAAAAGTCCAGTGACCTGCATTTGGTGAGCTGTCACCATGGCTGGATCCACGCTGGTCCTTAGTATGGTACCTGTGTTCACATTTCTAAATTCAACCTGAGAATTAGCAGCGATATTTGAATTCCATCTCACTGTCATCGTAGCTGAAGTTGGTGAGACCTTTACGTTACCGATAATTTCAAAAGCAGAAACTGTCAGCGTATCCTCTGCAGCCACGCAAGGATTGCTGGCCTGCTCAGGGAAAGAAAAGTTGTTATTCTCTAGCACCTTCCAACCACGAGCCAAGAGCTCAAGGTAAGGGGTTTTTGGCGTGGAAGGATTTGTATTAAAATCAAAGAAGCGATCATTTCCTGATGTTCCGCAAGAAAGATCATTCACCGGAATATCAGGATCGGAACCATCAGGTACAGGTCTCCACATCATGACCAAGGAAATATGAAAACGAGGACCCTGATAATAATTAAGAACAAAGGGCAATTTCTCCCCGGCCCTCATCGTGATCGTTTGAACAGAGCAAGCCATTCTCGTGGGATGATCTCCGTCATTATTCACCAAATTATATTCTGAAGCTGTTCCCGGATTCATTTTTAGAACAGCACCATCATCTGACAAAATAGCCACTTGATATTCACCGGGAGATTCGTAGGATGCTAACTGCAATTGGCTTTGCATATTTAAAGCAAAGTATTCATACATCGGCTGGCCCAAATGATTCAAAACCTGTTGGCCGGTTTGAGTTGAAAATCCTAAATCAAAGCGACGAGTGGGAATAAAAATTCGATTAAAATACAAAGTGCTATCAACGATATTTCCTATGGAAAAATAATCATCTACATGCTGCAAAGATGGCTGACCGTTTCGGGGCGGCATTGTATCGTCAAGCCAAACAAGATTGGCGACGACGCCGCGGTCACGGGCCGAAGGAGAATTTGTTTGGAAGGGATCGCAAATCGTTCTCTCGGGAGCCGTCAGTGGATCCGGTACCGGGCCAGGCTCGTTGACCACAGTTGTACCTGAGCTGGTACCGCTCGTAGATTGATCAGCAAGACAACCTGTCAATAGTTGCATGAAGGCCAAAATGACAAGAATACCCATGATATAGTATAGACGCATAGAGGACCTCTCCTCGAGGTCACCTTTCATTATACGCCGATCTATGAATCTTGAGAGATAATAGGAAAATCTGGGAAAAAACGTTCAGCTTTTAGACGTTTTCTGTCTCATTTTGGTGCCAGGCACCTTTTCGGGGGACACAGCACCAAGAAAAGGTGCCTGGCACCAAAGTTACCAAAAATCGTGGATAGAAATACGACCTTTCAGGAATATTCTCACTCCGGCCGTCAGAAATATAATCGCGGCACCAATGCCGATCAGATTACGAGCTGCAGGATTAGCTAATCCCACTGCAATCATCGCTGCTGAAAAAACAAAAGGAGCCAGTTTTCTCACCCGGGTCCAATTGACCTTATCCAACCAATTCAGCTCGGAAGCTTTTTTCTTTAATTGACGAATCAAAACTCGGTGAAACATTTGCTGAGTAATCGCATCCTGCGGCTGAGCTTCGCGAAGAGCTTCATATTTTTTCAGCGCAAAAGGCAGCGCTTGCAAGTCTTCACAGCGATCAACAAAAGCCACATGCTTGCGAAGATTCTCGTAATCCATCATCAAATCTTTCCAAGCTTTTACCAGGCTTGGAATCGCTCCCAATTTTCTGTCCAAAGGAAGATTTTCGACTTTCTCAAAAAGCACTTGGCACTTGATACATTCTTTCATCAAACGCGGATTCATGGCTTGGCATTTAGGGCATTTTTTTAAATCAGTCGAAGTTTCTGCCATCGCCTGTTGATCAACAGAATCGGCCATTTGAAAAACATCTTTTTGTGAAACAATTTTGGTTTCGATCTTGTGAAGCTGTTGCGGAGGAAAATCAAAAGTGAATCTTGTTTTGCAGGTGGTGCAGTCAAAGTGGGGCGAAGTGCTATGGATTGTTTTCGCATCAATTCGGAAAAGCTTGGCACAAGCTGGACAACGGACATTAAAGAAAGAATGCATCACCGCACCTGTGCTGCGATCACGCTTTGTCTCACTTTTCTGTGTTTGGCCGAGGCTCAAATCTTTAAATTGCGTTTTGTTATCTATTGTCGCCATGCTAGTCTTCTTATGATGAATCCAATTCTTTCTTTTTTCAAGCGTAATCATTTCGCAATCTTAAGCTCCACCATCAGCGGTATTTTGATCGGGACTTCTTATATTCCCTTTTTTCCTTGGGCGATTGCTTTTTGCTATTTTCCCCTCTGGTATTTTTTGGTGCAAAAAAGTCCAAGCCTGAAACAAGCTTGGATCGCTTCGTGGTGGACTCAGTTCGTTCTCACGCTGATTGGCTTTCACTGGGTCTCCTTTGTCGCTCACGAATATGGCTATCTTCCTTGGTCCGCTTCTATTTTTGTTCTCATTTTGTTCGCAGCCTGCATGCACCTCTACATTCCATTGTCGGCAGTACTAGGAGTTTGGATTTCTCGTCGTCTCGGTGTGAACACATTAGCTCAGGGCTTCATCTTCGCCAGTCTTTTGGCTCTAGGTGAGATCTATTGGCCCAGTATTTTTAGCTGGAATTTGGGCTACCCTCTGCTCTGGGCAAAGAGCTCTCTTGCCCAGTGGGCGGACGTGATCGGTTTTCAAGGCCTCAGTTATGCTGTTTATCTGGTCAATGCCCTTTTACTGACTGTGATTCTGTTAAAGAAATCAAAGCAGCGCTTTGCCATTTTGGCCGGTCTTGGAATTTTCATCGCACTTTTCTCTGTTCTGGGAAATCTTCGCCAAGAAAAATGGAAATTGAGCACCGAGAACCCGTCGGAAAATGTGCGGATTCTGAAAACTTTGGTCATTCAAGCCAATATTGGAAATTTTGAAAAATATCAGGCAGAAAAAGGAAAAGGTTTTCAGCAAGAGATCGTTCAAGAGTTTTTTGCTCTGACCCTAGAGGCTCTCAAGGTCCATCCCGATCCGGATTTTGTCCTCTGGCCTGAATCCGCTGTCCCCGACTATTTGGATAATTTTGCTTTAGAAAGAAAGGTCCCTTCTCTGTTTAGAAATTTTGTGCAGAGCATCCAAAAGCCTGTCATAGCGGGTGCCTATTCCAAAGATCCCCCCGAGCAAGCTAAGCGGAAAGAATATAACGGCGTTTTTCTGTTCGATCAGAATGGTGTTCCGATGGCGGAGCCTTATCGCAAAACTCAGCTTTTGATTTTTGGCGAGTACATTCCTTTGGTGGAAACTTTTCCCATTATTGCCGAGTACAACCCCGGCGGTTCTGGGTTTGGCCGCGGCCCTGGTCCCACCGCTTTTGCTTTCCAAGATTTAAAATTAGGAATGCAGATTTGCTATGAAAGCTTAGATCCCCTGTTTTCAGCAGGGCTTGTTAAGAAAGGCTCTGATATTTTTATTAATATCACCAACGATTCTTGGTTCGGCCCCAGGTCGGAGCCTTATCAAAATCTGTGGATGACCTTGGCTCGAGCGGTAGAAATGCGAAGACCCCTGATTCGCTCAACGAACACAGGAATTACCACTGCCGTATTGGCAGACGGCACAGTTTTAGAACAATCTCCTCTCTACGCAAAATGGTTTGGGCAATATTTAATTCCCGTTTACAAGAATGCTCCGACGACTTTATATATGATCATCGCTCCTTGGCTCGGAGTGATCATCCTTGGATTTTTGGTTTTGTTTATTTTCTTAGGAAGACAACTGCATGCAAGAAATGACAGCCCTTGATTGGACTGAGCTTTTAAAAAATATCCAGGGCTTTGCGACCAGCGGTGCTGCTCGTATGCAGATCGGCTCGCTCAAATCTCTTTCTTCCGTCGATGAGGCAGAAAATTCGGTCTCAGAAATTTTTGATGCCCTTGCTCTTTTGCAAACCGGAGTTCGCCCTTTTGCTGAATCCTTGGATCTCTTTGAACCTTGGTTTGCGCGTATTAAAAAAAATGCCGTACTCCGTGCCATTGATATGAAAGATGTCCGTCATTTTTGCCTAGAGCTGATCGCTCTCAGTGAAGCCAGTTCCTCGATCTCAAACGAATGGTGTAAAAGAATAAACTCGCAATTGATGAACGCCGAAGAACCTCTGTCGGCGATCGACCAAATTCTCACCCCCCGAGGAGAAATCAGGTCTGATGCGAGCGAGACTCTATATCGTTTATTCCGTGAAAAAGAAAATCTGACTCGCCAAATTGAAAGCACACTGGATAAAACCGTGAATGCCCATGAGATGACAAATCTTTTGCAAGACAAATACGTGACCACACGTGAGGGGCGCTGGGTTCTTCCCATCCGCTCAGGCATGCAACATTTCATGCCTGGGGTCATTCACGGCTCTTCGCAGACCAAACAGACTGTTTATATGGAACCTGAAAGCATTGTTCCGATGAACAATCGTCTTCGTCAGGTCGAAGTCGAAATTGAAGATGAGATCGAAAGACTGCTCACACAATTGTCGCATTACCTGACAGGATTGAGCTCACAGTTCTCGCAAAGTCGTCAATGGCTGGAGCTCGCTGATGTCACCTTGGCTAAAGCTCAGTGGTCGTTAAAAATTGATGCTAAGCCTTTTCAATTCTCTGAAAAAGAAATTCATCTCAGAAATGTACGCCATCCTTTGATGGTTCTCACGGCGACACTCAATGCTGATGGCACCGGTAGAAAGCCTGTTGTTGCGAACACTGTTCACATGACGGAGCAAAAATCTATTCTGCTTTTATCTGGACCCAATGCCGGAGGAAAAACAGTTCTGCTTAAAGCTATTGGCCTATCGGCCCAAATGGCAAGATGTGGTCTCCCGATTTGCGCCGACGAGGGTTCGCAAATTCCTTTTTTCAAGAAAGTTCAAATAGGGATTGGGGATGCTCAAAGCGTAGATCAAGAACTATCAACATTTGCAGCTCACCTCAAAGTTCTCCATGAAGCGAGCCAACTCAAAGGTTTTCAGAATCTCATTTTGCTCGATGAAATTTGCGGATCCACAGATCCGGAAGAAGGTGCGGCTCTGGCTCGTGCCTTTATCGAAAAGTTTTCTCATAATCATGTTTTCAGTGTGATCACTTCGCATTTAGGACCCCTGAAGACAGGGTGGAAGCCTGAAGATGCGGTGATGAACGGAAGCCTTGAATATGATTCTAAAACTGGAAGACCTACCTATCAGTATCTTCAAGGCATTCCCGGAGATTCGCTCGCCATTCAAACGGCTAAGCGCGTAGGCGTTCCTCAAGGCATCATTGATCGCTCAGTTGAGTTATTGTCCCCAGAGACACGTATTCGCCTCTCCGGATTGGAAGAAATTGATCAATTAAAGGCCGATCTCTCGACTTTGCGTGAGCATCTCCAAAAAGAACAAAAACGCGCTCAATTTGAAAAAGAGAAATATGCTTCTCTCATTGATAAATTAAATAAAGAAAAAGAAGATCTCTTGGCGAAAACGGTCAGAAAAGCGGAAAGAGAAATCGATGAGCTGATTGGTCAGGCCAAAGCCGATCAAACTTTTAAAAAACATCTGAGCTTACAAGAAATTAAAACCACCTTGCCTGAGATTGTGAAAAGTAAAGTGGGCGTGAGCGGACCTGGAACCTCAGCGATTGAAACAGCTGCTGATTTTGCCAAAGCCTACCCTGCAGGCTCCAAAGTTTATGTCTCAACATTGCAACAAGACGGCATCGTCCAAAGCGCACCGAATTCGAAAGGCGAAGTCCAAGTCCTTTCTCAATCTCTTCGCCTCACAATTCCTTGGCAGCAGTTAAAACCCGCAGACAAAGCCCAAAACCCGACTGCTCAGTTGGTGCGACGTCACGCGGGCAATGGCGGACAGTTCTCAGTGGCTCTTCAAGATTCGGAAAAGACTGTCGATCTTCGAGGACAAACCGTGGAAGAAGCTATTTCAAAATTAGAGATGGAGTTGGATCATTCGGCGAGCCGAAAAGAATCTCGAATTAAAATTATTCATGGCCACGGCACCGAGGCCTTGAAAAAAGCCGTGCGCACTTATCTTTCTCGTTCCCCATTTGTCAAAAAATGGAAATCAGGCTCCGCAGAGCAAGGTGGCGACGGAATGACTTGGGCTGAAATTTCTGACGACTAGTTCGTCTCGCAATTCTGCGAAGGCATTTCATTAATCCACTGTGAAATCAGATCTACGGCCTGCTCATGAACGGCGCTTCTTCCAAGCTGAGGCATCTTGACGGCAAGATGAGACTGAGTCATTCGATAAATGAGAACTGAATTCTTGGCCGAGCTCGGTTGAATGGCAAACTTATGTCCGCCAGAACCAATTCCCGCGGCCACCGGTGTTTTACAAATTCCATATGCTCTGCTATTCGCGGGGACTTCATAAGATAAAAACAGTCCCGTATTGCGCGCATTTCCTTGGGGATTATGGCAGTGAGCACAGTTGATATCGAGATACGCCTTGACGCGATTCTCTTTCGTGAGCTTTGCCTCTGTCCAAGATGGAACTGAGTCCACCGTTGAAAGATCGGCAGGCAAGCCCTTGATCAAGCTTCTTTTTTGCATTTGATCCAAAAGGTTAGAGTGATCGACAGAAGTGACTCCTTTAAAATTCCAATTTAAAAATTTTCCTTTGAACCCTAAGGGAAGAATTTGATCGTTGACGCTATGGCAAGATGCGCACTGCCGCAAGTTAGGAACATGATAATCAATATTCACAGGCTTCCCCGTTCCTTGCGGAGAGATTTTCATGGAAATGACTTCTCCTCCATATTTCAGTTTGGCTTTCTTTCCCTGACCATCCCAAATGTAATTCAAAGGCACCCAAACATTCTGACGTTTGATCAATAGCCGTGTCTCAAGAGGTCTTAATGTGGGTTTTCCGGAGCTATTAAGAATATATTGTTGAAAAGTTTTTGCTAAAACAGTTCCGTTTGGGAAATCAAACTGAGATGGACCATCAAAGAGGATACTCTCACCTGGTGGCACAAAGACAAAACGACTTTTTTCTGAATAATCGGTGAATAGCTCGCTGCTAGGTTTAAAATGAAAGCCTTGAGACAATGGACTTTGTGTTGCGTCCTCTGATTTTTGAAATAAATTATAATCTTCTAAATCCGGACAGTCATAATCCAAAGCTCCCCGATTGACCTGATCTTTTCCCAATGGATTTGATTTGCAATGAGCTTGAATTTCTTCGGGGCTTGGGCGAGGTTCATTTCCAGGCTCAATGCTCATCGGAGGCAAGATAATTTCCGGCAGTCTTGGATGAGTGCATAGATGAGGAACTAGACTTCTTGTCGCAGGGCCCGTTGGTAGACCTAGGAAAGTATTTGGACTGTCTAAATGAAGATTGCCAAAATCAATGGGCTTTCCTTTCTCATTGAGATTAGAGTGAATACAAATTCGATCTGCCCCCAAGGCGGGCTTAGAGGTATAGGTGCCATCCATAATTCCATCCGTAATTACCGAAGGTGTCTTCACCCCTAAGAGCAGCTTGATTATCAAAGTTGTTTTTTGACTGTCGCTGATGAGTCCACGGGAAAATAACTGGGATACTTCGGGAAACTCGAGCGGCAGAAGAGAAGCCTCACCTTGAGAAATTTTATTATCAAATATAGCAATTCCCTTGGGCATAGGGTCATATTGGGTATCTGTGATTTTTCTTTCACTGATCAAGTAATTGTTGACGCTAATTCCAGTCAATTTATTCTTCAGAAATTCATTTTCAAAAATCTCCACATTTTGCGCTGCTAGAATGAGCATTCCAGCCCCCTGAGGGACCAGATTAATAATGCTTCCCGGAGTGGAAAAGTTTTTGAGATTATTGTCATTGGATTGATTCCAGAAAAAACGGATGCGCTGACCAGTTTTCACAAGCAAATCGGGCAAATTAAAGACAAGCATTCCCACTGTATTTTTGAAGGCTCTATTTTGATAAACATCGACATTTGAAGAGTTCTCGATTTCAAGTCCAGCCACATTTCCATGAACAAAGTTTCGGCGAACGATGACATTCTTGGACTGTCCCACATAAAGGCCTGCATCTGAGGCTCCTGAAACCTCGCAGTCTTGGATAAGGACATCCGAAGTCAACACAGGATAAATTCCGTAAGATCCATTTTTTTCGCTGGGACCCTCTGTCCAAGTAACTCTGACTTTGTCAAAGACCACTCCTTGAGAACCAATGACCTTGATTCCATTTCCGGCTGTGTCTTCAACTGCAAATTGAGAAAAGACAATTTGATTTTTTGTGGCAATAATTCCCTGAGGACCGGCCTTTTGATTTTTAAAATTGAGGACTGTTTTTTCGGGTCCCATCCCACGAAGAATCATTCCGGGTCTGTTGATGAGAAGCTCATTTCTCATCTGAAAGCGTCCCGCAGGCATTTGAATGGTATCGCCTTTTTGAGCTGCTTGGAGAGCTTGATTCAAAGACTCTTCAAAATTATCAACCGAGACAGATATAACAGCTCCATGAGACGAGAGAGCCGTGAACAGTAAAAGCGAAAATAGAGCATGACTAAGAACCACAAAAGACTCCTTTAACCAACGACCACCAGATTATCTGATCTTTGCCTGTTATCGAATGAGCTTAGGTGACACTTCTAGGTAAATCCGTCACCCCTAGGAAGCCTTAGACACGGCTTAGCACGACCTTGAGCACAGAGGGCGCTAAGAAAATGACGAACATGGCATAAATGACGTAATGAATGTTCTCTTGCACGGCAGGAATATCGCCAAAGCCGGCCCCCAATAATAAAAAGCTCAAGGCCCAAGAGCTTATTCCTATGAAGGTATGGATCTTGAATTGGCTCCAGCATCCATAGGTCGTTCCTGCAAAAAAAGGAGCTAGAGTTCTGATATTTGGAATAAAAGGAGCAAGAATCACTGTTCGACTGCCATGCTTGGCAAAATGAGATTCGACCAGTTCTTTCTGTTTTCGAGACAGGAGAGACCTTCCATACTTTTTACCCAAAAAATAGTTTAAAAAATTCCCTAAAACTCCTCCTGATACGACGGCCAAGAGAAGCCACCGCAAATCAAGGACGGAAGTCTCTAATCTCGCCATAGCGCCCAAAGAAAACAAGAGCGAGTTTCCTGGAATAAAAAATAAAAAAAGCAACCCAGTTTGCCCGAAAACAAGAAGAAAAACCAAAAAGTAGGCTCCGACGCCTGACCAGGCAAGGCAAAAAGAAACTAAACTGTCACTCAATGTTTCTAGACCCCCATTTATAATTGGGCTAAGTTTAGCCCAACATTTATGGCAAAGAAATCAGAAATTCAAATTCAAGAAAACGATAACGCCAAAATCATTGCTGTTGCGCTCGCGATTATCAAAGATCGATCTCAATCACTTCATCCACCGAAAATGAATATTTCTGTGATTGCCAAAGAACTCCAAGTTTCGCGGGCTTGGATTTATAAAAATTTTGGCTCTTCTCATGAGCAGAT
>JACCDR010877238.1_pt1 | contig 14054 bp, 28 predicted proteins | sample 7446431 | NCBI WGS metagenome assembly JACCDR01 (sample SAMN15323443, study PRJNA562643) | freshwater metagenome | isolation source: river surface water | place: USA:Blue River Watershed | collected 2017-08-17 | reverse complement strand
GTGATCTTGACGGTGGTGAAGGATTCGAGTTCAAAGGATTTCATTGCTGGGCTTTCAAATGTTGGTGGGGCCGATGGGGGTTTTGCTGGGTTGATCTGGCCAGTTCCAGGGGTCTTGTGGTGTGGGCGTGGCCATAGTCATCACTGATCGAACCGAGCCTGATAGGCCTCGGCCAACTTGTCATAGTCGGCTGCGGGCAGGCTGCGCGCCTCGTCCATCACGAGGTCAGCGATGGTTTGATCGGCGGCTGCGCTGAGCTGCGCGAGGTAGGTATCCAAAGTCGGAGAGGGTTGCCCGGGGGACGGTGGCGGCGGGACTGCGGTGCTGGTTTTGAGTTCTTCAATCTTGCGTGCGTACGCGCCGCGCGCAATGGCAATATCTGACTCGGATTTCAGCGCCTCAGCCATTGCCCGAGCCACCTTGAGGCTGTCACGCCCGGTTGCTTTGGCGATAGCGGATAGCGTTTCCTCCAGTTCCTTCGACTGCTTGAGCAGGCCAATTTCGTGCATGGATTTGCGGCCTCGTGTGGCCGTCAGCGAAACCTTGATGTCTTTGGGGATGTCGCTCAGCCGTGAAATGCGAATGCCGCCGACAACCTCGCCACCAAACTTCACGGATGGCTCGCAATACAGCTCCATTGACTTGCCAACCCATTTCGTTCCGTCTTGCCCCCATGCCAAGATCAGCACCTTGCGCATGGTCTTGCATGGCTTGTATGGTCGCCCTCGGTCGGCCTCGTAAAAAATCGACACTGGTTGATCTTCGCCACCCCCAGCGCGAACCTCTGAAACTGTCAGAATCATTGGCCCGCTGAGAAGCTGCTCAGCATTGAGCTGGTCGCTCTTTGGCACAATCGTGCTGCGCAAGTCTGTAATGTCATTCTGCATAAGTTACCTCTACTTCGGTTGATTGCTTGGCATACGCTGGGAAGTCCAGCAACTGATAGCCGGCGCCATATGCCGGCCAATGGTTTTCGCGCTTGCATCGCGCATAAAGTTCGATCAGATCGGCGCGCTCATCAATTGCTTGATCTGCGATTTCGTCGGTCAGAACATAGGGGACGGCAAGCACTGGTGCTTGGCTGGTGACGGCGGCAAAGACAAAAGCCTCTACCTTTTTGCCAGTCACTTGGGTGTAGCCCATTGTGTAGTGCGCGGCCTGCCTGTGATAGCCCAATCTGGCTGCAACTCGCCCAAAGCCAGATGGCGATTCGTCCATCGTGCTTTTGATGTCAATGATTCGCACCGTCCGATCATCCAAGTGGTGAATGTGGTCAGGTCGAGCCTTGCAATACACGCCTGTTTCCTCGTCAATCCAGAAAATTGACACCTCGCTTTGGCCTGTAGCGAAGTCGCTGGCAAGCGTTGGATTTTCAGCCAGCGCTTTGAGCTGCTGCTGCATCAGCGCAAACTCGTCGGCTGTGACCAGCTCGCGGCCTGCGATTTGTTCGTTGAACTTCGCCCACCAGTCTTTGGCGGCTGCGCTGCTCTCGTTGGATTTGGCAGCATTCCACTGCGCTTCGGTTGGTTTGCGCGGTGCTGACTCGGGCACAAACACGTAGCGATTGTTCAAAGCCTCGGGCTCAAGCTGAGCACAATGCACAAGCGAGCCGGTGAGCATGGAGCGCGTCGATTGCTGAGAAGCTGGGCGATTTTTCCAATGCCAAGCGGATCGCGCAAGGTGCTTCATGTCTGACGCTGAGAAGGCATCGACTGCTAGGTACTCATCGAACGACATGTTCAAATGCAGACCCATGGGGCGAACGGCTTGCATCACAAAACCCTCCAAGCCCGATCGATTGCTGCTCTGAGCGGCATGCCTGCGTTCCAGTAGTGCCAGGCATCGCCAAGCCTTGTGAACGCGCTGCGCTTGCCCCGCCTGCGCGCGGGCTTGACAGAGAGCCAAAATGCCACCGCGCAGACGAAGATCAACGACCAAAGCAAAGAGAGAATGAAAAGGTAGTCCATGCTCATGCTTGCCCCTCTGCTTTTGCGATTGCTGCGCGTGCTAGATTGCCAATAAGCAACAATGCTTCTTTCATTGCATCGGTGTTTTCCTCGCTTGCGTAACATGCGGCATCGTTGATCTTGCTCAAAGCCTCCAAAAGCTCTGGGGCTGCTGCGATTACGCGAGCGTTGGCATCAATTTCTGATTGCGTTTTGTCGCGATTGCTCAGAACAGCAATGTCCAGCGGCATGCTTTCGCTCACAATGATGTTGCGCCCAGCGGAACTAGCGCGATTGCAGTTCCACGGCCCCGGTGTATGCTTACTCATTCCTCTGCCCCATCGGTAGATTCGTCGTCTTCGATGAGAAATTCGTCCTCATCAACATTCGTCTCAGCAAACTTCGCCGCACACTGACTCAGCAGCAAAGTCGCATCGGCGCGAACATCCATGCCATTGGCCGCGTTGAGCAGTAGCTGCATCAGTTCTTGTTCGTTGTCCAAGCTGTCCACCGCTTCACGGATGCACTCATGCAATCGCGGCACACGCCTTGGAACATTGCGGACGTTCGAGACACCCTTGCTGAAATCAAGAACAGGCGGCGCGAAGTCGGCAATAGCTCCGGCATCGCCACGCAGAGCCAGCTTCATGAACTCGGTGCTCATTTGCAGCTCGGCTTCGAGGACACGCTCTTCGTAGGCGTGCGCAGCGTCGTAGTGGCGCTGGGCGTCCAATACGGGGTCGTCGCTGTAGCTCATGCTGCCACCTCTTCGCGGTTTGCCAAAGCCATCGCGCGGCAGCTACGCGCATTGCTGCGCAGCGCTTCGCGGTCTTTCTCGGCGAGTTGTCCGATTTGGCTGGGCGGGTACGCATCAAAAGCCGCTTGGTACAGCTCGGCCGCGAGCTCCCATTTCAGGGCTTTCTTGGCCTCGTAGGCTTGGTCGCGCAATTGCGCTGTGTTGCCCACAAAGGCCACGCCCGTGATCGTGTCGCGCGTCTCTTGGCCCGTTTGAAAGTCCTGGGACACATGCTGCGTGCCCAAAAAGTATGCGCGGGCATCGCTGAGCGTGCCATTGAAGCCGGTTGTCCAACCGTTTTTGCTTGCCGTGGTGACTCGAATTTGAATCATCTTTCACTCCTGCCCGCGTGCTGATTTGTGCGGGTATGGGTGAATTATCGGACTTCCGTTATTAATTGTCAACGGTTTACCGATATTTATTTGAAGAAAAGGGAAAACCCCTAGATTTCAGGCGCAAAAAATGCCCGCTCGGGGCGGGCTCATGGGCTTATTTGCTACTTAATTCATAGCATCTTGCCAAGGTTTCACGAGGGCTGGAGGCGCAAAACCCTGCAAATCCTCACGTCCTGCCGCGTCTTGGCGCGGTGCTCGGCCACGGTGAGCCATTGCATGTTGCTTCGGTGGTCTGCGCCGCCTGCGCATAGCGCTTGGATGTGATCAACCTCCCAGCCGGGGCAAGCCCCGCGCCGCTGGCCAGTCTCGGGGCACGGGTTCTCTCGGATGAAAGCCATGCGCTCGGCTGCGCTGCGGTGATTTTTAGCGAGGGTGAGAGCGCTGCAAAAAATCAGCCAGGCGATCACAAATACTTTGAACATTCCAGCCCATCCAAACACCCAGCCCGAGAAGTGAATAGGTCAGAGCCCCGCCAACCAGTCGAATGCTTCGTTCTGACGCACCGAATTCTTCCATGGCAATCAGCAACAAAGCTAGGGGTATGGCCAAAGCAAGGTAGATCAAAAAGCATGCGCCGACTTTCTCAAGTCTCGATAGCTTTCTCATTGGTGCCCCCGGTTATTGAAAGCCCCAACGATTGCTGCAAGGGCGCCGGGGATCATCAAAGCCAAGCCAGGCAGAGCAAATAACGTGGCCAAAGCCCAGTGCCACCCCCACAGCTCAATGGCTGCGTATATCGCACCCGCCGTCATTGGCAATGTGAATCTGAAAAATATGCTGAGCAAGACTGCGCCAACCGCCCACCACGTTCCAAGATAGTCGGCGATGCCGATGTAACCCGCATAAAGCTGCGCAATTCCGTACGCAAAGAACGCGATTGCTGCAAGAACGCCGAGTGCAAATTTCATGACCTTCTCCTAGGTGGTTTCCAAGTCCCAATCAACACGCCGCAAAAGCTGGCGTTGCCGTCAACTTTCATGATCCGCTCGGGCCATGCCGGGTTGATGGCCTCCAGCATGCGCTGTTTGCCCTCAATCAGCAAGCGCTTGAATGTGGCCTCGCCGGAGTCGTCCAGGCGAACGACGACAAAGTCGCCGTGCAGTGGCTCGATGTCTGGATCCACAAAGATGATTTCGCCAGGCGCGAATGAGTCCTCACCGTTGGGCGCATACATGCTCAGGCCTTTGATGCGCAGGGCGTAGGCGCGCGAGCCGCAGCGCACTGGGCAGGGGAGCATTTCCTCGGGCTCGGCCTGCGTGCCGGACAGTGCCCAGTTGCCGGCCGAAACCCAATCTAGCAGGGGCAGGCTGCGGGTGTGCGCTGGCTCGGTGTTGCCCGCGAGCATATCGCCCTCGCCCGTGGCCAGCCAATGGGCATCGACGCGCAACGCTTTCGCATACACGGGCGTTTCTGATGATCCATACCCCTCGCGCTCTGCGGTGGAAATGGTGCTTTGCGCAATGCCCGTCAATTTTTGCAGCTGCGCTTGGGTCAAGCCCGCATGTTGTCGCGCACGGCGAAGCCTCATACCGTATTCAGTTGCCATGCCCGTCATGATGCGGGAATCCGATAACAATAAACCGCTTGACTTGATAACGGATTTCCGATATTGTCATGCCCATGAACTGGATTGACCTCATCACCCAACTGAACGCCCACGGCCTCACTCAGCAGCAGATTGCCGCTGCCTGTGGCTGTGGCCAGACAACCATCAGCGAGATTGCCGCAGGCAAGACCAAAGAACCGCGCTACGGTCTCGGCCAGAAGCTGATCGATTTGCTTGCGCAGCAAAATAAGCCTCCAGCCCTCGCGAATCCTGAGCAGAGCGCTACAGAAAACGTAGCGCAAGGGGCTTGAATGAAGATGCGCAAAAGCAGGCGCGTTAAGTGCCGTCGCCGCCATCCCACGAGCTTTGTCTATGAGCTCTTCAAAACCAATCCCGCGCCAGACTGGGATAAAAACATTCGTGGATTTCGCGCCTTGCTGCATTTGGAGCGCCCGCCAGTCGATGACTTTTTTGTAATCGTGCATCCAAGAGCCTGGAGCGCACGTTTTGAGTTGGTGAGGGTTTAAATGCCCCTGCCCGATCACCTCTCCCGCTGCAACGGCGCTGGCTGCTTCCTGCGCACGAACTGCCAGCGCTACATGGACGATAGCTACCAAGGCGAGCGCGTCGTGATGCAGCCCGCTGTGCTCATCGGCCGCAATGGCCAGCAGTGTGTCAATCAGATCCCGATTTGCCCGCCTTGCAATGGCAACTGCCAGCAGGGCCGCGACTGCCCGGCGAGAAAGGCCGCTTAAATGGCTATGTCCCACACCAGCGAGCAATGCCAAGGGCGCAACTGCGTCAAAAAGCACGAGTGCGCTCGCTACGTGAATACCCATGACTGGCCTTTCCCCGTCATGAGCAAGCTGTGCGATGGCCGGTATGTGGCCTTCGTGCAGCGCGATCCAGTTGTCTCCGACCAGCAAAGCCACCGCGACCTCAAACGCGGCGCTGGTCTTGTGCCCTCCGAGTCTCACGGCTCGGGGGGTGTTTTTTGACACATCCCATCCACCACCCACCCACCAAAAGAAAGACTGAGACATGGCTGCAAACGACTCAAAACGCACTGAGCAAGTGAAGTTGAACCTCACCGAGCGCGAGCTGCTGGACGCGGCACGATGCGCGGCGCTGGAGGATAGGACAGTTGCTGAGTTCATTCGGTTGACGCTTCGGAATTCGCTGTACGGCAATGTTGCCCGACTCTCGCGCAGTGGTGAAGACACTGCCCGGGACGAATAGGGACGAATCAGGACTGAAAGACCTAGAGCATGGAAAACACTCAAAACCTCAGCCCCTGGACGCTGCCGAAGCTGCGGGCGCCCAGCGAGCCCCCCAAGCCCAGCAAGCGCGGGCGCTACTCAAACCACAATGGCCTGCACCCCATCGCCAAGGGTCGAAAGACGATCTACGGCTTGAGCAAGGCCGCTGATGCGCGAATGATGGATGTGCCTAGCCGCGACAGCATCAACACTGAGACGGTGGCGAGCTCGAGCAAAACGGCGAAGATTTTGAGGGGTGCGCTGTGAGCAAAAGACCACTAGTTCGATACCACGGCGGCAAATGGAAACTTGCCCCGTGGATCATTAGCTACTTCCCCACGCACAAGGTTTATGTAGAGCCTTATGGCGGTGGCGGCTCGGTGCTGCTGCGCAAACCGCGCTGCTATGCCGAGGTTTATAACGATCTAGACGGCGAGATCGTGAACCTTTTTCAAGTCGCCCGCGACCATGGCGAGCAATTGGCGAAATTGCTCGAGCTCACACCGTTTGCTCGGCGCGAGTTTAAGCTGAGCTATGAGCCAAGCGATGATCCGATTGAGCAGGCGCGTCGCACGCTGGTGCGCAGCTTTCAGGGGTTTGGAAGTGCGAGCGTGAGCAATCAATCGACTGGGTTTAGGTCAAACAGCAATCGATCCGGGACTACGCCGGCGCATGATTGGATGAACTATCCAGATGCGCTGCGCGTGACTATTCAGCGGCTGCGTGGCATCGTGATTGAGAACCGCCCAGCGCTCGAGCTATTGCCTGCGCACGATAGCGACGAGACGTTGTTTTACGTGGACCCGCCCTACACGCATGACACGCGCAGCAAGTCTTGTGTCGGAGCGAGACAGGCCTACAAGCACGAAATGACCAATGATGACCACGAGCAGCTCGCACTCGAGCTCAAGAAAATCAAAGGCATGGTCATCGTGAGCGGATACCGCAGCGATCTATACGACGCTTTGTTTTCCGGATGGCAGCGTATCGACAGAGCAGCTATGGCTGACGGCGCGGCCGCTCGGGTTGAAAGCCTGTGGCTGTCGCCAAATATGCCGCAGATCGGACTATTCAGGGAGGCTGCATGAACACCATGACGCCCCAAGAATTGGAGCAACACATCGCCGATTTAGGCCGGCACATGGTCAAGGCTTACGCCGATGGCGATGTCAAGCAGGCCCGCGAATTCCTGCGTTTGCAGACCGAGGCGATCAAGTCCCGGCCAGCTTTTTCCGTCAAGCTGATGGAGATTGAGCGGGGGCTGCTATGAACTATTACCCCTTCCACATCGGCGACTACACGAGCGCAACCCGTCATTTGAGCTGGGACGAGGATGCCGCGTATCGCCGCCTTTTGGACGTGTATTACACAACCGAGAAACCTTTGCCGAACGATCTGAGGGCGGTTTGCAGGCTGGTTTTGGCGACCACAGATGCGCAGCGCGAGGCCGTCAAAGTCGTGCTTGAAGAGTTCTTTGAAATGTCCGAAAACGGCTGGATCAATGCTCGCGCCGACCGCGAAATTGATGCCATGCGCGACAAACAGCAGAAGCAAAGAGACAAAGCAGCGAAGCGGTGGCATAAGCCAGACACAGAACGCGGCATTCCCGATGCAATGCCGCAGCATCAATTAAACGATGCCGCAGCATCAAAAAAAGATGCCGATGCAATGCCACCAACACCAACACCAACACCAACACCAACACCAATAGTATTAATACAAGAGACTACGTCTCTTTTGTCAGCGGACGAAAATCCGCAGACGAAAAATCCGCAAGTCATGCCCAACCCAGACTTGCCAACTTGCCCGCATCGGGCATTGATCGACCTCTACCACGCCAAACTTCCGACGCTTGCGCGTGTGCGCCCTGAGCTTTGGGAAGGGCAAAAGGCTGAGCACTTGCGAGCTCGCTGGCGATGGGTGTTGACCGCTAAGCGTGAGAACGGCCAGCCCTACGCCACCAGTGAAGCCGAGGCTTTGGCATGGTTCGGAAAGTTCTTCGACGCGGTGAGCCAAAGCGATTTCCTGACCGGCAGAAGTGGCCAGTGGACGGCTTGCAATTTCGCTTGGCTGGTGAAGGCTGACAACTTTGCCAAGGTCGTGCAGGGCAACTACGAAAACCGGAGCACGCGATGAGCATTGAAACCGAAATGGAAATGGATGCTTTGCTGGGCGCTGCGATCAAGCTGCCGCCGCACAGCATCGAGGCTGAATCGAGCGTTTTGGGCGCGTTGCTGCTGGACCGTAGTGCCTTTGACCTGGTGGCCGATAAGCTGACGGCTGAGCAGTTCTATCGCTATGAGCACCGGCTGATTTTCGAGACGATTGCAAAGCTGATCGTCGCTGGAAAAACTGCGGATGTGATCACGGTTTTTGAGCGACTGCAGAGCCAAGGCAAGGCCGAAGAGGCTGGCGGCTTGACCTACCTGAACGCAGTTTCGCAGTACGTGCCAAGCGCGGCCAACATCGAAGCCTATGCCCGCATCATTGCTGACCGTGCAGCCAAGCGGGCGATGATTGCTGAGCTGGATGCTGCATCGGCCAAGGCCTACGGCGAGCAGGATGCTGCGGAGTTGATCGAAGCGGCTCAGACCGCTTTGCAGGCCATCACGCAGGGCACCACGCAGGGCGATGATTGGGAGGGCTCAGAGGCTGGCTTTGCAGCGCTTGTGCAGCGCATGGATGACATGGCCTCTGGCCGCATGAAGTCCACCGCCGTGAGCACTGGCCTGCGCGATCTGGACGACCGGTTGAACGGCGGTTTGCACGAGGGCGAATTGGTCGTGATTGGCGCTCGGCCACGAATGGGTAAGAGTGCTTTGGCTCTCTCTATCGCCGACAGCATCGCGCGCGCGCGTATTTGCTGCGGGTTTTTCAGCATGGAAATGCCCAAATCGCAGGTTTACGCACGGCGCCTGAGCATGGCTGCGAGCATTCACCTGCAGCGCATCAAAATCCCGCAGCGCCTGCAAGATCGCGACTGGGAGCGCATCACCCGCGAGGTTCAAGACCTGCGCGAGACACCGCTGTACGTCAACGATCAAGGCGGCTTGACCATCACCCAGGTGCGAGCCAAGGCCAAGATGCTGCACCGGCGCAAGGGCATGCGCGTGCTGTTCGTGGACTACCTCGGGCTGATGGCTGCGACTGATCCGAAGATTCCACGCGCCTACCAAATCGAGGAAATCACCAAGGGATTGAAACAACTGGCCAAGGAATTGAAGATCACCGTGGTGCTGCTGGTGCAGATCAGCCGCAAGGTGGAGGAGCGCGTTGATCAATTGCCCATGCTCTCCGACCTCAAGGACTCGGGCAGCATCGAGCAGGACGCCGATGTGATCCTGCTGCTGCATCGCGAATGGGCTGCAAAAGCGGGCCTGATGGACGAATGGAAGGATTACGCGAAGGTGCGCGTGGCCAAGCTGCGCGACGGCGAGCCAGGTGATGTTGACCTGCGCTACATCGGTGAGAACACGCTGTTCCTCGACTGGCCAGCCGATCATCAACCGCCAAGCAATCGCGCTCGGCAGGTATCGCGGGGGAGTGCGCTGTGATCCTGACCCTCAAACCCCAAGGCCGTGGCAACTGGCGAGCGATCCGCATTGAAATCGCAGGCAAGCACCTTCGCCTTCCCCGCGCGAACCTCACGTTTGCGGTGGGTCAGATCGTGCCGCTGGGCGGTGTGAATTTCCGCATTTGCAAGGTGACCCCATGAGCTTCTACATCGGCATCGACCCCGGCCTGACCGGCGCAATGGCTCTGCTGTGCAGCGAGCGCGGGCTGCTGGCCTGCCTTGACTTGCCCACCGAGCCTACAGGCTTAGCCAAGGGCGGCATGCTCCGCTGGCTGGATGCGTCAACCTTCGACGAAATGCTGATGGGCTGGCGCATCGAGCACGATCTGGTGCGTGAGCACGTCACGGTGATGATCGAGCGGCCGTACGCAGCGCCGGGGCAGCGCATCCAGACGGCGGCAAGCAGCTTTGACACGTTCGGCGCCATCCGTGCCCTGTGCTCACTGCGCTTCGATGCTACGGACTTTGTAGCGCCCAGCGAGTGGAAAAAGCTCTTCGGGCTGAGCAAGGACAAGACCGGTAGCCGCGAGGCTGCGCTCAGGCTTTACCCATCGGCTCCAGTGGCTCGGGTCAAGGATCACAACCGCGCTGAGGCCGTGCTCATTGCGCACTGGGCGAAGGTCAAGCTGGCATGATCATCGTTGCGAAAACGCTGGTTGTGGATTGGTGGCAAGTGATCACCGACTTGGCCACGCATGGCAACTACACCACGCGCCAGCTTTCGCGCATGCTTGGCCGCACGAAGGCCTACATCCCGAACCTGCGCAACCAGCCGGCGCACAGCCCGAAGCACGAGGACGGCGAGGCCTTGATCGAGCTTTGGTGCAAGGTCATGGGCAAGGATCGCAGCGAAATCCCCCGCAAAAAGCGCGAGCCGACCATCAGCGAAATGAAGCGCTGGCGTTGATTTGCTCAAATTTTTGGCCCCTCAAACGGACAGAATCAGCCCGTTCACAGCTTCAACCCACCCGAAAGGTCGATCATGTCCGCAGCCCCAGCCAAGTCCGCAGCCCCAGCCAAGTCCGCAGCCCCAGCCAAGTCCGCGAAAACGCCGGGCGATGTGACCGAGGACACCGGGCAAGATGGCGCAGGCGTTGATGCGGGCAACCCCGACCAACTGCTGACGCTGACCCAAGCGCAGCTCCAAGCGGCCATTGCGCAAGGCGTGGCGCAGGCTCTCGCAGCTCAAAGCGTGGCCCAGGCAGTGCCGGGCAACCCTGCTGCAGAACTGCCCGACCAGACCGAAATCGATCCGACCAAGATCAAAACCATGACGCTGTCCAAGCAGGGCTATGTGGTGCCAGCGGATTACGGTGTGCCGGCTGCGGCCGTGATCAAGGACTGAGCGCGATGTGCTTCTCCGCGATTTTGGCTGGGCTTGGAGCTGCCGCGACCGTGAAGGGCGCGGTTGATGCCAACAAAGCCCGCAAAGAAGCCAAGGCTCAGGCGGCTGGCGCAGAGAAGGCTCGCATAGACGCTGAAACCAAGGCCGCTCAATCAGCGCAAAACCGCACAATCATGCAGCGCAAGGCGCTGAAGGAAAACTCTCTGTTCACCGGCGCAGGCAATGCCGGAAACACCACTCTCGGGGTTTGATCCAGATGGAAAAGGTGCAACACGTCAAGCGCCGCCTGACGCAGATGGTTGCAGCCCGTCAACCACACGAGCAGGTCTGGCGTGATTGCTACGACATGACCTACCCCGAGCGCTCGCACGGGTTGCAGTCGCAGATCATCAACGCGGCCGATTCCCAATCGCGCAAGGCCATCATCTACGACAGCACCGCTCGGGATTCTTGCCGGGTTGGCTCAGCCTCGCTCATGGGCGCCATGGTGCCAAGCAATGCTCAGTGGTTTGGCCTTGACATTGGCGAGAGCAGCACCGACGAAGAGAAGCGTTTTATTGATGATGCGGCGCGCTTCATGTGGGAAAACCTGCATAGCTCCAACTTCGACGCCGAGGCATTTGATGCGCTGATCGATAACATGGCCTCGGGCTGGTTCGTGCTCTACGAAGACGAGGCCGAGGGCGGCGGCTATCACTTCGAGCTGTGGCCTCTGGGTGAGTGCTACATCGCCAGCACGGCCAATGCAAACCGGATCGACACTGTTTACCGCAAGTTCAGCCTGAAAGTGTCTCAGGTCGTGGCTGAGTACGGCCAGGACAATGTGAGCCCGAAGGTGCGCGAGATGTACACGGCTGGCAAGCTGGACGAGAACATCGAGATCCTGCATTGCATCGAGCCTCGCGGTTTTTATGATTCCAGCAAGCGCGACAAGCTGAATCTGCCATTCCAAAGCCTGCACATCGAAGCCAACGGCGATCAACTCCTGCGCGAAGGCGGCTATCACGAGTTCCCCTGCATGGTGCCGCGCTGGGCTCGCTTGCCCGGCTCGGCCTATGCCACCGGCCCGATGTCTGACGCGCTGCCCGATGTGCGCACACTGAACGAAGTGGCACGCCTCACGCTGCTTGGCGCCGAGACGACGATCACGCCCATGCTCAAGGTCGTTGACGATGGCGTGACCAATATCCGAAACATACGCATGGGACCGCGCAAGTTGCTACCGGTGGCCGACATCAACAGCATTGAGCCCCTGAACACTGGCGCCAAGCTGGAGTTTGGCGAAATGAAGGCTGAGCGCCTGCAGGGCAGCATCCGAAAAATGCTTTTGGCCGACCAACTACCGCCTGCGGATGGCCCAGTCAAAACCGCCTACGAGTGGGGCGTCCGCGTGGAGACCATGCGCAAGATACTGGGCCCGATGTTCTCGCGCTTTCAGTCCGAGTTCCTGCAGCCGCTGATCGAGCGCACGTTCGGGATCACCTGGAGAGCCAACAATTTGAGCGGCTTTGCCCTGATTGGCAAGCCCCCCGAGTCTCTGGCAAACCGCAATTTCACCGTGCGCTATCTCTCCCCATTGGCTCGCAGCCAGCGCCTTGAGGACGTTTCGGCCATGGATCGCTATGAGGCTGCGCTCGGCGTGGCTGCGCAAGCTGACCCGTCGATCTTGGACGTTTATGACGGCGATGGCGCAATGCGCGAGCGTGCCGACTTACTGGGCATCAAGACCAAGCAGATTCGCGACGAGCGCAAAGTGGCCGACATCCGCGAAGCTCGCGCCAAGGCTCAGGCCGAAGCGCAGCAACAAGCCGTGGCCGCTGAGGGTCAGATGGGCATGCAGGATGCAATGGCAAAGAGGGTGGCCAATGCGGCGTAACCCGGACGCAGAGGGCGAAGAAGCCCGTCTCGATCAGCTATTCCTCGACATCTTTGAAACCGACAAGCGCGGGGCCGAGGTCTTTGAAAACCTGCTGAGGCGCTTCAACGCTAACGCCAAAGTGCATACCGATGGCGGCATCGATGCGGTGCTGAAAACCTACCGTGGCGCAGCTCACCGGGAAGTGCTGGATTACATCGTCACGCGCTGCAACCGCGCTCGCGGCGTGCCAGACGAATTACAACCCGAGCCGGACGAAAGACCACTATGAGCACTGCACCCGCACCAGCCCCTACTCCAGCCCCTGCACCCACTGCAACGCCAGCACCAGCCCCGAGCGCACCGGCTCCAAGCCCAGCACCAGCACCAGCAGCGCCAGCTCCTAGCCCTGCGCCCGCTCCTGCTGCTGAATCTCTGTTCAAAACATCTGCGCCAGCTCCAGCGCCAGCACCTGGCACACCTCCTGCACCTTCTCCCGCACCGGCTGCGGCTCCTGCGGTTGATGGCGCTCCCGAGTGGTTGCCCGAGAAATACCGCGTGCTCGGCGCTGACGGCAAGCTGGACCTGAACGCAAGCTCTCAGAAGCTGGCCGAAGGCTATGCCCACGCTGCAAAGCGCATTGGATCCGGTGACTTGCCGCCAGCCAAGCCCGAGGACTACAAGCTCACTCTTCCCGAGGAACTGAAAGACCTCCCGGTGGACGAGGAAGCGACAAACTCCTTTCGTGCCGAGGCGCACAAGGCTGGGCTCACACAGTCCCAATTCGATCTTGTCATGGGCAAGTATTACGACATGGTGCCCGGCCTGCTCAACGCTGCGGCCAAGGTATCAGCCGACGAAGCGCGGGAACAATTGCAAGCTGTGTGGAAGTCCAAGCCCGAGTTTGAAGCGAACATGAACGACATGCAGCGCGCTGTGCACGCCACTCCCGTCGCCCTGCAGGAGCGCTTGGTCGAGAAGTTCGGCACTGATCCCGATTTCATCCAGTTTGCGGCCGCGATGGGCAAGTCATTCCGCGAGGATCGCCCGCCATCTGGCGCAGCAACTGCACCGGCGCAAGACCCTGAGGCTTTGATGGCCAGTGACGCTTATCGCAACCCGAAACACCCGCAGCATGCCATGGTCAGCGCTCAGGTGAAGGCCATCTACGACAAGCGCTACGGCACTGGCGCGCCGATGCAATGAGCATTTGCTCAAAAAATTGACCTTTTGAAGCGGCACACTGCGAGGCATTCGAGCCCGCAGTGGCAGCGCGGACACCTCGACCCATCAAGCCCGAGCGCACGACATCGAAGCCAGTCGCAAGCGCCGTAGCTC
>JACCDR010247456.1_pt1 | contig 14054 bp, 13 predicted proteins | sample 7446431 | NCBI WGS metagenome assembly JACCDR01 (sample SAMN15323443, study PRJNA562643) | freshwater metagenome | isolation source: river surface water | place: USA:Blue River Watershed | collected 2017-08-17 | reverse complement strand
TATACTTTAAACGGGGTAGATTTGTGATTTGCTAAAGAGCAAAAAGGTAGGCAATATTGTGGTGTTCAAACACAGAAATATATGCCTACCCCCAAGCAGTTCAAAGACCCGCTCGAAGAGCTAAATTACGAAAGATTTTCGTCCCATAGCCCAACAGTCCAAAAAAGATTGCACGCCGTCTATCTTCACCAAGCTTTATGGCTTACTCCCAGCCAAATCGGTCTGTGTGTCGACCTGCATCTCAATAGTGTGCGGCACTGGATCAAGGTCTATCAACAGCAGGGAATTGCCCCTTTGCTCCAAACCCATTATGGCACCAACCAGAGTGAATTAGAATCCTATAACGAGCTAATTCTAACCGATTTTGCCCGCCAACCGCCCCAGAGTAGTAATCAGGCTAGTGCTCGTATCCAAACTCTGACTGGATTGAAACGCTCTCCCTCTCAAGTGAGAAACTACCTCAAAAAACAGGGATTTACCTTCCAACGCATGGGACATATCCCAGCCAAAGCCGATCCGATCGCCCAGCAAGAATGGATAGAAAACAAGTTTGAACCTGCTCTCAAAGACGCTCAACAAAGAAAAAGTCATCTCTTATTTGTCGATACAGCTCATTTTATCTTAGGTCCTTATCTGTGTGCGGTTTGGTGTGTGGTTCGCTATTTTATCAAAGCAGCAGCAGGGCGAGAAAGGCTCAATCTGGTGGGTGCAGTCGATATTGTCAGTAAAAAAATCTTCTTTACCACCAATCACACCTATGTCAATGCCGAAGTGATCGTCGAGTTTCTCCATCACTTACGTTCCCAACTCCACTTGCCTCTTACACTTGTCTTGGATAATGCCCGCTATCAACATTGTAAACTCGTCCAACAAGTGGCTCAAGAACTCCATATTACCCTCTTGTTTTTGCCCACCTATTCGCCCAATTTGAATCTGATTGAACGAGTGTGGAAACTAGTCAAAAAGAAATGTTTGTATGCCCAATTTTACCCAGACTTTCACGCCTTCAAGAACGCAATCACAACCTGTTTAAATACTTTTACTAAACAAGAACTAGACCAGTGTCTAACTTGCCAATTTCAATCCTTCAAAAACGCACAAATCTATCCCGTTTAAAGTATACAATCTAATAAAGTAATTGTTGATATGTTGAAGACTCGTGTTACTAAAAATGCTCCCTATGGGACAGATCCTTTCAATCATCAACGTATAACTCGGGCTGAATTTATAGCTGCTGATAATGCTGTAGATTGGTTTAGTAATAGGCAAGAGAGTAAAATAGATGAAGTTTCTGATTTTATGGAACAATACTACTCTAAAATAGCAAAGAATGCCTCTGGAGGCATGTGGAATGACTCAGAGAAAATGCAAAGATATAATTACACCTTGTTTAGAGATAGATATATGCATTATAACAACAAAACAGGTTTTTGGGAACTTAATAAGGGTATGTGGAAACAGGTTGGAGAAGGAAAGGAAAAACATTGGGCTCCTAAAACACCAGAAGAACTAAAAAAAGGAAAAACATGAAATATTTAGGCAAATTCATTATCGTTTTGATGCTAAGTAGCTGTTATTATGGTATCAATGAGAAAACATCAAAGATATCGTCTTTAAGTACGACTTGTATCGCCGATACTGCTTGGCAAGACATACAAAAACATCATGCAGTAGACAGTACCTTAAACGCTAATTTTATAGCGGTGTTAAAAGAGTTTGAAGATCAACCTTTTAGCACAGAAATATGGTACTTTGATAAAGACCCGCAAGAACTGATAGGTATTTCAGATAATCATTATTTAATAAGATATGTCTATAATCCTAAAATCAGCAGACAAGTATTAAATGGTCTGTCACCTCAGTTGTCAGATGCGGAAAAAAAACGAATAAGAAAACGAGTATTGTCTTTATTGATGAACTATCAATGTGAAGAAGGAAAAGCGGAATCTATGAAAATAATTAATAGCCCTGATTTCTACTGATGGTCGTTTTTTGCTAACCTGTTGCCAAATTACCCTAATAAGCATCATGAAATATTCCCAAATAGGCTCGTCTTTTAAATTCTAAAAATTAATCATCAATCTTACCTTACCAATTTGCTTTGTAAATAAAATATTCTGGTGGTAGTCTTTGTTTAATATAGACATCAATATACCCATACTGTCTTTCAACAAACAACGTGTCATCTTTTACGGAAAAGAACCTGTCTAGTTTTCCTATATTCTGTCTTTCATCTGCTGGAGCAAATAAATCACCTCTTATTTTATCTCCGTCCTTGTAATATACACCACGATAACCTGCATAAGATGGATTAAATAAATTAGGAGTGAGTTGTTCATTCCTATTAATAACAAAATAATTTATATTACCATTAGAATAGAATTTATAAATACCATAAATGCTTGTTTCACTATGATTATCTAGTCGTGCTAATGCATTATACTTTGTTTCGAATTTTTCATATACAACAGCTGTATCTAAAACAGAGAGCAAAGAAAAATTGAATTTGTTTTTATTATAATACACCTTATTCTCAATTGGCACTTTTGTTATCTTATTATCTAACAGAAAAGTTTTCATATTACAAGACAATAAAAGAAAACAAAAAATTATAATTATTATCCTCTTATTCATATAGTGAAAATATTCTTGAAGTACTACTTTTTAATGGATTTAACGTTTGCATTCGATAATTTTGAATCTGATAATACGGTTTAATATCTTTGCTCAAAGATTTAAAACCAGGTTGTCGTGTATCAGGGTGTTTTAAATTATGTGCAAACATATCTTGTGTTGGGTGTCTAACAAAACTTGGCTGCATCCTTGTTCGTTCCAAATCATAGGCTTAAAACAGTCTTAGATCAGCTAGAGTGTAATATTACCATTTCCATGGGATGTCATGGTTGGTGAAGCGAAACGGCTTCTTTCGGTAAGTGCCTAAATCTGCATGCTCCACCTTGCCTCTGGGTGCCTTGCCTATCTTGTACTTGTAGAAGGTGAGCCTGTCGCCGTTCAACTTGCCATATTCATACTCAAAATGTCTCATACTGTTGCGGATGTATCTCTCGACCAGTACCTCACCCTTGCGGGTGATCCACATCTCCCACCGCCCATAGTTCACCATAGCCAGTTCCTCTGGGGATGGTTCAGAGGCGTAGGAGCGACTGGAATAAACTGCACCATTGGCAAAAAAACGCATGAATATATAAAGCATCTTTTTTGTCGTCTCATCGTAGTAAGAAGACAAGTATACTGCGTTGGTGTCCACCAAACTGAAGTCCCGCCGTTGCCTGAACTTGTTCCTGCTATACTTGAACTTCCGCATCAGTTTTTGGAATCTGTCCATTTTTTGCGATTCATCTGGGGTCAAGGCTTTTTGCGCATGGCAAATACCAATATCCACCAGAAAAAATACTAAATAGCCTATTAATCGATTTATTCGCATAATGATTTTGTTGTGATGTAATTTTTTCGTTTAGTTGCGAGTTCTCATGCCGACACTGCCCCCGACTCCATAGGATCCCTTCCAAAAACTGTAGAATCTGGCCAAGGGACCGCCATCAATCTTTGGATATCTATCATGGATGATGTTTTGCAGCCACATGGGATTCAAGGCACTTTTGCCGATGGTACTCACCCGCAGGTTCACACCATTCGCATTGCTGAATTGCAGGTAAGTCTGCCCTGTACTCAGGTTTGCTCCGCCTGGCGACTGCTTGTAGTAAGTATGGCCGCCCGATTCGAATGTCTTGTAGCCCTCCTTGCCTGTATTTTGAATCCTCTTACCAGTAAAGACATCGGTGCCAAAAGTCAGCAACTGTCCGTTTCCTATACTCAGATTGGCTTGCATACCGCCTGTGTAGTATTCGTCGCCTCCGTCGCCTAAAGCGGGGAACACGTCATTATAGTTGTCAAAGGAGAAGTTACCCAATCTGAATCCAGCGTAGCCCACTGCTTGGTTTCTCCCTTGGGAACTCAGCACATAATTAGAGCCAACCGAGACAGAGTTCGTTATAGTAGATCCTACTGAAGTGAGGAAGTCACCAGAAAAGGTGTTGATCGGTATGAAATCACCTTGTCCGCCCCCACCAAAAGTACCCGAGGTACTCAAAGCCAAATCACTGTGGAATTTGCCGTCACCTACAGTTCCCTGTGTCGTACCCAACCCTCCTCGGTACAGGCTTCCGCTCGCATTCAAGTTGAGTTGTGCATGGTTTCCTGATACAGAACCACCCACGGAAACGTTGAACCTAATGTAGCTTTGTTTTCTGGTGCCAACCGTCAATGAGACCGAAGCCTTGGCGTTCAAATCAATGCGAGGTTCAGCTCCTTCAAGTTCGCTGCTTGAAATCACCTGGTTGCCTGCGAACTGGTAGGGACTCCATTGCGGAAACTTGGCTGTCAGCGGATCCACACTCCAGAAACGTCCCAGACGCAGGTCGCTTTCCCGAAACGTGAAATGCAAGGTGCTTGTCTCTCCGTCTTTTTCCTGACCTTGATAACCCCAACGATAGCTAATTTTGCTCCAGGTTAGAGTATTTTGTACCATTCCGAACGGATGGTACGGTATTGTTCATAAGTAATTGATCGTTAATAGTTTAAGTGTGTAAAGAAAGTAGGTGATTTGTGCAAAAATAGTAGTTTTCGCTCTCTTTTCATACTTGTTTTCTTGTTTTTTATTCCCTTATTTTTGTCATACTAGTAGTTTTTTTATGTGATAGGAATACAGATTTTATAGCAATACTAGTACTTTTTCAAGCCTCTGTTAGGTATGACTAGCTGCCATCGGTTTGGGGGTGCTGGAAGCTAAGCTATCAAAGACCCGACTGGTTTCAGTGTCCAGATAAGTTTGTGAAAGGGATACATAACGGAAAAACTCCTTGCTGCCTGGAGCGTGGCCCGATACCTTGCGTACCAAGTGTTCAGGCATGCCTAGACTGAGCATGGTGGTTATAGCCGTGCGGCGCATGGTGTGGGTGGTGAGTCGGTCGCAGAAACGGTAGTGGGTACGGCTTTCTTTATAGACTACTTGAGGCACACCTCTGCGGTTACGGGTTTTGATCAAGGGGGTTGTCCATCCGGCTAGTTCGGCCAGGGCTTTGATCTGGGCATTGAGATGGGTTTTGGAATAGAGGGGCAAGAGATGTTTTTGTTTAGGTTTGAGGTATTTTTTCAGAATCGCCTTTGCATAGTCGGGTAGGAGCACCCGAGTAGGGGTTTGGGTTTTGATAGAAGTGGTTTTCAAATACCATCGGTCGTGGATGATTTCCAGATTGTGGGGTTGTAAGTTCATCAGATCCGAAAACCGTAGGGCCACCGTACAGCCAAATACAAATACATCTTTAACTCGCTGGAGTTCGGCGGGTAGTGAATCTTCAAAGGCTTTGTCATCAATGAGCATTTGTAGTTGCTCGGGACTAAGTACGACAATCTGCACCTCTTCTTTGGGGGCATAAAAGGTTTTGTGAAAATTACCTATAGGTAAGCCTTTGGTTTGCTGGAGGTAATTGAAAAATACCCGCAAGGCCCGAATCACTGCTCCTACGTAGTTGTCATAACATTTTTTGGTGTCGTAGAGAAAATCAAGGAACTTTCGGTAAAATCGGTTCCAGTATTTTTTTTCAGCTTCAAATACACGTTTGTTTTGTCTGTGAAAGAGTCGAATTCTTAAGGGAAAATTATGCTGGGTCTCAAATTCATACAGCAGCTTACGCAGACATTCGTATTGAGTAATGGTACCAGTGGTAATTCGTTTTCCATTGGTTTGGAGTCGTTTTCCACTTTGGGTTTCCTTGATAAACGCATCCAGAGCTTCCATCAGTGAAAGGGTAGGTTCTTTTTGGGCGGTAGGCATGGAGTGAGTCTGTTGGGTAGAAAAAAGAGCAACAGAAGAAAGATAGTTTTTTGAAGGAGTAGTATAGGTGTATTTTTAGGTAAAAAGGTACATCTGAGCTATATAGGTTAGAATCGTGTATAATTTGATTTCAGGCAAGGTATTGAAGGTACGCTACAACGAGCACTGCTCCGATCGGTTGAAAATCCACAGAAGGATAATCATTAGAAAACGAAACAAGAATGAAAGAGGAAGATATAAATAGAGAAAAGAACAAACTACTGGACAAATTGAGGAAAAGCCACTCATGTGCATGATTGTGAGCCTTTGAAGCAATCCCCAAAGACGAACGGCTCTCTCATCACAGAATTATGAGCCACCGAAACCGAGCCTGTAATCTTTGGAGATTGCTTCGCTCCGCTCGCAATGACGGCGGTTTTTGCCATTTATCCAGTAGTCTGATCCTGACTACATTTTGATTCAATTGCACCTGTTGTTAAGCCTACTTGACTCTACAATACTGTTTTTTGAAAAGTATTTAACTCATTGATATTTTTACAAAAAATTGATTATCAAAAGTTTATAAAACTTAAACATGCTCTTAATAAAGTAATGTTGTTCAAGAAAATACCTTGTTTTTGAAAATGGGGTGCGAAATGTTGGATTAAAAATTAAAACCAATATTAAGTCCTGGTTCTGGAAAGATGAATTTAGACCATTTATCATCCTGCTGTTTAAATCCATCTGGTAATTGTGTGTGATAAGCACGATGTGTCACACATATTGATGGTTGCAAGAAAAATTTGTCCTTAAAGAGTTTGATATGATAACCCATCCGGTATGAATTGAAAATCTGAAAACCATTGTCTTTCTTACCGTTGTCATTCACAAAAACCTGCCAAGTAGGCATTACATCAAGTTGGGCATACAAACCTTTCCATAAGAATCGCGTGTAAGACGCTGTTACGCCATACTCACGCACATACCCAGGAAATTTTTCTTCCGGCTTTTTGTATGCGTTGTTTAAAAATGGGTGAATTCCGTTTGGCCAAGCATATTTCCAAGTTTTTGGAGCTAATGTAATGACATCTCTACCTGTAAGCCGATAGCCTATATTGAGTTGAACGAAGTTAGGCGGGTTTTCCCTGTCAAAATTACCCAATAAAACAAATAAAGAAGTGCCAACAAACCATTTTTTGTACGTGCGATCTGTCTTAGCATATTGTGCTTTGAGTTGCAGAATGCTTGTCATCATTAAGAAAAAGCCAATGAATAAAATTTTCTTTTGCATTTCTTTCCTTTTTATGTGAAACAATACTGCAAAAGTAGATTGGCAATAGACTTAAAATCGTTCACTTAAGTTAAGAAATGAATCCTAACCCTTATCTTTCCCTATAATCCTTGCTCTTAACCTGCTCAAAGATTGGGGCTTTATACCTAAATAGCTCGCTAATTGATGCTGTGGCACTCGCTGAATAAGGTCTGGACGCTTTTGCAGTAAGTTCAGGTATCGTTGCTCTGGAGAAGAAGTCTTAAACTCGTCAAAGTCTATTCGTTCTTTAGCCAACAATTCTTCCGACAACTTCCTACACATTATTTCAAATTTTGGAAATTTACTGTTTACCTCTACTTCTATATCAGAATTAGAAACTAGCAGTATAGTGTCTTCTACACAACTTATATAATATTGGGATGGAGTTTTGCTTATTACACAATGGGGTGTCAAAGCTTCCATTTCTGTGTAGAAAGCAGTTGTTTTTTCATCTCCGTCTATTAGGTAATGCGTTCGAATACAGCCTTTTAAGACAAAATAGCTATCTTGTGATTTCTGTCCTTCTTTGAGTAAACTCGTTCCTTTCTTTACCGAGCGAAATAGGTCTAACGAAAGTATTGCGTTCTTCTCATCATCTGTCAGAGAAATGTATTTTGATATAAAGTCAAATAGTGTGTCTTGCATTGTTTTTATATGCTGTTATGTTATTGCCTTCTGTTACACTTGGATAATCGCCCAACGTGTGTCTTATCCAATGGGCAACCTCTTTACTATCAAGGTATAAATGGGTATTGAGTTCTTGGCGTAATTGGGCTATTTGATGAAAAGAAAATAGACCCCAGTAGCCTTGATAGTCGGTTTGTAAATAAGAGGTCAATCCCTCATTTTGCTTAGCAATTAATATAACGATAAACCGTACTGAGATCTATTCCCAAATAGTCAGCTATCTCAGCAATGGGAAGCCCTTTAGCTAACATTAGAATGGTCGTAACTTTAACATACTCAGAACGTTTTTCAACATTGCGTTGAAAAATTTGAAGTTCTGCCCCTTCTGTATCTGTTAAATGTATTACCATAGGTCAAAATTAAAAAATAAACTTAATTTCGCAATCCTTTTACGTTTGAGTATAAAATGCAAAAAGGCTACTATGTGTAGTTTTTTGCGGTCTAATCAGCTCAGTAGCCCTGCCACTTGGTACAACTACACTGAGTTGGGATAAACCGAGTGGAAGGTAGAAAAGATAGAAGGGTTGGGAGCAAAGATAGTGGATTACAGCTATGGCCGGAACGGAAACGTGACGGAGGTAGCTTATCAGAAGGATATAGAAACAGAACGGTTTGCCATTATTGTAGCTACGATGCAGATTTACGTTTGAAACAGGTTCTCATGCGGGTTTTGCTGCGGATGCGTTTGGGCTGAGTTTCGAATATTTCTGAGGAGATTATACCCAGCGTGAGACAAGTATCGTGAGTCAGACAGTGAGTGGATTTGACAGCTATTATTCAGGTAGGATCAAAGCCATGCAATGCCGGATACAGAGGCCGACCAGTGTGGAGGGGCAGTGGACGGTGGAGCAGGCCAACCATAAGAAAGGAGTCTGACTTTCTGAAAGTCAATTATTTTTTTTACCTTTGTACCCTGTTTTGTTAATTTTTCTTGTATATATGATTTATCCCATTGTAGCCTACGGTGATCCAGTACTGAAAAAAGTAGCTGAACCTATCGAAAAAGGAACAGACCTGACTAAGCTGGTAGCTGATATGTATGAAACTATGTATAATGCCCATGGTGTAGGTCTGGCGGCTCCGCAGATAGGTATGAGTGTCAGATTGTTTGTGGCAGATGGCAGCTCTATGGATGATGAAGATGACGTGTTAAAAGACTTTAAGAAAGTATTTGTAAACCCGACCATCCTTCATGAAAACGGTGAAGAGTGGGCCTTTGAAGAAGGATGCCTGAGTATACCTGGCATTCGTGCGGATGTAAACCGTCCACCCAATCTTAGGGTACATTATTTTGATGAAAACTGGAAAGAATATACCGAAGAATATGACGGCATTGCCGCCCGGATCATTCAACATGAATACGATCATTTGCAAGGCGTGTTATTTGTAGAGAAAATTTCTGCGATGAAAAGACGACTCCTACAGTCTAAACTGGCAGATATTAGTCGAGGAAAAGCCAGGGCCGACTACCGCTTACGGTTTCCTAGATAAATAGTTAAGTTGTGCAAGTAGTTGATTGCCAGAGTGATATTACGCATAGCCTACCATATTTTTCTTTACTGCATGGGAATTCGTTCATTTTTAGCTAAGCCATTTGCGGCTTCTGTGGTAAAAGCCCAGAACCAATGGGCTAGCCAGCCTATAGCGGCACAAGAAGCCGTATTTCAGTCGCTGATTCAGCAGGCCAAGCACACGGTTTTTGGGAAAGAGCATGGCTTTGATACCATTCGTACCTACGAAGATTTCAAACGACAGGTACCTGTACGAGATTACGAAGACCTCAAGTCTTATATCCAACAAATCATTGGTGGACAACCCGATGTACTCTGGAAAGGAAAACCTGTATATTTTGCCAAAACGTCTGGTACTACCTCTGGGGTCAAGTATATTCCTATTACCCGCGAGTCTATTCCCAATCATATTAATTCGGCCCGTAATGCCCTGCTCACCTATGTGTATGAAACAGGTAAGGCAGAATTTTTGGATAAAAAACTTATTTTCCTTTCTGGGAGCCCTGTACTAGATACCAAAGGAGTCATTCCTACTGGGCGGTTGTCAGGCATTGTCAATCACCATGTGCCAGGCTACCTGCGTACCAATCAACTGCCTAGCTACGAAACCAACTGCATCGAAGACTGGGAAACAAAACTGGAACGCATCATAGATGAAACCCTGCCCGTTAGTATGTCACTCATTTCAGGTATTCCGCCTTGGGTGCAGATGTACTTTGATCGGATCATGGCTCGCACAGGAAAAAAAATTAAAGATGTCTTTCCTGATTTTTCACTCTTTGTCTATGGAGGCGTAAACTTTGAACCCTATCGTGCCAGAATCTATGAATCTATTGGTAAGAAAATAGACTCGATTGAAATGTTTCCAGCCTCCGAGGGATTTTTTGCCTACCAGGACAAACAAAGCCATGAAGGACTGCTGTTACTGCTCAATAGTGGCATTTTCTATGAATTTATTCCTGCCGAAGAGTTTTTTAGTCCCAATCCTACCCGTTTGAGTATTGCCGATGTGGAGCTAGGAAAAAACTATGCCCTAGTAGTCAATACCAATGCCGGACTGTGGGGGTATTCTATTGGTGACACGGTTAAGTTTGTCTCCAAAAATCCATACAGGGTGATTGTATCTGGACGCATTAAGCATTTTATCTCCGCTTTTGGCGAGCATGTCATTGGCGAAGAAGTAGAAAAAGCCATGCAGTATGCCATGCAGCTGCATCCTGAAGTGGAACTCATTGAGTTTACAGTTGCTCCGATGGTAGCACCTTCGGCAGGTGAACTTCCATACCATGAGTGGCTGGTAGAATTTGCCCGTCCGCCCCATCATATGTCCGCTTTTGCCTTGGCTATTAATCAGAAGCTGGCGGCACTCAATGTCTACTATGATGATCTGATTTCAGGCACTATTTTGCAAAACCTGAAAATTACATCCCTGCCCTCCAATGCGTTTCGGAATTATATGAAAACCCAAGGAAAATTAGGTGGTCAGAATAAAGTTCCCCGCTTGTCTAACGACCGTATCTTGGCTGATGCACTACTGAAGTTTCAGCCAACGCCTGGAGAGAAAAGCGGACAATAAAGGTAAGATTTTTTCATTTCGGAAAGATGCATCCGAATAATCTACAGGTGTTTTGCATAGACGTAAGATACAACCCTATTTTTATGCATAAAGATAGCTAACAGCTTTACTGCCAGCCTGTTTTTGTGTGGAGCCAAACACGTGTCTACTATAGAAACAGGCTGTTGTATATCTTTCAGGGGTTATTTGTGCCCTAGTCCTTCCTTCTCCCACCTGTAGGTATTGCCTGACAGGAGTTACAATTGATATATCTTTTCTTATTTAGAGGAAATCTGGCTATAGACAATGGCTATTTACAGAGAGATAATACATAAAATACGCCTTTTGTCTGATTAAGAATACTTATCCAAACATATCTATTGTAGCAGATAAAGTATTTACGAAATTGTACTAGCTATATGAAACTTGATTTATGCTTGAGAAGGATTTTGTACGATAAATGTAAATTAGGTTTACTGTGTGTGTTTTTGTGTATAGGGATTGGTATAGTGCCAGCCATAGGCCAGTCATGCAATACTGGTTGTAATGTTACTATTAGTGCAGCCAGCGGAGCAGATGTACATGTGAATACAAATGGCAGATTGATTTGTGTGCGGGCAAATACAAACATTAATATCAATGTAAATGCTAACAACGTCACCATTTGTGTGCAGTCTGGACGTACCTATACGGGTAATATAAACATCAGTGGAGGTGTTACTGGACTTACGATTGATAACTATGGTACATTCTCCTCTACTTTAAACTCTACCCATGCAGGAATGGTCATTAATAACCGGACTGGTGGTACGTGGACACACAATATCAATAATTTTCTGTCTGGTACGCTTAATAATAATGGAGCCTTTAATGCCACTAGTCTAAACATTGGTGGCACAGCTGTTTTTAACCAGAGAACCAGTGGTTCGATTCTGTCCAGTACCACGCCAACCATTAACACAGGAGCTACTTTTAATAACTTTGATAATGTGTCTGTAGGAGAAATAGCCATGCAAGGTGGAACATTTAATAACCAGACAACCGGAACCGTAATAGCCAAAATTACCTTCAACAGCAGCAGTACATATATCAATAGTGGGCGTACTACTGTTACACAAACCATAGGTATCAATGGCACATTTACCAATAACACCGGAAGTACTGTCACTTTTAACCAGGATGTGAACGTAAACGGTTCTAGTTCGCTTACGATTGCTAGTGGAGTAATAGCCGATTTTAATGGGAATCTGACCAACAATTCTACCTTTACTACTTTTAGTGGTTTTTCTGTGTCTGGAACAATGGCTAATAACTCATCAGGTACCATGTCCATATCAGGAACTACTGTATCTATTACTGGCTCAGTAACAAACGACGGAATTCTAAACCTGACCAATGCTCAGCTTAACACAGGTACCAATGCCAATAATGCTGCTGGAAATATCAATCTGAATAATTCTGGTATCAGTATAGCAGGATCTTTTACAAATAATGGAAGGGTCAATAATCTTGGAACGACCTGTTCCAAGGTGACGGTTACTGGAACTAGTACCAATCATGGTACTTTTGGAACCAATGGAAGAGGTAAAACGGATATTTGTACCAATGGAACTAGATCTTTTAACACCAATACAGGTACACTTCGTAATTATACCATATGTAACTGTAGCCTTATTATTACTTTGCCAGTCAGCTTTATCTACTTCCGTGGTACAGAAACAGAAAAAGGCGTATTGTTGGAATGGCAGACCGCTAGCGAAAAAGATAACCGAGCCTTTGTTGTGGAACGTTCCAGTGACGGAAAAATATTCACAGATATAGCTCAGCTCCAAGGAAACGGAACGAAACAAGGCGTATCAACCTACCAGGTGACAGATACTCGTCCGCAGCAGGGTATTAACTACTATCGCCTCAGACAGGTTGATTTTGACCATACAGAAAGCTATTATAGCAAACTGATTGTGATCAATCACATGGTTTCTCATATAACGATGACCATAGCTCCAAATCCAGCTACTGCTGACTATATTCAGATACAATTTTCTGAATCTGTCGGGCGTATAAGTCTGTGTGTGGTGGATATGCAAGGCAAGATACGCCAGAAAGAATACCATGCCAATGCCCAGGATGTCTACAAAATGCAGATCCAAGGCTTACCCAAAGGCGTGTATATTTTGCTTACACAGTTTGAGACCGATCACGAAGTCCATACAGAAACCCAACGGTTCATTCGCCTGTAACCTTACTTTCCTTGTCTTTTCCTCTGCCGCCTGTGTCGCAGAGGATTTTTTTTACCCAGTTTTTTGGCCTATATACTTACCAGTCAATGGTTTCTCTGAAAATATCAACCAATAACAGGAAAACCGGAGATATTATTCAGGTTTTAGGAGAATAACCCTTATTTTGCACCAATATTTGGTACGTACCAACAGGTATGCTAGGTTTGGCAGCATACAAAATTTATGATTCTTTGGCATGGATATACATAAAAAACGGGTTGCTATTCTGGGTTCAACAGGTTCGATCGGAACACAGGCACTTGAAATTATACAGGCTCATTCGGAAATGTTTGAAGTAGAAGTACTGACAGCTCAGAATAATGCCGACTTACTGATTGCACAAGCCATTGTCTTTCAGCCTAATGTAGTGGTGATTGGCAATGAGCAGTTCTATGATAAGGTAGCTTCTGCACTAGTCAATCATCCAATAAAAGTATATGCGGGCACCAATGCCCTGGCCTCTGTGGTACAGATGGAAACCATTGACATTGTACTGACGGCCCTGGTAGGATATGCAGGTTTACTGCCCACCCTGAAAGCCATTGAAGCCGGAAAGCCCATAGCCTTGGCCAATAAAGAAACCTTGGTAGTCGCTGGAGAACTGGTAACTACACTGGCCCAACAAAAAGGTGTGTCTATTTATCCCGTAGATTCCGAACACTCTGCTATCTTTCAGTGCCTGGCAGGTGAATGGCATAATCCGATTGAGAAAATCATTCTGACAGCCTCTGGTGGGCCATTTCGGGGAAAAGACCGGGATTTTTTGCGAACAGTTACCAAAGCACAAGCCCTGAAACATCCCAATTGGGAGATGGGAGCCAAAATTACCATTGACTCAGCTACCCTGATGAACAAAGGCCTAGAAGTAAGGGAAGCC
>JACCDR011334027.1_pt1 | contig 14055 bp, 9 predicted proteins | sample 7446431 | NCBI WGS metagenome assembly JACCDR01 (sample SAMN15323443, study PRJNA562643) | freshwater metagenome | isolation source: river surface water | place: USA:Blue River Watershed | collected 2017-08-17 | reverse complement strand
GGGAGTACCCACCGGACATCTACGTCCTGCCGAACCGGCCGAGCTTCTTCGTCTTCACCAAGGACGAATACATCTGCCCCTCGTGCAGGAAGTCTCTTCAAGTTGCTGAGGGGGAGCCCGCACCAGCCTGTAAGAAGTGCATGGTGCGCGGCATCTTCAAGGGGAAGAAGTACACCCACTCGGACGCAACAGAATACGCGTGGTTCGTCTATGGAGAGGAGCGCCAGCGTACCAGTGGCAAGTTGGTCATGCTCAACTCCACGCCCAAGGAAGTGCGGAAGGCGGCAGTGCAGAAGTTGAAGATGGCCACCAATGGCATCGCCAGCGCAGCGTGAGAAAGAGGGAGGACGGCCTCCCTTTTTCTAGGCCCCGTTTCGTGACCGGATCATCCCATCGTGGCGATGATAGGGGCCCACGAACTCCCGCACGCAGTTGGTCGTGTAGTAGACACCGTCGACCTCGACTTCGACACCAACGCGGACGTCGGAGCTACCCCAACCCATGGTGTACAAGAAGTCCTTCTGGAAGAGTCGGTTGTCCCCCTCGGCGACAGACATGTCGAAGAGCTTCACGGGGGCAGAAGCCTCCCAGAGACACCAGCATGCGTCGGTGTCTTCTTTGTCACTATTCAGGAACTCGAGTCGGCTCTGCTTGAAGTTGTACCGGATGATGGAGCAGCGCATCGTGCCCGCACCAATCTCCAAACGGCGCCTAGAGATGGTGTCGTAGAGAAAAGCCACCAAGCGAACGCTGTCGCCGGCGATGGGATGTCGCTCTCCAGCACCGGTCACGACGTGGAGGTAGGCTCGGAGGGCTATGGGTCCGGTCACAGGGGTTGTCTCGGGCTCTGGTTCTACTTCACCAGGTTCCTCTGGAGGCTCGGATACAGGGGGCTCCTCGTCTTCTGTTTCTACAGGAGGGGGCTCTTCGGGTACAGGAGGTTCTTCTACCGGTGGGGTGTCCGGGTGGGGAGGGTGGATCGGATGCTCCGGTTCGGGAACAGGGACTGGAACAGGAGAGGGGACGGGAGCAGGTGTCTCGTCCTTGTCTTTGGCCTTATCCGAGGCCTGCTCTGGGAGAGGCTTGGCGACTTGCTCTACGGCGACAGGCGAGGCTTGCTCAGGAAGACTCGCAGCCGATTCTGCCTTACCAGACGCGGCCTGCTTGGAAGCAGCGGGCGTAGCCCGATTCTCTGCGGCAGCAGCTGGAGTTTGATCTGCTTTCTTTGCCATAGACTTGAATCAAATATCACGAGGGTGTTTGTAGATCGCAAGCCCCTTCCCTTGTTCTTGCCTCCCTTCTGAATAGATGTGGCCGCGTGGTACTCTGTCGGCGTCTTGGCCACGGACCTGCAAGTCATTTTCCCCAGCGAGGTCATCGAGCTGAACTCGGTGTCCGAACGTCCTGGCTTGCCTCGCACGCTGGACCTCATCGGCAAAGACTTCCGCACCGTCGACGAGGTCTTCATCAACGAAATGGCCTCGCCGAGCGTGGTGGTGTTGAGCAAAAACCGCTTGCTAGCGCAAGTGCCTGATGGTGTGGGGAAGAGCTCCATCCAATCCATCAACGTGACCTCTCGCCAGCTCACCATCAGCGAGAGGAGTCTCATCAGCTTCAAGATCGGACGGACTCCTTGCAAGGTGCGCGGCATCCTCAAGCTGATGCAGCTCTACCTGAAGATCCTCTTCACCACACCCGGCACCGACATCCTGGCGCAGCGGGTGGGGGCTGACGCGCTGAAGAACATCGGTCGGTCCTTCGGCAAAGAAGAAGGTGGCAGCATCGTCAGCGACTTTGTGCTGGCCAATGATGTTGCCGTTCGGCAGATCGTCGCCATCCAGAGTCGTGATCCATCTCTGTCTCGGGATGAGAAACTCTTGTCCGCCAGGGTACGGGCGGCCAAGTTCAGCTACCGAGAGACGGCACTCGTTGTGTCGGTTGAGCTCAACTCCCAAGACGGGAGATCAGCAGTCGCGAACGTAGTTGTGTAGAAAGGTGCACCGTGGCGCAGCTTGATCTCGAGGCCTTCATCCGAGAGCGGGTGGGTATCTTCGACGAGAGCCAGGACGCTTCTCCCGGCTCGCCGTTCGACGTGCAGGTCATTCAACCCATCGTGCGTCGGCTTGGGGCTGACCCATTCACGGTCGACTTCCAGACGTTCGTCCTGACGGTGCTCAACCAGGAGTTCCCGGACCTCGCCACCAAAGAAGGCGACGCAGTCACCGACCTGCTCATCAAGCCGGCCACCCTCCTCTGGGACCCCCTCATCCGAGAGATCTTCCGCATCCGGAACAACCTCTCGTTCCGTGATCCCACGACGCTGACGGTTGAAGAAGCCGAAGCCCTCGGTGCCAACCTCTTCAGTCAGAGGAATACCGGCAACTTCGCTCGAGGAAACATGCGGCTCTACTATGCCCAGCCGCAGAACGCGAGCCTCACTCCAGCCAACTTCGCCACCAGCAAGGGCAACCTCCACTTCTTCCCCACCGAACGGCAGTCCATCTCGGTCAACGAGATGATCTTCAATGTGGAGGGCGGGCTCTACTTCTTCGACGTCAACCTCATCGCTGAAGCACCGGGTGACCAGTACAACATCGGCCCCGACGAGATGGCGAGCATCGCCAACATGCCGTCGGTCGTCCGCATCACCAACAAGCGCCGCTTCCGTTTCGGTGTGCCGGAAGAAGACGCCGTCTCCTTCGTGGACCGTGCGGAGCAGGAGCTGACCGAGCGTTCGCTGGTCACCCTGCGGGGTATCAACGCCCGCCTCACCAAGTCCTTCCCCGAGGTCACCCGTCTGGGTGTGGTCGGATTCAACGACCCTGAGATGCAACGGGATGTGGTGACCGGTGGCGGACTGGGCGAGCTCAAGGCATTCGGCTTCACCGCTCAGCCTGTCAGCGATGGAGAAGGTCAGGCCAGGACCCGCCGGCTCGATATGAGCTCGGAGGGGGCAGACTTCACCTCCCTCATCGGACCCACGAGTGTCACCCCCAAGGGCTGGGTGCTCACCCTGGTGGACGCGTTCTCCCCAGACCCTCCGAGGATTCGAGACCTGGACATCCGCCGTCTTGTTTCTTCCACCCAGATCGATCTCGAGGAACAGATCGTCAACCAGGGTTCGGGCAACACCTACCTCTGGATGCTCCGCAAGCGGGAGCTGACCTTGTCCGGTATCCCCGGCGGCATCGTCTTCCCAGAAGGAGTCAACGGCACGATCACGGTGCCTGACGACGAGATTCACATCGGTGGCACGACCGACATCATGGTACGCGGCGCTGCGCTGGATGCCTCGTCGCTCGTCATCGACAACGTGAGTGACGACTCTCCCATCTTCTCCGGCACCAAGGCCCACGTGTTGGATGGCGTTGGCCACGTCGAGCTCACCGACTACATCCTCGGCACGGACTACACCGTCGGCGATTCCACCTACCAGACTTTCATGGATGCGCAGGCCAAGGGTCTCACGCTCCAGATCCTGGAAGGCGCTGCGGCTGGGACCTATCGCATCGTGGGTCTCTCACAATCGGCGGCCTTCGGCCCCATCTTCACCTTGGACCCGTTCCCAGCTCTCGTGGGAGGGGATCTCCGCTGGCGTCTGCTCGATGAGATCGACATCGATCTGACCGACCCCAAAGAGACGAGGATTGCAGGGACCGATCTGCAGACAGTCATCGGCACCGACACCGTGGACACGGCTTCGGGTGTGGACTTCGATGCGGTGGGTGTCTCCATCAATGACATCTTGCAGATCGAGAGTGGTCCCGACACCGGTGACTACACCGTGTTGCAGGTTCTGACTCCCTTCTTCACCAGGATTCAGCTCGACCGAAAGCTCACCTCGAGTCATTCGGGAGTGAAGTACAAGGTCTTCCGACGCAACGCTGAAGGGGGGATCAAGCTCCCGCTTGTGCGGGTGAGCTCGGTGGAGCTCCTCGATTCTTCTGCCCAGCCCGTTGGCTCCACGGTGCCGTACGCCAAGGCGGTCGACATCCGGTCTCGGTCGTTCGCCAACTTCGCCAGTGGGATCAAAGTCGATGTGCGCGATGCGCGCCTTGGCCTTGTCAGCAAGGTACTCACCGGAACGCCACCAGGCGCCAACGTCAACGGCAAGACACTCTTGCTCGAGTGGGGAGGAGAGTCTCCCGGTTCGCAGACCATCACCTTCACGGCCCCCGATCCGGTGAGCGTGAGCAACATTGTAATCGCCATCAATGCAGCAGTGGGAAACAACACTGCCTTCGTCATTGGTGGCAATCGGTTCGGCATCACCTCTCCAGGTGGTGAGGCAAGGATCACCGACGGCACGGCCAGGGCTGACCTCTTCGGTGGTGATGATGTTTACACCAGCCGCGATGTTCGGTCCGACACCGTAGACGAGCTCGAGAACAATGGATTCACCGGCTGGGCTTCTCTGCCAACGGGTGTGGACCCGGAAGTCGATGTGGTGAATGTCCTCGATGGCTACCAGATCGGCTTCTACGGCAACCCCCAGCTCGGCACCGATGTCTTCGGCGGTCTCCAGATCTCCACCGCCCTGATGGTCGACGAGGGTCTGAACTTCGCGCCCGAGGCCAATCGACACGTCCAGTTCGGCTCCCGCTCCATCGGTACGGCGCGCGCCTACTTCCTCGACCCCACCACCGTGGAGTTCGGACCGGATTCGGTGTTCACGACCACGGTCGATGGCATGGAGCTCCACTTCACTCCAGACCCGACCCTGCACGCGCAGATTGTTACGGCTCTACCGAATGGTGCCAAGCCCATGGATGGAGCCAGCACCACCGGAGGCAACACCTTCACTTCAGCAGGCACCGACTTCATCAAGAAGGGTGTGCTCGGCACAGACCCGGTGCACAACCGCGCCAGGTACAAGCTGATCATCGACTACGTACCGCTCACCGGTACGGTGAACTTGGCCGACCCCGTCGCCACGTTGGCACTCAAGACCATCATCCTGTCGATCGATGGTGGCTCGGACAAGGTGGTGACCTTCGTCCACGATTCGACCTCCATTCCCTCGACGTCTGTTACTCGAGCTGGAGTGGCTGACCAGATCAATAAGACCGTCGGCAAGAACATCTGCAAGATCACTTCTTCCGGTGGCACCTTCCTCGAGTTCGAGTTCGATGGCTCGGTGGTGGTGCGTCCTACCGGTACGGCCAATGCACTGCTCGGCTTCTCCACGACCGTCGATCAGAACAACGACTCAGAACACCGTGGTGAGTACGATATCACTGCAGTGGCGATCAACTCGCTCACGGTCGACCCGCCCTTTGCAGGCACGGCGGGCAGCTACACCCGGGAGCAGTTCAAGATCTTCAAGCTCGGTGTTCAGAGAATCGGCGCGACAGCGATGTCGACCCAGAAGGCAGAGGCTGGGCTCTACTACGCCGACGTCGAGCTTGTTTCTGAGGGCACGGGCAACCTCTGGAACGTCGCTGCCGATCTTCGGATGACTGCAGAGGGCTACATCTCGGACGGCTATTGGCTGACCTCCGACGACTCGAACCTCACCTTCTCGCCGGCGGAGCCGGTGCGTATGCACCTGTCGCGCACGATGCTCGAGGTGGGTGTCTCCGATGATCCAGAGAACGCCACTCAGCTCTCGGGTCAGAACCTGCGGGTCACCTACGAGCGGTCCAGCCTGGTCGAGGCGGTGGAGAACTTCATCACGGCTGAGACCGAGCGGGTCGTGTGTTCTGACCCGCTGGCTCGCCACCTCATCCCCCACTTCGTCCGATTCGACATGACCTACTTGGGCGGGTCCAAGGAGAGTGTGGTCGTGCCGATCGTGGAGAAGTACATCAACGACCTATTCCCCGATGACTTCCTGGAGGTGAGTGACCTCCAGAAGATTCTCTCGGACAACGGTGCCACCTCCATCACCAACCCCGTGGATTTGGTGGCGGTGGTGCATGACGTTGACCGGAACATCTTCCTCGACCGGAGCAAGAATCGGCTGAACACCGGTAGGCTCGCCGCCTTCATCCCCGACCTCATCAACATCGTGAGGAAGGTGACTTGATGCTACTCGGGATCGAGCAGGTGGATACCCGCGGGTGTTGTAGCCACGCCTGTCTCCACCACCATGGGTCGGCCTTGTTTGTCGAACACGTGCGGGTTGAAGACACACTGGCAGGTCTTGCACCGCAGGAGAGCTCGAGGGACGAGGACATCGGGGTCGGCGAAGGCGTGCTTGACGTCGAGCACCTTGTCCCAGCTCGTGTTCATACATCGGGGGCAAGCCACCTGCCGGTAGAGTGCCTCGAGCTTCGCTTGCTCCCCATCGAGCTCGTTCTGAAAGCCTTCGATGCACTTCCTGGCGAGAGCCGGGTCCATCGGGATGAACTTCATGCCGTGAGTCTACTCTAGGAGCCGTCATGCCGGGCGCGCAGATTGTCGCCAATCAAGCTACTGGGGCTGGTGCTGGGACTCCTGGCGTGGCCAGGAACGATCTCTGGAAGAGCCAGGCGGTGCAGCTGGTCGACTCCATGGGAGGCAACTCCTCCTGGCAGTGGACCTTGCTCGACAAGCCTGCAACTTCAGCAGCCTCACTCACTGGAGCCACCACCGCCAACGCCGCCTTCACCCCCGATGTCATCGGCAGCTACCGAGTCCGGCTCATCACCAATGGAGGCGGCCCAGGCAACATCGTCATCATGGTTCTTCGCGTTCGCTACTCCAATGCGGGCGTCCTGGAGAACCGAGGCTGGGCCTATCCAGCCATGGGAGAGCTCCAGGGGGAGTCCAATTACGGGAGCAATGAACGGGCTTGGGCGCAGGTCATCGAAGCCATCGCCGAAGACATCCGGGTCACGCTCACAACACTCGAGGGAAGTGTCAGCGGTGACGTCACGCTCGAGGGGGACGTCGAGGGAGACGCCGATGCCACCATAGTCCGGCGCATCCAGGGTGTCCCGGTCTACGACAACACGCAGCTGCCTGCACCGAACCGCTTCATCCTGATGTCCAACGGGACGATCTGGGATCACCAGCGATTCGATCCAGTCCTCACACCGGTCAAGACTGCCAACTACACTGCGGCGGTCGATGAAATTGTTCGATGCAACACCGCTGGTGGCGGTTTCACCGTCACTCTCCCAACTGCAGTCGGTAACGCTTCCCGGTTCATCACCGTTCTCAATGTCGGCAACGCCGGCGGCATCCTCGTCGACACGACCGGCGGCCAGACGATCAACGGCAACGCGACCACTGCAATTGCCGAAGGGCACGGTGTCGTCACCGTCATGTCGGACGGAGCCAACTGGCAGATCGTCGACAGGATTCTCACGCAGGCTGTTCCCGGAGCTTCTGATTCTGACCCCACGTCTGTGGACGTCTCTGTCAATGCGGGCGTCTCGGACGACTTCTCTCGCGCTGATCACGTACACGACATTAGCTTGGCGGCGATCGTCGCGATCCGTACCGTGTCCGTGTCCGCGATCAAGACAGGGGCGTACTCGGCAGTAATCGATGAGCTGGTCCGTTGCAACCCGACCGGCGGCGGGTTCACGGTTACTCTGCCGACTGCCGTAGGAAACAGCGGACGCAAAGTCGCCGTCGTCAATGTAAACAGCAGCCCGAATACAATCACGATCGCGACCACTGGCGGCCAGACGATCAACGGAGCCGGGTCCGCAAGTATCTCCGAGTCGCGCGGCGCCGTGGTTCTCATGTCGGATGGAGCCAACTGGTTCAAGCTGGCCATCGTAAACAACGCTGTACCGTCAACCAGCAACCCGGCGTCTGTCGGAACTGCGCTTTCGGCAGGCACTTCGACGGACTATGCGCGTGCAGACCACGTCCACGATATTGGTGCCGCAGCTGTTGCAGCTGTCCGGGCCGTCCCAGTCACCGCGATCAAGACGAGCGGCTACACCGCGGCCATCGACGAGCTCGTGCGCTGCAACACGACCAGCGGTGGTTTCGCCGTCACCCTGCCCACCGCAGTCGGCAACGACGGCCGAGGCATCACCATCAAGAAGGTGGTGAGCCACGCAAACGCCGTCACCATCAACACGACGTCCAGCCAGACGATCGACGGCGCCGCCTCGGGCAGCATCACCATCACCGACGTGCTCGGCACGATTACGGTGATCTCCGACGGCGCCAATTGGATGCGCTTCCCACCGGCTTGATCGATGTACTCCGGACTGCAGCGAGCTGGATTCCTCGGCGGCAAGCCGTCGTTGGCTCCCCCGTCGGGCAACCTCGAGCTGTTCTTCGATGGTGATTTCGTCACCTACGGAGCAACTGTCACGGCGGTGAATCAAGCTCCGAGCGGCGCGACGCGGGATGCAACGCAGTCCACGGCAGCGAATCAGCCGACGGCCGGGACCGCACTGAACGGCCACGGCACCGTACACCACGACGGGAGTAACGACTTCCTGGGGGGCGTGTTCGGCGGAGGCGGGCTGGCGGTGGGCAACCCAAACCCGCACACCATCGTTGTGCTCAGCAAGCGCCCCGGCGTCGGGGGAGATAAGGCGTTCTTCGACTCCGCGCCGGGCACCTTCACCAACACCGGCATCGCGCTCTTGCACGAGAGCGGGAGCATTCTCCACCGCCTGGCCGGCAGCGGTCCGCTCTACAGCTTCACCGGTGCCAACTGGGTCGTCCACTTCGGCGTCCAGAGCGGCACCACCCTCTCGCTCTATGAGGGGACCACCCTGAAGAACACCGCCGTGGTGGCGGCCACCGCGACGCTGCAGAACTTCCGCATCGGCAGCCTGATCGGTGGCGGCTACGCCCTCGACGGGGACTGGGCCCAGGTTCTTCTCTACGGTCGAGCCTTTGATTCGACCGACCGCAACAACTATCTTGCCTACGTCAATACCCGCTATGGACTCTCTCTGACCTGAACGAAGATGGCCGACTGCATCTCACCTGGCTGGGGTACTGGACCGTACGGGCAATCTCCGTGGGGCGGCAGTCTGGATGCTGTTCCAGGCGGCCCACTGCCGGTACAACTTCCGTTCGACATCTACTGCGTCGGGCCCTGCGGTCCGATGTCTGTTATCACCACCTTCGACGACGTCGACGAGATCGGAGCGCCAGATCAGTTCGCCGTCGACCCCGTCACCCTCGATCAGATCCTGCAGAGCGGTGGGGCGTTCACCGATACCGATGTCCAGCTCATCATCACCACGTCGGTGCCGGAAGTCTTCACCCTGGACTTCACCGTCCAGTTCGGGGCTCTGCCTCCAGACTTCTCGGACATTGTCGACAGCCACATCTTCATCGGACTGACGGATGCTGCTGGCCCCTGCGTTGGTCTCTTCTTCTCCCAGTCCGGCATCGCCTACGTGGGTGGGGTCCACCACAACAGCGGTGACCTCGTCATCGACTCCTCGTTCCAGCAGCTACCGAACAGTCAGCTTCTCGTCTCGCAGAACGAGTACTGGACCATCCGCATTGCCGCCAACAACACGACCGGCGGAGTCTACATCTACATCACCAAGACAGCGGAGCTAGCGGTCTCTGGACATCAGCTCCGCTATGTCCTGCCGGTGATTCCAGCCGAGGCGCTGGCCTTCACTCCCACCGATAGAACACTCCTCAGTGTCCGTGGCACCCTGGGCAATCCCTCGTCCTTGTCTCTCGACTCCATCTGCCTCGGCTCGGGGTTCATCATCCCCAACATCCCGCCGGTGGCCGATGCAGGCCTCGACCAGGCGGCCAGGACCTGCAGCATCATCCAGCTCGATGGTTCTGCGAGCTTCGATCCTGAAGGCGCCATCATCACCTACAAGTGGCGTCTCATCGACGCTCCACTCGGCAGCAAATTCATCTTCGATGGAGTGGATGGGCAGACGTTCGACACAATGTCGAACTTCACCAACAAGTTCTACTCCCCATCACTCGAGGACTACGACAACGCGAACCCCATCCTCGCTGGTGATGTGCTGCTGGTCGATGGGCAGCCGTACACGCTGACCGGCAAAGGCACCGACGGTTCTGGCTTCTACGTCACGACCGACGGCTTCGTTCTGCCAGATGACTTGTTGCTGCAGGCCTTCAAGTTCCTTCCGCAGAATGGAATCTCTGGCCCGACCACGGTCAAGCCAACCTTCTATCCAGACATCGCTGGCTTCTACAAGTTCGACCTCATTGTCTTCGATGGAGGACTCTTCTCCTCGTCGTCGACTGTCGTGGTCAATGTCACCGAGTCCCCGGTGCCGAGGGGCTGCTACCCAGACCTCCGTTTCATCTGGGGGTATCTGTCGAACTTCTGGAACCTGCTCGATGACAAGGAGAGGATCACGCTCTTCTGGGGAGCAGCGGCGCAGGTAGCCGCCACCGAGCTCCTGACCCTCTGGCAGACCGACTACTCCAAGAGCTTGCGGGATGTGCAGCGCACCTTCCAGCGGCGCTGGCTGCACTATGACCCGCCGCTCATCGAGCCCCTTCCGGATCTCGCTGCGACCCGGGCGATCATCCAGGGTGTCCGTTCGGTGGAGCTGTCCATTCTCGTTGCGACTTCGGACTACGCGAATGCGGTGCTGACCGTCTCCTCGCCGGCGCTGGTGTCTCCAGCCACCTACACCTTCCCGGGTGGTGCACTCGCAGCAGAAGCCATCCACGCGCAGATCGAAGCCAACCTCAAAGCTGCCGACGACCGCTTCCGGGTGGACTATCTGGAGAAGCGACCGGCGGATTCGACCGCTGTCGTTCGCATCTATGCGCCGTTCCCGTTCACCATCACTCAATCGGGTGGTGTTTCTGCCTTCTTGGTCGACACCGACAACGCGGCTCCAGCAGGTACCGGTGGTCTTGCCATCGGCGTCCGCACCTACCGCGTGGACAGGAGTCTGACGGGTCTAGGCATCGTCGAGGGCGACATTCTGATGCTCGAGGGCGATGGCTATCGCATCGTCAAGGTCGTCTCCGATCCAGCCGACGACTGGGAGGACCAACGCATCGTTGTCTCCGATGACCTGCCGACGGTGGGTGCCAGCAGCTGGAGTGTTCCAGGTCGGGTGACTTCCATCCAGCTCGACTTCTATGCGGCGTTGGTCACCGATGTGGACAAGGTGACGTTCGTGGCCGTCAACCTGGAGACGGGTGACGAGCTCGAGGTCGACCTGCCTGTGGCAGGCACGACCGCCTCCCTGCCGAGGGAGTTGTCGGTGGATGTCACGCCGCTGAGTCACTACTTGTTCGACACCGATTACTCCATCGAGCTCCGTCGAGTGCGCCGCTACGGCAGACTGCCCATCGACGATCTCGTGGTGGACATCCCGTACCTGCAAGAGAGGGTACTCAACAAGGACGACACGCAAGTCCTTCGTCGCAATCTCGACTTCTACATCGAAGAGTTCCGCGGCTCGAACTGCATCCGCTTCGTGCAGGAAGTCTGGGACGCTCCGCCACCAGATCTCATCTGGGCCGAGACAACCTATCTCGATAACCGCCCGGTCATCGAGCAGAACTTCGGCATCCCGGTAGAGTTCACCCTCGACAACCTGTCCCAGCTGCCGAACAACGTCGACTACCTCTCCGCAGTCCGGGGCCTCTGGTACAGCTACTTCCACGGCCCCACGCTCTTCAACCTGCAGGCCGGTACCCAGATCCTTCTGGGTCTGCCCTTCGCCGAGGAGACAGGAATCATCGAGGAGATTCGAGACGACTTCTCCTCAACCCAGGGTCGCATCTTGGTGCGGGACGCTGTGAGCACGGAGATCGTCCGCTCCTACAGCTTCCCAGCCTCTCTCGACATGGAGGTCAACCCGGTCACGAACGCCCCGTACGCTGTGGGAGACACCGTCCAGCAGTTCTCTCCGCTGGTGACGGGCACCGAGGTTCTCGACCGGGTCAAGGACCCGAAGTGGTTCGAGGGCTACCTCCATCAGGGCAACTTCTACGAGCTCGAGAAGTTCCACAAGTTCTTGATCCGGGTCGACAGTGCTGCCTTCAACTTGGCAGCCCTGCTCTTCGTCAAGAGCTTCGTCCTCAAGATCAAGCCGACCTACACCTATCCGCTCTTCGTGGTGCTCTCGAGGATTGGAGACACCGAGGTCTCTGTCACCGACTCGGTCGAGTACAAGGGTAGGCTCACCTTGTTCGATCTCGGTGTGACCACCGAGTCGTACGGCATGTCGACGATGTTCGACGAGCCAGATCCGTCGGGTGGCGGTTGGCAGAGTCAATTCGACGCCAACTTGGACCCGACATCGCCAGCTCTCTCCTATCCCCAAGCCCAATTCACCGACTGGGGCTACGACCAGAGCTACTTCGCTCCCGAGGACTTCATCCTTGCGACGGCGGAGCAGGTCGAGGCAGCTCCCTTTGTCCCGACCAGCGATTCCATCTTCGGTCTGGGTGTCCCGGTTTACTCCCCCCTCTTCGCGACCTTCGAAGACAGTTGGGTGATGAACCTGCCGGCCGCGGGCAGAGTGCTCTTCGACAGTCCATTCACGGTTGCCACGGCTGGTACAATCACCGAGGTCATCGTCGATATCGTTGGGTACAACGATGCGAACTACGACACGCCACTGAACATCATCATCACGAAGAACGGTGTAGATCAGGCGCCCTTGCCCATAGATACGGTCTCCATGACCTGGGCCGGCGGGACTTTCACCGACAACCTCGCCGTGGCTCTTGCGGTGGGTGTCGGTGACACGCTCTCGGTACGCATCGTTCCAGGAGACAGTGCATTTCGTGTAGTCTGGTGGAAGCACATCTCCATCAGGCTGGGCGCGCAGGTGATCACCGACTTCGTCACCCCCATGCCAGCCGGCACCTACCAGGTCTCCGTGACCCTCTGACCATGGACAAGCTCTCCAGTGCCAGTGGCTTCTTCAAGGGGCGACCTGCGCCCATCGATTCGGTGAAGAAGACCTTGGTTGTGCAGGGGATGAAGGTCAGGATCGATCGGCCCAAGGGCTTCGTGATGGAGGGCAAGGACCACGACGGAAAGCCCTGGCGTCGGGAGTACAAGGTCGACTATGGGTTCTTGCCCAAGACCAATGGAGGAGACGGGGAGGGCGTAGATGTCTTCGTCGGCCCGGACACTTCAGCGGATGAAGCGTTCTGGGTCATCCAGAAGAAGCACGACGGCGACTTCGACGAATACAAAGTCATTCTGCAAGCCAGCAGCAAGCAGAAGGCCAAGCAGATCTACGCACAGCACGTTCCACTGAAGTTCTTCGGTGGGATGGTGACGATGAAGACGCAGATGATGCGTGCATTGCTCAACAAGGAGCCACTGGAGAAGGTCGCACTCCGGTTGGGTTTCGAGGACGAACTGGCTACAATCATCCTCGCCTTGTAGCGCCCAGTGGCCGGACCACTTCGCAGAGGAAAGTTCTCCATGGGTTTCCGTGAGACAGTCGAGGTCCGGAGCAACCTCTCGCTGGTTCTGCGAGAGCGGGGCAAGATCGTTCAGCGCCGGCAGGGACATAACATTTGGCTGAACCTGGGCCGGGAGTATCTCGCCAAGCTGATCTCCTACACCTCGTTTTCGCCGCTGACTCCCGAGGAGGACAACCGCGTCCGCTACATGGGCTTCGGCATTGGTGGCACCCGGCAGACCCAGCCGCTGGTGGCCAACGCGCCCCCCATGTCCGTCTCCTACCCGGGCACCAACCTCCAGACGGACACCGACCCCACGGTCACCAGTCTCGAGCGGCCGGTGCGGGTCTCGGGCTCGACCGACCCCTACCCTGGGCAGGCATCGGATGTCTGGCTGGCCCAGATCCAAGCACCGGTGGAACACCCCACTTCCACCCAGGCCCTCTTCCGCCGACTCTTCATCCAGACAGACATCAGCTACTCGACGTTCCTCGCCGTGCCTCTGTCGGAGATCATGCTCTTCACGAATGCGGCGGACCCACTCGTGCACAACAACACAGGTGTGGCCTACGACACGTTCGATGCGCTGGGCAAGACCGACGCGTTCGAGTTGGAGATCGCCTGGACGGTTCGTTTCTAGGAGAGCTCAGTGAGCATCCCCCATAGATACGTAACACCCACCTATGTAGGCCACTCTGGCTGGGATCTGATCAACGTCATCAGCGGTGGTCAAGGCGCCACCGGCAGCGCGTTTGC
>JACCDR010926229.1_pt1 | contig 14058 bp, 12 predicted proteins | sample 7446431 | NCBI WGS metagenome assembly JACCDR01 (sample SAMN15323443, study PRJNA562643) | freshwater metagenome | isolation source: river surface water | place: USA:Blue River Watershed | collected 2017-08-17 | reverse complement strand
TAGCATTAATTTTAGGAATTCTCGATGGATCATTTTCATCAGCAATCTTATCCGCATTTTGATAGAAGTAATCCAAGTTAAAAGATTCTGGTTCTAAATCATCTTTCGATGTTACATCACCAATTTTATATTTCAAAATGTAGAAGAAACTTTTGAAAGCCGATGTGTTACGAATTGGGTCGAATCCCACATATCGTGACACTGGAATAATATTAACGAACTGCCTACGCTTATCAGTACTTTCATGTAATGGCATACAGCAGTCTAGAATATCATCTATAACACGAGATACAGGAACATCTGCACCCCATGTAAATTGTTTAGCTGCACTAGCACCACTTGGTGTCTGACTAACTTCTGGACTCTGTTTAACATCATAGTTAATTGACATGTTAGCAAGTTCAGTTGGACATTTAAGTTCAAAGTACTTATCATTAGCAAATGCTGCATATCGATAACGTAGATAACCATATTGGTCGGTTGCAACTTTGTTCAAATGGTCTTCAAGCTGTTGTACAAATTCACCAAAGTTTCCAGTTGTACAAGTGTATGGTTCCATCAATGTCCAATCTTTGTTTTCCATTACGCCACCACGAGTACTTGTCATCGTGAAGGTATAAGACATTGTTCCACCTGAAGCACTTGCTGAACCTTGAATTGTGTTTATACGAACACTCCATTTACGGTTTAATCCTGGAATAATCATTGGCTCACCAGTGTTTTGATCGTACCCAACAAAATTCAGGTCAAGCACCATAGGAACGTCCATGAATTTTTTATAACCGAGTTCATTTGACAGTACTACTAAGTCATCGAACAAACTCATACCACCATTTTCTTGAACTTCCATAATACAGGTGTTCATAGAATAGTTGGATGTTAGGCCAGGTGTTGCTGGACCAGCCATTGTGAACTTAACGCTATTAATACTATAACGTCCAGTTACACCACTTTGAGCAATAATGTATTTGGAAACTGGTGCATCTGGATTATTCAAAAAGAATTCATATTCAGATGCATTCATTGAGTACAATGAAAAATTCCAAGTCCATTGGTCATAAGATAACAGTGGATTATCATACGGTAAAATCATGTCATTAAGATTAATATTTGAGTACGTTCCATCTGTTGCGTTATATGATTTTTGCTTTTCATTATTAGGACGTAAAACGTATCCATTAGTTGAGCCAGGAATCATCCCTTTAACAGCATTTGAAGTTTGGTCAATACCTTGTTTAAGTGAATTGACTGTTGCATTAGCCGTAGCCTGTGCAGTGTTTTTAGCTTTAGATACTGATTCATCTAGAGCATTAATGTTTGATAAAATCTGATCGGATACCCCATCAAGATTACCATCAGGGATTCCGGTTTTACCAGTAGTTACTTTATTAACTATATTATTAAAAGACGCCATGTTGAAAATCCTTACTTAACATTACGTGAACTGTTCAACCATGTTTGTACACGCTGTAGTGTTGGAACTATAATAACCTTTCCAGCAGTAAAATCATAAATTGGATCTACTAGAATATCTGGATTGATTAGTGCAAAGATGTAATATAAACGTTCATTACCATATAACTCTTTTGCTAAACGCCACGGTTGTTCGTTGAACTGAGTTGGTATTGTGTATTCTACATCTGAATCTGCTTTGATAATTGTTTGTGGTAAATTGTAATCAAGATACCATGTTTGTCTTACTTTCGCATACGGAGAGTATAAACTGTATTTGGAAGCCATTAAATGAATCCTCCTTTGCGTAATAATGCACCACGTTTAAAAGCATTCAGATTGAACTTGGTAGTCATGTAATCTGGTGTTGGTTGCTGTTCCAACTGTAGTGTAATTGTCATTTTTTGTGGAATCCAAACTTCATTTTCTGGATTCGTTGTTCCTACGTTACGAAGATTTTCGAAGTATGCACGTGTTGCAGAATCCGAATAATCATAACCATCTAGAGAACTATCTAGAGGAACTTGAATGTACGAAACATCATCTGGATAACTGAACTGATATGATTTTATAATAACTGGAATATCATTATAAATGTAACGTCCATATCCACTAAGTAATAAGATTGGTGGCGGTGCACCGACTACCGCGAAATCAGGGTTTTGTGATAGTGCTGCTGTTCTACCAAAGTCCATCAAAGTTACTGAACGGATGAAATGCATACATGCTAATGTGTACATAGCTTCCATACCAGTACTTGCATAGAATGAACCTTGAATAGTTATTACTGTGTTTGAAGTATTTTTGTAGTTGTTATAACCACTATTTGTATGAACTGGTTGATCCATTTCATAATTTATTGTTCTTTGTTCTGATACGATAGGTGTATAGTTCCATACCATACCATTTGTAACACGTAAGAAAGACAAAATAGATGTTTGGGAAGTTCCAGCATTGCTTACATCTCCATAAACATAGTTAGCCGCAGCATCTTTTGGTCTTAATCTAATTCTACGATCTATCATATACGTTCTCCAAGAAAATCTTATCAAGTATTTATAATATGGAACGTTTTTTAAAAATGTGGTATAATAGAGAGGTAAAACAAGGATCGTTTTATATAAAAACATGGAGATTTTTAATGGCAATTAAACCAAAACGCAAGAAGTACTTGAACAATGCGGATTTGCTAAGAGAAATTCACATCAGTAAAATGTCATATTGTTGGGTTCTAGACGATGCTTACAGTATGTATGATTATATCGTCTTCGACGAATCCGAAATTACTGAAGAATTACTTGAACTGGCATCAGCCGAGCGAATCAAACGTCTGAATTCCAGTGCTTTAGATAAAATACGTGCAGAACATGCTTTCACAGCTAAGAAAGCAAAAGAATTTGCTGAAGAAAAGAACCTTTTACTACATGATGTTCCACAAGATGAAGTAGTTATTCGTGTTATTACGAATGAACATATACCTTTCATCGAAGGAACTGACAACGAAAAGAAAGTTCGAACCAATTTTGAACCATTCAAGCATTATATTGTTGATGAAACTGGTGAACTCTACGAAGTTGCTCGTTCTCATTGGCGTGGAACACTTGAAAACGGAGAATTCAGTACTACTCACGGTCGGCAAACTAATGAATTAGGTAAAATGTTCATTAAACTTGCTGAAGAAATTTCACATAAGCCTAATTATCGTAATTATACTTACTTAGATGAAATGATGGGTGATGCTAGAATCCAATTAGTGAAGAATGCACTTCTTTTCAATGAAAGTATTCTCTATAAAAAGGTAAAACCAGCAGTTCAGCTTAATCCTTTCGCATATTACACTTCATTTGTCAACAACGCATTCCGTTCAGTACTTAATGCTGAGAAGAATGTACGTAACATTCGTGATGACCTACTTGAGTTACAAGGTTTTAACCCAAGTCACACTCGACAAATCGAAATTGAAATGAAAATGCTAGAAAGGAAGCAAAATGGCACTATTTGATAAAGCGATTGTCTTTACTGACATTCACTTAGGTTTAAAAAACAATAGCAAGGAACATAACATCGATTGTGTGGAATTTGTTCAATTCATGATCGATGAAGCTAAGCAGCGAGATATTAAAACTTGCATTTTTATGGGAGACTTCTTCCACAATCGTAGTAACATTAACATCCATACACTAGATTATGGTCTACTCATCATGAATATGTTGAATGAGTCATTCGACATTACTTATTTTTTGGTAGGTAATCATGATATGTACTATAAAAACAAACGTGATGTGACAAGTATTAACATGGCAAGGTCATTCGACCGAATCCACTTCGTTAATAACATTGAAACCATTGATGATTGTACTTTTATACCATTTTTAGTAGATGATGAATACAAACAACTTCCTTCTATTCGTAGTAAGTATGTTTTCGGTCACTTAGAACTTCCTGGTTATCTTTTGAATAAGATGGTAGCAATGCCTGACCACGGAAAAGAGACTGAAGATTCATTCGCTGGATGTGAATATGTGTTTAGTGGACATTTCCACAAACGACAAGCTAAAGTTACATCAAAAGGTACTAAAATTCTATATACGGGTAACTGTTTCCCACACAACTTCTCAGATACATGGGATGATGCACGTGGTATCATGTTCCTAGATCATGGTGGCGAGCCTGAATTTAAAATGTGGCCTGGTGCACCAAGATATAGACACTTTACCTTATCAGAATTACTATCTGAACCAACGTACTATCTTGAAGATAACGTTGTTGCTAAAATTCAGATAGATATTCCAATTACTATGGATGAGATTGCTTTCATTCGTGAAACTTTTACTAAATTGTACAAGATTCGTGAATTCAATATTATTCCTGGCAAGAAACTTGTAGAAAACAACTTCAGTACTGATAATTTTGAAGGTAGTACTGAGACTGTTGACGAAATAGTTATTGCACAGATTAAAGAAAACAAATCTAATGTAATTGACAATGATCTATTGATTCAACTTTATCTATCACTATAATTGGAGGCAAGGATGCTATCTATAAAACGTATTTCAATGCGTAATTTCTTTTCATTTGGTAATGCACCACAAGTTTTGGAACTAGATAGTACTGACCTTGCGTTAGTACTTGGACAAAACAATGATGCATCAGTTGGTGATGATGCTGCTGGTCGCCGTAACGGTGTTGGTAAGTCAGCAATCATTCAAGGAATCGTATTTGGATTATACGGCAAAAGTATTGGTAATGATATTAAAATTCCTAACTTAGTTAACAAGATTAATGCTAAGAATTGCGAAGTCACTATCGATTTTGAAAAAGATGGCGTAGAATATCGAATTGAACGTGGGCGAAATCCCACGTTTTTTAATTTTCTAACGCTAGGTGAACACCAGAACGTGGTTGATGATTCTCGTGGTGAAAAGAAAGATACACAAGAAGACTTGAATGAAATTCTTGGAATCTCTCAGCTACTATTTGAACACATTGTAGTACTTAACGCTAACGTTGAACCATTCCTATCACTTTCACAACAGAAACAACGTGAAATGATTGAAGAACTACTTGGTATCACCCAACTAACAGAGAAAGCCAATCTCTTAAAGGATATGTACAAGGAAACTAAACGTCAAGCAGATCAAGAAAAGTTCAAGATCGAGACAATTACAGAATCCAACAAACGTATTCAACAAAGTATTGAGTCACTACAGACTCGTGCTAACGAATTTGAGCAAAAGAAAGCACAAACAATTAAAGACTTAACTGATAATCTAAAAGATTATGAAGGCGTAGACTTTAATCATCTGTTTGTACTAGCTGAACAAATGGAAGCAGCAATTGCACATAATAATGCACGTGAGAAACTTGAAAATCGTGTTAATCAACTTGCAGTTAAGCATGAAGAATACTCAATATCTCTACAAGCGAAGAAAGATGCAGTACTTAAACAAATTGAAGACTTATCCAAGTTTGATATTGATGCAGAACTTTCTTTACATGAAGAATTAGAGATGTGGAACACTCTAGACCAGATGTTAAAAGAATCTTTGAACACTAAACGTTTCAAAGAACAACAAATCAAGTCCGTTTCAGAAAAACTAAAGCTACAAAAGACTAGTTTAGCAAGTACTAAGCTTAATATGTCTGTACTAGCTGATAATAAGTGTCCTATGTGTCAATCTGAACTAGAAAAATCACATAGTCATGATGAAATGATAAAAAAATCTGAGGATACAATCAAAGAACTCGACGAAAGTATTAAAGTACTTGAATCTGAGCTTGAAACATTGCAAAATGAAGTTCAGGAGTTAGAAATCTTTGATATGCCAGCTAAGCCTAAGACTTTTTATCCTTCTATCTCTGAAGCTAAGCTTCATGAACATAAATTAGAAGAATTGAAGAAGCAAAGTACTGGTGATGACATTAACATCTATGATGAAGAACTGATGACTGCATTTGCTGAGTTAGAAGGAACTGAAGTTATGGATGTACTTGAAGTTTACAGTACTGATGAGGTGAAAGACCTTAAACGTGCATATGATTCATATTGTACTTCATTAGAACGCGAACAAAATTCACAAAACCCATTCTTTGAGCAAATTGAAACTCTTAAAACGAATTCAATTCAAACAGTGGACTATGATGAATACAATAAACTAGTTAAACTTGCTGATCACCAGGATTATTTGACTAAGCTTCTAATGAATAAAGACTCATTTGTTCGTCGTCGTATTATTGATCAGAATATTTCATTCTTAAACTCAAGATTGCAGTACTGGATTGATAAATCAGGCTCACAACACACTGTTGAATTCCTAAATGACCTAAGTGTAGATATTAATCTAAATGGACAGTCATATGACTTCAAACAGTTGTCTCGTGGTGAACGTACTCGTGTCATTATTGCGTTGAACCTAGCGTTCCGTGATACATACGAGTCATTATATCAAGGAATCAACATTCTACTTGTTGATGAACTGTTAGATAACGGTCTTGATAGTGGTGGTATTGAATGTTCATGGCATATGCTTCAAGATCTGAGTGCAATCCGTGGTAAGAACATCTTTGTTGTATCGCACCGTGAAGAATTGGTGAATCGTGCTAGTTCTATTCTACGAGTGGTTAAAGAAGACAGTTTCAGTACTATGGAATTCTGTGACGTATTAGACCTATAAACAAAAAGGAGCCATTAGGCTCCTTTTTTTATTTGTGTCATATCTAAATCGCCAGATTTAATTAATTTACGAGCTTGGTTAGCTCTTTTAGCTGTATTTGATTCAGGAACTACACCAAATGATTCAAGTACTGAACACTGTTGTGCTGCTGGAAGATTTTTAAACTTCTTCACATCAACAGTAAGTGCAGTGTGATGAATGTGTGTCTCAGTATAATCCTGTTCATAATAGTCTGCTAAGTTTCTTAAAACTGTAGGTAAATCTTTATCAGTTAAGTGTTTAATGTATCTATCGAATGCGTTTTGTACTTTACCTTCGAAAGAGTTTACTGTACGATCAAGTACTGCCCTACATTCTTGTTCACCTTTATGATTATGGTCTAGAACAGGGTCTTGTACTTTCTCTTTGATAATTGGATCTAATCCTTTTTGACTTTTAAGTAATTCCTGCCTATATTTGGCAGCTTCTTTAGAATTTTTTAATCTCTTTCTCATATGTACCCCAAAAAGTTTCCATACTGTATTTAATGAAATATCTTGGAACGATAAAAATATTTGTGGTATAATATGTTAGTAAAACCCTGCTTGGCGGTACGAAAGTACTGACAAATAAACAGTCACCGATGAAAATGTAATTGGTACAATGAGAAGTTCAAGCAGTTCGCAGTGCAGAAGACACCCGTTAGGAGATGGCATAGTTTGTACCACCCACGGCAATACGGCACTATAAAGAAGTACACTAGACTGATAGTACTTCCTCGATAGATATATAGGTTCGCACCCTACCAATAAGTTAAGGGAGTTTATCTGGATGATAAATTTTGCGATCAATTTTTATACAATATTGATCCGTCTAAATTTCCAGATGAATAGGTACTTTGTTTGATTGTATAGACTTAGTACTGAGTGGATTAAGAATCCGACCGTTGCATAAGACAGTAATAGCGAGAAACAGAGCAACCCGCTTGCATTCTATTGAAAAATAGAAATTTACTATACAATTAAATTACGACTATCATCGTCAGAATTTAGGCACTTTAATTAGTGCTTTTTTTACATCTTTCCCCTGTGGGGGGATGATAAATGAAACAAATCTCGTCAGTATAAAATGTGTTGAACGTATACAGTATAACAAATAGATAATTGAATTGAGTTGTCTCAGTACAAACGAAGTGCAGTACAGAACAACGAAAATTCTTTGACATTCGAAGAATGGCAAATCAACAATATAATAAATTAAGAAAAATATGGAAGAATGGAAAGCAATTAATGACTATGAAAAATACGCAGTAAGTAATTTTGGTAGAGTTAAAAATATCACAACCGGAAAAATATTAGCTCAGTCTAAAACCAATAAAGGTTATGCTAAGATATTTTTGCGTAATTCTACAACACAAAAAACTTTTCTTATTCATAGACTGGTTTCTTTATATTTCCTAGATGAACCATCACAGGAACTAAAAGAAGCTGCACAAAAAACTAAAGATAAAAAAATATTAGTAAATCATAAAGATGGAAATAAACTCAATAATCACGTAGACAATTTGGAATGGACAGATCATAGTAAAAATGCAAAACATGCATACGATACTGGACTACAAACTCCATCTTCTGGTGTGATAAATGGAAAAGCTAAACTCGATGAGGATGAAGTTTTAGAAATTAGAAAATTACATAAAAATGAAAATGGTCGTCGTGGAATAATAAAAGAACTATCCATAAAATTTAATGTATCCCCTAGTACTGTTAGTGATATAATCAACAGAATTACTTGGACTAATTTGTAAAATTACAGACACAAAAAAACCAGCACAAAGGCTGGTTCTTAATTATTTCTTATTTTCTTTTTTGACCTTTTTATTATACTGCTTCACCAACAAATCCCTGTCAGTTACAGGCATGTTCAATAGCATTTCATACGAAGTATTTTCTATATAAACAGAAACCTCCATTAAACCATTTTTAATATCTTCACAGTTCATACGAAGGTCTGCGATTTCCTGCATAATTTCTTCTGGTTTAGAAATTAGAAGCTTTGTTCGAAAAAATTGCTAGGGTCGAACTGAAGATTTTGGATAGTCCATTCATGACCACAACTAGAGCATCCAACATCCATATCATGACATACACCAACATTATTAATGAAGTCTGATTTTTCACGGATTTGTTTCAAAATAAATGCTGGTTGTTCACCTAACCATTCTGCAATAAACTCACGTTCAGTAATTTTATCCCCGTCTACAGTCTCAATACTTTCAATATTAGCCACGATCATTTCGAAACTTAGCTTAGTCATTTCTTCAAAGATTTGACTGAATTGTTCCATTTTGTCTTCGTCGCTCATTTCTTCAAAATCTTCTAGCATACGAGCTTTCTTTTGTTGCTGGAACATTTTCTGTCCAAATACTGAATATTCTTCCCAAGTATGCGGTTTGAATTTTAGTAGCAATCCACCAACATCTTCCAAAAGAAGTTCTGGTTGTTCTTCAAGTAACTCTGCACTATCAAGTAAAAACTGTAAGTTACGTTCGAATGCACCATGATGACCACATTCAGGACAATCTACTTCAATATGATATTCTTTTTCTTTTGTTGCAAGTTTAATTCCGATTAGAAGTAATTCAACATCAGGAACAAATAGTTTACGTGCATCTGCAATATTAGGAACACAGTTCTCAATAACATTAGCTACTGCTTCACCATTCATTAATGCGTCTGGATTATTAAACATTAATTCATCTCTTGCTGAACGAGCACAAATGCCACATTCAACTGTATCATTTACTAAAACACCAGTAGGATATTTTATAACATCATTACTTACTAGTTTAGCATAAAGTACTTCAACCTTTGTGTACTTTGATAAAGGGTTCATCTTATTCATATCGACTCCATAATAAATACGACTATACTATAAATTTGTATAAGTTATTTATAAGGAAAATCACATGGCAGGATTAGGCTCTGATTACATTCAACAGCAATTGTTGGATCAAAGTGTTGCTATGAATGATAATTTAAGTGCGATGCGTACAATCCTTCTTGATATTGAGAAGAATGGAAAGAATGGATCTGGTGGTTCTGGTAGTGGTGGAAGTGGAAACCCTGGAAATCGAAATGATCGTAGGCGTGGCGGTGGAAATGGTGGAAACCCATTCAAAGATGCATTTAAAGATTTATTCGGTGAAGCAAAAAACGTGGGTAAAACCATGTTGGGAAATAATGGTTCTATTCAAAATACAGTTGGGGCATTTACTACTTCAGCTAGAGTACTTCAAACATCATTAGGAAAACTACCTGGACCAATTGGTTTAGCAGCTACTGCGTTTTTAAGTATTGTGGAAGTTGGTGGTAAAGTATACGAGTACTTGAATGAACAATTAAACATGTATAACCAGTTAAACAGTGCTGGTCTTACATTAGCTGATGGTATGTTGACAGTACGTAAAGGTTCTGGTGCAGCATTCATGAGTATAAATGAATTTAGCGGTGCATTAACTAAAAACAGTGATGCACTATCTGCGATGGAAGGTCAATACGGCAACGGTGTAGAACACTTCGGTAAATTACTAAATAGTGTCCAATTGGTACAAGAACAAATGGGATTGTACGGCGTTAGCGTTCAACAATTAGCAGATTTAACGGCTAAGAACTACAAATATCAAAAAATGTATTCTAGCCAAGCTACTCTTAATGCTGTTAACGAACAAGCCAGTACTACAAAATTTGTCGGTCAAATGACATATTTGAGTAAAGCTGTTGGTAAGAGTGTTGATGAATTACTTGCACGTTTTGCAGATTTAAGTACTAACATTGATTCTGGTGCAATTATTTCTGGTTTACAAAACCGTGCTGGTCAAACTGAAAAGCAAGCATTAGATGTAAATAAGACCTGGACTGCAATGTATGCATCACTAGGTGAGTTTGGTAAAACTGCACAAAAAATTAACGCTTCTAAATGGGGCTTAGGTTCATTACCAGATGAATTTACAGATGTTGTTTCACAACAATATGCTGACTTTATGGAACAGGTTCAACGTTCAGGAATTACTGACCAAAAAACCATTAACCAATTGAATGCTAAATTCATTAAAGACCATGAAGACCAAATTAAAAAGCAAGCAGATATTGACCGTTCTGTAGGAAATACGGCGGCAGAAACATTCCACCGTCAAATGCTACAAGCTGCAAATACATTAAACGATCCTAAAAATAACCCTAACCCAGCAATTGAAGCTTTCACTAATAGATTCAATTTGTGGATAGGTAAAACATTTACTGAACCGTTTAATAGATTTTATACAAAACTTGCAGAGAATGCTGTTAACTATCTAAGTGATTTAGCTGATAGAAGTACTAACTCATGGGATTTCATGGCTAATTTGGTTAGTGATGCTTTCACTAAATTTGATGCAGGAATGCTTGGTCCATTTGGAAAACTAATAGAACTTCCTGGTAAATTAATGGAAGGTATATTTGGTGATACATGGACAAAATTATCAGATGCCTTTGGTAAATTGGGTGGCGATTTAGTACAAATCCCAATTCGTCTAGGACAATTAATTTGGGAAATGTTCACTGGTTCAGAAGATGAAGTTGACGCTGCTGGTAAACAATTAATGGGTTCAATTAAGAGAATATTCTCTGATGTGGTTGGTGTATTCACTCGCATTGGTGATTTAAGTATTAATTTCGATGATGTTAAGAAAGGATTTACTGATGCTATTGAATCATTGAAAAATAAATTCACTAATTTATGGGGTCGTATTAAAAACTGGTGGTCTGATTCAGAAGAAGAACCAGAAAAGAAAACAACACAACCAACTGCTTCAAATACTAATCCTGTTACACCTACTGCTTCGCAGCCTAAAACTGCTGGTGTTCAAAAAGTTACGGCTGAACCTGAATTTACTAAGCCAGAAAAAATTCAGCAAGCAGAACAAACTGCACCTCAAGAGATTCAGACTGCACAAAATAACTCAAATGAAGGTATGAATAAGCTTCTTCAGGCAATACTAAATAACCTAGAAGCTCAATCACAGAACAATAGCCAAGCCGCTATTATTTTACGTCAAATAGCTGAGAATACTGAACCACCTCGAAATGTATAATGGAGTTACATAAATTATGAGTTGGAAACGACATATGACAATGGGGCGTTCGAAAATTTCGAGCACTCCACAGAATAACAATCCAGTACAAACAACGGGAGCGAAGACAAACTTCGCTTCATATCTACCTGCTGTTTATACTGGTCTTTCAAACCGTGTTGACCGTTATCGTCAATACGATCAAATGGACCAAGATCCAGAAATTAGAACCGCTCTAAACATTATTGCGGATTTCTGTACTCAAAGTACAAAAGATTTCGGATTACCGTTCCAGATACAATATAAAGATGATATGGGTGATACTGAAGTAACAACCCTAGAAGATAGATTGGAATCATGGTCTGACCAGAACCAATTTAAGATCAGAATTTACGATATTATTCGTGGTATTTTAAAATACGGCGACCAATTCTTTGTTCGTGATCCAGAAACCTTTGAATGGTATTGGGTTAACCCAATGAACGTGGATAAAGTTGTAGTTAATGAAGCAACTGGTAAAAATCCAATCATTTATTACATGCGTGATATTTCATTGAACATTCGTGACAAAGTTATGAGTAATAACCAATTTGGATTTGATAAACAAGCATATCCTGGTTCACTACCTAACTCACTAGCAGGTTCAGGTACACAATATGGTTCAATTGGTAGTAGTGGCGGTGGTAGTACTGATAGTTCTAACCCATTCGGTACTAATGGACAGTTGGATGTTCTACCTGTTGCGGCAGAACACGTAATTCACCTATCTTTAAACACTGGACAAGATGCATTCTGGCCTTTTGGTACAAGTATCTTAGAAAACATCTTTAAAGTATATAAACAAAAAGAATTACTAGAAGATAGTATTATTATCTACCGTGTACAACGTGCACCAGAACGTCGAGTCTTTAAAATTGACGTAGGTGATATGCAACCGCACCAAGCGATGGCATATGTTGAGCGTGTTAAGAATGATATTCACCAAAGACGTATTCCGTCTAATAAAGGTGGTAGTACTTCATTAATGGATGCAGCATATAACCCATTAAGTATTTTAGAAGACTATTTCTTCCCACAAACAGCAGAAGGTCGTGGTTCTTCAGTAGAAACTCTACCTGGTGGTGATAACTTGGGTCAAATCGATGACTTGCGTTATTTTAACAACAAATTAATTCGTGGTCTACAAATTCCAGCATCTTATCTACCACAAGGTCCAGATGATGGTGGTGTTGCATTGTTTGGTGATGGTGCAACTCAGGCAATGGCAAGTGAATTACGTTTTAATAATGAATGTATGCGTTATCAACGTATTATTTCACGAATCTTCGATGAAGAATTCAAACGATATATGATTAAGAATGGATATAACATTAGTGCTTCATCATTTGAAGTCACATTCAACCCTCCAATGAACTTTGCTGCGAATCGTAAAGCTGAAATGGATGCTAAGTTGATTCAAACTTATATGCCACTAAATGATCTCAGTTATTTCTCTAAACAGTTCATTATGAAAAAAATGGGCTTCGAACAAGATGAAATTGTTGAGAACGAAAAACTATGGATGCAAGAAAATCCTGAAGCAATGCAAAATGCAGGTCCAGATGCCCCTGGTGCTGATGCAGGTCTACAATCTGTTGGTATTGAATCTCCAAATAACCCTGAAACTGATTTAGGAATGGATGATGATGGTAACTTACAGGATGCAGATTCAGAATATCAAGACCAAAGTGGTTCTGACGGATTTGATCCAAATAGTTTAGGCAATTCATTTTAACAGTCATAAATAGTTATGTTCGTTCAGTGAACGATTAAATTATAAGGAATATAGGTTAAGTTAGACGAAATTTTTGAAGATAAAGATGATTCTATGTACGACCCTGAAGATGATCAGACCGTATATAAAATTGACGATACTCGCAAACCTAAATTGACATTACAAATTCTCAACAGCTTGAGAAAGTACAGGGAATTTAAAAAGAATGAAGCTGCTAAGCGTGATGCAGTTGTTGCAGTAGTTTATGCTCCTGCACCTGCTGATGATTCCGGTGGTGGAATGATGTAATTATCGTGAAAAGTGCCATTTTTGAGCTTTTTCGAAAATGGTATTTTTTCAATCTATAAATAATGACATACCAAAAATAAATTTTTGTATATCTTTTGGAGGATATAATGGCAAATATTAAACTATTGCAAGAAGCTATCCAAGCTTTTGCTAATGGCGATAACGAAGTAGCAGATAAGAAAATGCGTAAGTACTTTGTTGAGCAAGCTCAAGAAATTAACAAAAAACTAGAAGAAGAAATGGATTCTGAAGAAGAAGAAATGTGTGAAGACATTGAAACT